>Ga0228710_1000419_pt1 | contig 52146 bp, 21 predicted proteins | sample MedpolnodulmetaG_FD_177995 | JGI IMG/M metagenome (GOLD analysis project Ga0228710, IMG submission 177995) | Root nodule microbial communities from Medicago polymorpha collected in Santa Monica, California, United States - pink nodules | ecosystem: Host-associated > Plants > Roots > Nodule... | reverse complement strand
GGGGGAAAAAAAAAAAAAAAAAAAAAAAAAAAACTGCAGGACACCTGCCATTATTCTTCAGTAGAAAATTGCCAGGTTATTAATAGGCATGGCCACATGCAAGTTGAAATTAGCATAATATTACTCTATAATATTGCAGGACACATGCCCTCCTGCCATTTATCCTCAGTAGAAAATTGCCAGGTAATCAATAGGCAATGATGCCACATAACAATGCAAGTGTACAACAAATTACAAAGATGTCAATTGCATCCTGGGATAGAAAATCCCACCTGCCTCCATTTAATCACCTACCAATTTCTATATTGATGAAGCAAATGCAACAAATGATGACAAAAGAATGAAAAGCAGAAATCAACATACCGACAAGAACTGTTTGAGATCCCTTCCAGATGCAATGTCTCTCAATATAGCAAAGGCCCTGTTGATCTCAATCCTAATAGCAGAGGCAATCTGTAAAACAGGTTCCTCGGGAATGTGGACTTGTGGGATCTTAGGTGGAGACCTAATCAAAATCAAAACATGAAAACTTAATCAACAAACAGAAAAGGAATTATATCAAAAAGCCAAATTCAATCCTAGTTAAAGCAATTAATTTACTTGTTGATGAAAGTGGATGCATTTGACCACAAGAACAACACAGCTAGAGCCAGTATCGCCAAGTGGGAAATCAAAGTCAAGAGGTGGTATTCAAGCAATTCAAAAAGAACCCATAAAGCTGTGGCAACTCCAAGTGTTGTTGCTGAAATCTTCTTATTTCTCCATAGGAAAACATCAGCAGCTGTTGCATAATATGCCATTCAATGTTAGCAAAACAATAATACAAGCTATTCAATGTATCTTACAAATATGCCATATGAGCAAAAAGGAATGTATGCCACAAAAAACTCAAAAGCCCGAGTCATAATTTGAGGTTAATATTTATCTTATGTTAGCAGTCGAAATTAAGAGACTGTATTATTGTCAAGGTAAATCCTTAATGATAAGGTAATTCCTTAACCATGAAAAATTAATTTCAGTAAAAATGTAATCTTTATTAAACACAAACAAATCCAGTAGAAAAACATAGCTACGAAATTTGATCTTGTAATTTGGGGGAAAACGACATAACAGGTGAACAGGGTATTGTAGATCTAAGCCTAAAACGGCATGCATATGATACAGAATCTTTTTAATTCATAGTTAAACAATAAAATAATTAACAAATAAACAAGAATACAATCAGATGGAACAAGATCTGACCTGAACCTCTAAAACCCTAGACCCAGTAAAAAAAAAAAACAACTACTAAACCACTGAGGAACAAAATATAAATTCCTCAATCCATAAAACAAAATCGTAAAATAAAAATAAAACCCTAGCATAAATTGGAATCGATTAACTAGTATAAAATAGAGAAAATAGAATGAAATCGAAAAGAAGAAAAAGGAGAATCGCATACGTTTTCCACCACCAAGAACATTGTGAAGGGGTTTTTCTCTGCCGAAAAGCCTGAAAACCTTGTTCTTGAGAGAAGTAGGAGATGAAACCTTTTTCTCTTTTTTATCGTTGTCTGAATCGGAAGAAGATGAAGAAGAATCATGGTGGTCATGGATTTTCCCAGAAATCTTGTCCAAAAGAGATTCACTCTTAACTTCTTCGTGCTCGTTATGATCTGCCATGTTTGATCAAAATCCTAAATCTCAATTTCTGAAAGAAAACCCTAAATCGGTAGAAGAATCTCGAAGGAATAAGAAATTCGCTTTTTCTCAATGTAGAAGAACTGGTATTATTATTCACTTCAATTTCTATCTCTAAATAGAGACCGTGATCGTGATCGATCAAATCTCGGTCGTTTATTTTTATCACCCGAATATTTTAACGGTTCGGATCTGGATTCTGAAAAGTAAACCTACCCGGAAAACGCATGTTAATCTCTCGTTTCACTAACGCCAAGGGCCCAACCAGTTATTAAAAAATAAATAAATTCGTTTATTACTTTTTATTATTAAATAAATTAAATTAATTTTTTTGATTAAAAATGGCATAGCATTTGGACGCGTGGCGGAAATTCCATAATCTATGCTTCAGAGTCACACACGCGGTTCATCAAACAAAAAATGATATTTGTGGCACACAGATCTTCACCACGTAGTGCTAGTAGTGTAGTCATCTGTGGGGACCTAGGATTTCCCGTCTGAAATAAATTTTGATTAAATAATTAATGAAAATTAAAATAAAATTGTTGATTTTTTTTATTTAGTTATAAAAATAGATACGAAATTAAACACTATGATTTGGATTGGATTGGATTGGATTGATTACACAAATTAAAATATAAACTTAGCACTTAAGAAAGCTGGAGTCAACTAGCGCGGTAGATAAATTCTAAGGAGAAAAAGACAGACATATTAAAGACCTAACCGGTAATTTAAATAAAAGATTCGAGCGTTTAACTTGCATATGTGAGGTGAAAATAGACAAATAGCAGAATCTTCGTCGTGGGGTATGCAAAGCAATAGTGGGCCCCATTGAGCGTGATGAGTGTCCCACTTGAATGGGCCTTTGGGCCGACAATGTCAATTCAATTAGCCCACTGATAATTGCTTTCGTCGCATTACTTTGCTATAGAGTTGATTTTTCAGAATGAATGAATGGCATTCATGATGATATTAACAAGAAACTAGCTACATTTTTCTTTACAAACAAGAAACTACATATATATCAAGACAAAGAAAATAATCAGATCAGATATGACCCCATGTGTCAAATTTACAGTTGAAGGAATGGTCGGTATAAAGATAACCTACCCTGCCACCCTGTTTATATTCAATGTCACTAGAGGAGCTACACAAACTTTACTCTTGTTTCACACCCATACATAATTGCAAGAAATTGAACAAGTCTTCCCCATAAACATGAACTAATTCTATATAACTTCATTTTGAATCTTGTGGTATTTGTTAGACCTTATTGTTAGTTTGTTTTTAACGAACTATAAAAACTTGTATTTGATATAATTCAATTTTCAACTGAACTATGTTTCATTCTTTTTACTGGAAATGATATGGATCAATCAAATTCCTTATAAAAGAACTCAACTAAATTGGCTCTATCAGTTTGTACCAAAAAAAAAAAATGGCTCTATCAGCCTTTTATCACAAATCAAAGTAATTTAATCTGTCGATATTCCTAATCATATGAATCAATATAAAATTAGAAGGACATACAATGAAAGCTGGAAAGGGTTAATCCCAATTACTTTTGTACTTCCTAAGATTTAGACACAGCCTTTACAGACTCTAACCCAAACATTAAAGGAATTTATGGACCCATGTTCAGCTTGTTCGAGAGACAACACAACCAACCGATAAAGATCAAACGCCTACTAGTTATTTCAAAGTTGAAACTAGCATTGTGAACAAAAAGCAACACATAAAACACCAAAAGCGGACTAGTTAGTTATATGGGCACAAATAATAAGATGGGTATTGTATTATCAACTAAAGTGAAATGATCGTGACAAAAAGGGGTTCAAATTTATTTCATAGCTATTTCGATTTGTTGAGATTGACCCGAGAGTTGTATGGTAACCTTATTGTGGGAGACATCTACGATATGATATTATCTTCAATATTTGAGTTATTTTTATTTTCACCTCACAAACTACTATTGAACTTGAATCCTCTACGGTTGTAGCATCACAAGTGCAAATGTGGATCCCACCATTTATATTCAATATTTGTATTCAAACTTTTTTTTAACCTCTATTTCCTAATCTCAAAAAAGATATTGTAAAAAATCATTATTGATATTGCTCCCAATCTTGCAATTTTCTTTTTGTTTGATATTATCAAGGCTAGTATGAAGTTTTTTATATGAATTCAACTTATCTTTACAAAATTCTAGAACGTAGCTTGAATATATAGAGTTGTAAAGTTCAAAAGAGACGGTGGATTACCTTATTGAAATCTCAGAGAGATAGATCCAAAAGGCAGAGAAAGCAGCACAAACATGAGAAGCAAAAGGGTGACATTGCTGAACCATGTTTTTTATTTGTATCAGTTGGGTGGTCTTTTTGCTTGCGAATTGGATTCATTTTGTCCTTTGCAAACAACAATTATGAATTTATGATACTTTTATGTATGTGTTAAGTGGCTTGACATAATTGCCATAGTGATTTGTCTTTGTTTGCAAATGATTGCTTGATTAAAAATGGGTATTATGGTAGTTTTAACAAAGGAGGCGAATGAACTGAGTAGGTGGAAGATTCGACCATCAAATTGAGAGGGAACATTTAACGAATATGCGGTTGCTATACCCTTTTGCTATTGCACGGTGGAAATGCGACAGGTAATTCACCATAATGCCAGGAAAATTGTTTTTCTCTCGTGTGTTTTTTTTTCCCTTCTAAAAACACATGAAAATATGTTTTTACCCTTGTAGTTAACTGCCGCTAACTCTCGCTGCAGTTATTTGCCGTTGGTTTCAGCTGCACTTAAGTGTAGTTTCTGGCATAGAATTAATTGTGATTTTACCTGTTTCAGTCGAAAAATTAAAATAAATCGAGACTTATTTGGAATGCTACAAAACTTTACAAATCCTTTATATGTATTTTTATAGAGATGTCTGCAAAAAACCAACTCAAAATTTGATTTATCGGTCGATGTTTTGGTTTCTTGAGTTTTTGACGCATTAAAAATTCATATTTAATCTGTTCATTGTCGGAAAATTCTAATTTTTTATGGGAAATGTTTTTAACATGGTGCAAAAAAATAATGAAAAAATTCAACTTCTATGTAACTTTTTCGAACGTGCACTAGGGAAAAAAATTACAATTTTGCACGTTTCGATAAAAAAGTCAAAATAAATTGAGGCTTCGTTGAAATACTATGGAAATTTGAAGATCCTCTATATGTATTTTTACAGAGGTGTCAGCAAAAAAACAACTCAAAATTTGATTTCTAGGTCGACGTTTTGGTGTCTTGAGTTTTAGGTGCGTTAAAAATTCATATTTTTTGCAGGAGATGTTGTTTTTTGTCCTAAACAATCTTGCAAAAAAATCGTGAAAAAATTCAACCTCTGGGTCACTTTTCCGGACACGTACTTGGAAAAAAATTACGATTTTGCGCGGTTCGGTCGAAAAATCATAATAAATCGAAACTTAGTTGAAATGCTACAAAATTTTACAAACACCTCTGTTGAAATACATATATAAGATTTGAAAAGTTCTGTAACATTCTGAATAAGTCCTAATTTTTTTCCCGACCGAAATGCGCAAAATCACAATTGATGCTCTGCCAGGAACCACACTTAAGTGCAGTTAAGCCAGCGGTAGTTAACTGCAGTCGAAAAGACTAAACGATTGTTAACTACCGCTGGCGGCAAAAGCATATTTTCCATGTGTTTTTAGGAGAGAAAAAAATACACGTGAGAATAGCAATTTTCTAATGCCAGAGATTTGGTTAGGAGGCCCATCCCACGTTCATAAGCCCAAATCATCAAACCAGCATGATCTGAGAAGTTATACCATATACCCCTACACTTATACCTTCATCCCTACAAATCATAAAAAATCTCAATTTTACCCTTTTTTTTATCATTGGATTTCACCCCCACAAATATCCAGTACCGAGAAATGTTTTGGAATTGACTCATTTCCAGACAACTTGAATGAGTTTTCCGGTAGACAAATTTGTAAATTGAGAAAGACATATCAGTGAATTTTAGTTGAGTTTTGTGGAATTGTAAACATGCCGATTTGGTGATTTTTGTCTGCCTTTATTTCTCTTAATCCCCCATAAATGATTGGTGATTCAGCGCTCCTCTCTCCATGTTCCAACTTCATTGCAACACAACGCCTAATTTCATATCTCTCTTCCTTCTCTTTCCCCATTTCAATTTTTCTTAACTCTCTTTTTTTTCTTCATTTCAACACCAAATCTTTTAATTTTCTTGTTAATCCTTAAAATTTGTATCTATGCATGTTTTTACATTACAAAATGAGGAAAGAATCATGGTTAACAAAATAAACATCTCCAAAATGAAATTGATCTATGGTTTCTCTTTTGGCTACAACGCAATTTTCAAATTCTTTTATTTCAATAAAATTTGTGCTTGGTTTCATCCAATTATTATTTTCATGTGCAAGCAATGAATTATAAATGTTGCAAATCTATGCTAACATAGTTACATGTATGGGAAATAATTAGGGAGCGGAACCGAGGTTGGGCGTTGCCGAATACAGAAAAATCTACAAGTTATATGATACGTAGGCAAAATTTTCGGACAACTTAACTACAGTTTTCCGGTATGGATTTAAGGAAATCTTGTTGTATTTGAATACCGGAAAACTCAATTCTAAGTTTTCCAGAGATTTATTCAATAGGGAAACTTTTGGTACGGAAATTATTTAGTAGGTGAGTAAAGTCAAATGACAAAACGGGTAAAATTGGTTTTTTATATGATTTATTGGGGTAAAGATATAAGTGTAGGGGTATATGGTAAAATTTCCCATGATCTATAAGTATATTTGGATTATTTTCTTCTTTAATTCATTAGTTTTTAGTTATTAGTTTTTCCACCCTATGCACTCACTCATCCTAATTTTTTTCCAAAATATTTTTTGCTCGGTTTATATAATTCGAATCATGTCTTGGATTATATAATTTGAACTGTTCTTAAATTGTTCATGTCTATCCAAAACTTATGAATATGCAATTCAGATTATATTTACCAAAACTTTGCAAAAGTGTTCGGCAAATAGAATCTGAAATGTATCAAACATCCCATAAGACCATGTTTAAAAGTAGATTGCCGTGCATAAAAAGACATTGTTCGAATTATAAAAATCAAACTTTTAACATATAACTCAGATTATATTTGCCGACTATTTGGAGTAACCAAATCTGATATAGGTGGGGGCTCCAATTTGATTCAAAATAGTTCCTTGTATGTATGAACATATCAATAATGCATATATGATTGTTTGTTATTTTTAGTATATGTTTTTAGTATTTTCACATTCAAAGGTCTAATCTAATGCAATTTTTAAGAAGTTACAAATTGTAGCTTTATTTTCAACGTGCGGCGGCGATGTGTGATTGGGAAAACAAATACACGCTTAAGGTAGTGAAGGGCTCACCCACTGTGCATTAGATAGGATCATCGGCTAGCTGCACCATGTTGTAATGTGAGGTTGTTACCTCATGTAGTCTTGGATATGGTCATTTTATTGGACCTGCACGCCATGCCCTTAATGGATTTTCTAATATGTACAATTGAAATCCAAAGGAAAGGCACCACCATTGCTAGTTAGGTATGGATACAACAGACACGCTAATGACAAAAGTAAAGCAATGAATGAGATTAGTCCTCCAACGTTGAAAATTGGAAAGTAAATTAGAATATTTTGCTTGGAACCGTATGATAAAGTAGTTTCACATTATCAACAAGCTGCTGCAAAGACCATGTTTTTGCCGGAAAATTAATAGTACATACTTTTCTTTCCCGTAAATGAAATTACTGAACTTTTATCTACCCCCCTCGAAAAAAGATCTACCATTGTCCTTTGTCATCAATGAAGCCCTCAATAGACATACCAAAATTACCATTGGAGTTGATAAATTACCGCATATCAGCAAAATTACACACTCCACATGCATGGTAGATCTTTGTCCTTTTGACCTTAGTTCCACACAATACTTCTGTTCCCAGCTAACCTAATTAGAAGTAGAAGCACTTTTGAAAATAATGCAATACTTTATCGGTTTAAAAAAGTACGCTATACTTATTCTTCATACGAGAGGCAGAGTTTATAACATCAGGACCCTTATGGAGTTTTTTAAGAATCTTCTTAACTCCAATCTTTTCTAGTAACTCTTGTTCAAAATAATGCTTTCATCCAAGGTGTTTGTGAGTAAAGCAATAATTTTTCTTGTGATTTTCGCAGTTGCATCCTATTGCTTGTAATCACATTCTTAGTTACTTGGGAGAATCTCTAAAATTGTTTGACCAGTTCGTCGTAGATCAGTTTCTCTTCAGTGTTGAAATAATTGCATCAGCCCATTTTAATCAAGTTCCCCATGAAATCAAATTTTTAAGAAGGATTGATATGCATGGTAGGAGCTTGTCTTAGAGACGATTGAGTAATGAGGAATTGGTCAAATTCGTCATATTTTCACCAAAAACAGTCTAAAATAATCACAACTGCTCCCACCAAATTTTAGGGGTGTATATAAGATCATGTTATAACCAGGGTTTTGCTAGAAGTCACCCTTAAAGATGTCTTTTAGCAACTCACACCTGTGTGATTTCCACTTTTTAGTTATAACTTTGCTAAAAGATACCTTCATAAAAATTAGTTGGTGTCTTTTAACAAATGTTCATTGAATAACTTGCTAAGAGACACTTTCATAAAATGTGTCTTCTAGCAAAGCTCATATAGGGAGCAATTGTGATTATATATTGGATTTTCCGTTAAAGAATACTTTTTTTCTTTCTTAAAAAACAAACACACTTCTCTCTTTTGTATTTATCTTCTTTTAACTATTTTTTTTATCAAATGGAAAACCTAAAGTAGAAGAAAATAAAAAATAAAAAAACCACAAACGGGGAATTGAGTTTCCATATCATCAGTTAGACAATATCCGATAAAGGAGGAGAACAAGTAGGGATGCTCTTAAGCCAATGAGTAAGTGAGGCGACAAGTTTAACTAGTCAATCTGCACAACAGTCCACTTCACACAAGGTACAGATAGAACAAACATTTCAATCTCGAAACATATAAGAACAAGTTTTATCAATCAAAGGAGCGGAGTGACTAGGCAGGACCTCGTCCTTGATAAAAGTCAAAGTTGTTAGATAGTTCGACTCACAAATGATATTCCTAAAACCAAGATCCAAGTGATTAATAACCTGTAAGAAATAGCACGAAGCTCCACGTTAATATCAGTAGCATGACCACAACTTTAAGCAAAACCAATGATCCAACTACCTAGATAATTCGTGAAGAGATTCTCAAATCCTGATCCATGAGGGTTATCAATCAAACTTTCTTTCAAATGAACGATAAACAAGTAGTCAAATTGGTCATATTTTCAGTAAAAAATAAGCTAAAAAAATCACAACTGCTTTCACACGATTTTTTAATGCAGTCTGCTTGAATGCATGCATGATAAATGTTGCTTCGATAGATTTTTTTTATGCCAGCTACTACCCATAACCCTTCCCATTGTAGCATTACTGCATTAGAGTATATGTTTGTGGTCTTTATTTAATTTTATTGAACACATAGGACCAAGTGTGAGACGACCCCACAAGAAAGGAAACAGACAAAAATAAAGGCATAACAAAACAAAAGTACCTTCTCCTCACTCACCTACCTACCTTTTCTGATACTCACGGTTACTGAAACCCTGCAATCTACTACATACAAATCCCTTCCTTCGTCTTGTTCTTTTTTTTTTCTAAACAAAGAATCATTTCATTATCTTCCAACCATGGAAGCTTTTACCTTGCCAACTGAAGGTCAAACACCTCAAGTTCAACCTCCCCCTCTTCCTGTTACGGAGGAAGAAGACATCGAAACCACTGACGAAGAAGATGAAGCCGAACCTTTCTTTGACATAGAGCTCACTGTACCTGAAGATGAAGAAGCCAACGAGTCTGATAGTGAATTCAGGTTTACGCTTTCTCCTTCCACCAATGACCCTAACCTCCTTCAATTAGAGCTTGATTCCTCTGAACCTAACTCCAAGCCTCAACTCACAGCCTCTTTGCTGAAATCTGCCGCTAAGTTCCGTGTTTTCATATCAGGTCTCAACAAATCCACAGCTCAAAATCCCAACCAACAACCAAAGTCAGAGACGCAGAAAAAGAAGCTCTTCAAGGTAGATGAAGTTCCATTTGTATCATATTTCACTAGAGATAACAGCTCCAAAGGGAAAGGAAAAACTGGTAATAATAAAGACTCTCAAAAGCAGAAGAAGCAACACAACACTGATGAATCAAAGTTACATTCACCTTCTTCTGATGAGAAAATACGTTTCTCAAAGGAAGCAATTGAAAAGTATTTGAAAAAGGTTAAGCCTCTGTACATAAAAGTTTCTAGAAAGTATGCCGAGAAGCTCAAGTTTTCTGGGCAACTAAACACATCGTCGGTGAAGAATGCTGCGGGGGAGAAGGTTCAGGTGCGAGCGGATGCTAGTGAAAATGAGGGAAAGAATGTAAAAAGTCAGAAACAGGGGACTCTGCCTCTGCCTCTGCCTGCAGGGTTGCGAGTTGTGTGCAAACGTTTGGGGAAGAGCCGTTCAGCGTCATCTTCAACACCATCGCCGGAGGCAGGGACGGTGTCGTCGCGGCGACGGAGAGATGATTCAATAACGCAGCAACAGGATGGGATTCAGAGTGCCATTTTGCATTGCAAGAGCTCTTTCAATTTCAATTCTTCCAAAGGTATATTAATTAATTTCCATTTTATTTATGTTTGTTATTTTATTCATCTATTGTTACTTTAATTGATACAGAAGAGTCTTCTCAACTTGAATCATCAAGAAAACTTGCGAATGAGTTGGATGATGAAGGAGTGTCCTTGAAATAGTTGTTTAAGACACGGCAAATGCGGTACGTTTGAAACATCTCCAGTTCATTAGTTAGTTCTGTACAAAGGAAAGAAATGTTAATACTAGGTAGCTAGGTGGCTACTTTTAGTTAGACATGGTATGAGGATGAATTTATTGTAACAGAAAAGAAGTTGTAAAATGTTGGGTTGTGTCTAGTGAAGGCGACAGTGAGTAACTGTAATCCATTTATTGTGCCTGGTTAACGTGACGTACCATACATGTTTAGAACTGGTGCAGGTGCATTAGTCGGTCAACAACAGTAATTTTGCGAAAATCACAGTGCATTACTTGTATTTTAGCCTCTGTTTATATGCATCGATATCCTAGAATCACCGTTGTAGTAAATTGTGATTTGACCACAAATTTGTTATGTTTAGCTTCTTGATTACGTAAAATTAATTCGAAAATTTATTAAAGAGTGACCGTCAGACAGACATACATAGTACATACATACACAAAAATAGTTTATTTGAACTATCAAAACATAAATTGATTAAAGAAAATAAGGGTCTTGTTAACGAGTACTTCGGGACACTCTTTAAGCATGCTAAATGAAATAATTATTCTTTCAAAATTTAAAAGTTTTTAATTTTCAATGCACTGATTACACAAATTTTTATAAAAAGTTACTATTCTAGATCCTTAACTAGTGCCCTAAGAGCATAGTAACATTTCTCAAAAAATAAACCTTATTATTTTACTTTACTTTTTATCAAAATGTTTTTAAAAAAACTTATGATTTTGGTAACAACATATGATCTCGAGCCTAATTCCCTTAAAAAAAAAAAAAAGATCTCAAAGACTAATAGTGTGTTTGTTTCCACGGTTTACCTAACTCCACAATTTAAAGCTTCACAATTATCATGGTAATAAAGCAATGGGTGGGACGAAAGAAAAATGACTTAAACATGTAACCAAATGATACCTAACTACAACTTTTTTGAATTCGTAGACCGAATCTAAACAAAAAAAACTTACTAGAGTTAAAACTAAAAAACATTATGATCACGAGTACTAAAATCATACTTGAATTTTTTTTTAATAAAAGCATCTAAATTATAAATATAAATCATTTTACATTCAATTTACTTTCAGAAAATCAATTCAGTCAGAATCAATTTTTGCAGACGTCGAACCATAGACACCTTTATTGTACGTTGGATTGACGTTGAGTTTGGGAAGATCATAGAGATAATGGTTTTTTTGAAGTGTTGAAGTTTAGCTTTAATCAAATTGCAAAAGCTCATCTTAGTTCTACCAATCTCAATGCAAACCTAAACATGTACTTGATCCTTACTTTCTTTCATGAAAAATGCTAACAAGTACTCCTATGACATTGTTTAAGGAATCAAATAAATAACTTTTATATAGAAAAAATATATATATCTATGACTTTGACAAGTATTTTACTTATATGTTTAAGACAAAATTTTCATTTTAAGGTTATTTAAACAATCCCAATAAAGCATTTGTTATCGCAACCCTTCTTTTGATTTACATTGATTGAGTTTTTTGTTACGTACCCAAATTGGTGGTTTCTCTATTTAGATTCCCAAATGGGTCCTAATGTTACAAATTTTTATAATTTTTTTAATATTTATACTTGATAAACACTTATTTCCTCCGATCTAACACTTCAAAAAAAAATTAATCAATATCGCACAAATAACTTTATGTAATTACTCTCAACAAAAAATATTTATTTTAATGTAATTTAATATGTTGACCCATTTTGAAAATAAAGAAAGAGAGAGTATTTGTATAACTACTACACTTTAATAGTCATCCGTTATTTTTATCTCCAATAGAGTACCTAAAAGGTGGTGAACCCTAATAGGCAAGCAACCTCCAAGATGCTCTTAGAATGGTGATTCGGGGGCACACCAACTACCCAAGAGAATGGGAACGTTGGGTGAGGTTTGAGTTACTCCCTCTGGTTATATTACAAATTTGTTCAACATTCTTCATAAGAATTTGTTCCATTTAAATAAAGTAGTAATTGCAAAATAAAATCTATTAGTATTGAGTTAGAGATATTGAGAAATCAATTTATTATTTTTAGAATAAACTCAAAACAAATAACTAAATATACTTACATGTTTCGTCTCTAATGAAAAAGTTGGTGTTACATAGGATGTGGAGATTCCCAAAATTCTTTGAGATTAACCATATTTTGTTTTTTTTATGATATGTTTCATAGTGCATCATCAAATGTACAGCAGAATCCACCAAAATCAGATCCTTTTTTGTAGAACTTGTTTTAGCTGTGGTCTAATGAACTTAGGTTTATTTGATTCCATCTTTTAATTTAGATTTAGATTTGGTTTTCTTCTTACCTATAGGCGCTAGCATGTTTTTAATTTTCACCAAACCAACATGAAAACAAAAATGAAACGAAAATAATTAATAATCACTCACTGATGTAGATTTGATAAAGTTTGAAACATTAAAGTATCATAGTAATTCGAGACGACGGAAAATGCGGTCAGAGAAGTGGGAAAGATGGGGACATGAGCAGTGAAAGTATGATTGTTTTTGGGTAAGGGAGGGAAAGTGTTCTTGACACAGACAACAAATCAGGACTTTGTATTTATTTACTTTTACTAAAGTGAGGACAAATATTTTTTAGCTTCACCGTTTTATTTAAGTTACTGTTCCGTATAAAAACAAAAAGTGATTAATAAGTTTCATCAGTTGATTTTAAGAAGAAATAATATTTGGTCAGATTTTACTTTTTTCAATCGAATTTCATATTATTAGAACTCATTTTTATTAAAATCGAAGGTTAACACCAAAAACCATATTATAGATAGCGACAACATATGGGGCAAATTTTTCACAAATGACTAATTGATATAAAATAGCTTTCACTAACAATACATCAACAATTAAAAATGAAATAAAAGAAATGACTTTCGATTGTGTAGATCACTCGAGATGGTTTGTGAAATCAATTGTCGTGATAAAAAGCATTTCAATAATACTCCCTTCATATATTGATTTGTATGAGTCGTTTGAATTTATATTCTTTTTCTATATAGTTATAGATTATAGGTATATGAAATGGAAGGAAGTAGTTCAATAGATAAAAGTTTGTTTAAGAATTTCAAAACTAGAAAGAAAAGAAAAAAAAATTTCAAATCTTTTTTCAATTTGTTTTTTAAAATGGCGCCCAAAAATAAACATGGTTTAGGAAATGATCATCAAGATAGATTCTAACTTGTTTCACAACCCGTCAAAAATCAAGAATATTATGTCAACTTATATTAAATTTGAAGAACTGATCGAAAGTCTTCTTACAATATAATTTTTTAGTTTTTCAAATTAAAAGAATTTTGTTTTGTAAAAAAAAATAAACTTGTTAAAACCCTTTTATCCTAAAACATTATATTTCTTTCACTTCATCTTTCTTTTTTATTTTCCTTTTCCGTGTCATGAAATAGCGTGGGGGGAGGTGGATTGAAACTTACCGTTTCCATCAGTTAAGCTGATATTCAATTTGTTTGTTCATTTATTCCGGTTTGAAAGGTAGAAGTAGAATGGTTGAATAAGACTCTAAAATGTTGATAGAAAAACAACAGATAGATAGGTATGCTAAGACTTAATCGCATAAAAAAATTTAAACCCAAAAGATTAATGCATTGTTTGGTCTACGTTTAAAGCTAATTTCTCGTGTCTCTAGGCAATTCTGTCGTGAAAATAATAAAGCCTCCAAACGTGCGCCTTTTCACTTTCCACTGTTTCAACAAAACAAACAGAGGCTAAGTTATTAGATGAGAAGTCTTTCAATTCGCACAATTGAATTTTCCGCAAGTCTTTGATTTCAAGAATAATATATAAGTTAATAAGTAAATTGTAAACTAACTGGTTGGGTGCAAGAAATTCAAATTCATGTTTTTTTCTTTCTAAAATCACTTTTAATAGGAGACAACGTGTGTTTGGCGAATTGAAAAATCATGGTAGTGTGGTATGGTATGTTCCACAATCTCTACAATTACTAGCTAAAAATGAAACAGAACAGACCAAATCAAAAAACTATAGAGAGTTGGTCTTTTTGGGTACAATATATATCTACAAAAATACCATAATACAAGGTCTCACAAATACTAATTACCAGAATTGAATCCTTAAAAATGAAATCTAAATATTAACGAATCCAATACAATTATCACCTCGTGTGATTGATTCTGTTGGGATATTGTATGTACTAGTACAATTCAACTCAACCTTAATTGACCTCTTGAACATATTCAATATTTTCACTTTTCCATTGATCCTCGTATAAGTGCTGAAATTCAAAGCTTGATCTCTAATATCAATATTCCATTCTTGATTGTCCACAAGCTTTTTCGCATTAATAACCAAAGTCACGTTGAACCTCGCTGTTCTTTGCGCCTTAGCTTTTCCCGATGGTTGTATTCCTCCTCCAATATCAATTCCATTATAAAAAACAGTGGTGTTTACTGCTCCATACCTGAAAGTGAATGAATTTGTATTCTTCACAGACATATCAGCATGAATTTTAACGTTATTTGAAGCGTTGCTACCGTTGAAATTTCCACTTATAAGGTAAACACCATTCATTCTAACTTCAGGTTCTTTTACATTGTAGACAGTAAAAGCTAGGATTATGACTATGACAATAAGTAGCAAAAGAATTGCAGTGATGCATCCACACCATATGACAAACTTTTTTATGCGTTTTGTTTTGCGTTCAGATAAGTGTTGTTGTTGATTATCTGCACTTGGGCTGCTAAAGTGAGTTGTTAATGATATGAAATTTGGTGCTATAGGTTTGAATTGCTCTCTTTGTGTATGAGCCATTTTTTTTATTGTTGTGACTTTGTTTTGGTTTATTTGCCACTTTCATATATATACTATTACTAGTAGTTTAAGTCATTTCGTGTTCTATTTAAATTGTGGATCCACGATTCATTCCTATGTCCCATGTGTGAACATTTTCAAATGTTTTGATCATATGATAATGATGGCCAAGAGTCTTGAATTTTAAGTTTAACTTAGAGCATTGAGAAATATTAATGAGTCAGTCAATGGTTGATATATTCCAATACGCGTTTACACCAATAGGTGCGGCTGGATAGAACCGTTGACTATATAATTAATGGGGTGTGACTTGAATTAATGGGAGGGTATGATTAGAAATGGGGTAATAGAAATTCGAAGGAATCAAGACATAGCGTGCTGGAAGGGATACATCGATCTGGACTTTCTAGAAGTCATGTGAAGTGTAGAATAAAAGACCAATTTAATACTAAAAGTTTAGATGAATTTAGAAAAACAAATAAATAAGTTGGTCATGAAAGCTCAGAAGGAGCTACTCCAATACTTTTGATCCAAGACATTAAAAATCTCCTCAAGGGTGACTGATATGTTTACAATGTTCACATCCTTTAAGAAGGAAATAGTTGTATTGATTTTTTAGTTAAGTTTGATGCTTCATTTACTATTGATTTCATGGTCCATATCTATCCCCTATTAGGCTTATTGGACCTCCAACTTGCGAACTCTATGAAAACTTGGTTTTCTAGATTGTAGTTTTCTTTCTTTTCACTTAACCTTGTAACCAAAAAAGATTTAAAAGTCTCTTAACCTTTTAACCAAAAAAGAAAACTTACCAAGGTCTATAAAATCTTTTGGAGAGTATTGATAGAGATACTTAAATATTATTCATCAACATAGTTTTTATATTAATAGCAGAATTCAAACTTAATCCTTATCAAATCGAATGTGAATATTTATCGATTAGACCAACCTATATTTGATCAACTCAATAGTATTCAGGTGTTATTTTTTTTAAGGCAGCACCTAGGTGTATTGTTCTAGTATCATTTTTTCTTCAATATAAATGCTTTAGAATTAATATAATTTTTCAGATCTAGAATATATAGAAAAAAACTATATTACACTCTTTAAAAAAAAATAGTTCAATATATATCATTTAATTTTCATGCACTTGGGTTGCGTGTGTATGAGCAGTGTCCAGTTAGGCTAAGTTCTCTCGTATTAGTTGATGTTATGGGGATAACAACTCCTAGGATAATCTCTGTTATTGTGAGTAAAAGGCAACAAAATTTTAAATTTTAAATCAATTACAGGATAATTTATGAATTATATGATTTTACAGTAAAGATTGTTAAAATTTACTTTGATATTTAGACCATCAAAATTGAATATTTTGTTGTTTATATTCAAAACCAAAAGGAGCGAAATGTAATTGTAAAAAAAAATATTAGAAATCCAAGATGTAATTACATCTTTTTTAACTGGTTTAATCAAGTTCCATCCAACTATTTTATTGAGTTTTGTCAATTGAGAACCAGTTAAAATTGACCTAGTCATGAAAGACAAAGCTTGGAATTTATAACATTTCTTTTTCATTTTTGATATATTCTATGACAGGGAAGATGGGAAGAGAAAGGAATTTTAAAACCCAAGTGACCATAAGAATAGAAAAATAAGTTTCTTATTTGTTTGTTTCCTTTTTTTTTCTTTTACATCTTTCTTTTTTTTTATTAGGAGGAAACAAAAGAAAAATATATGAAAGTAAAGAAAGTCTTTGATCTTAGATTAAAAGAACGAGCAGTTCAGATTCAAGTTCAACATTTTAGATTATAAAGTAGAATATAATTTTTATTTTTTAAGATCGGTTGATCTCGATAGGAGGGCCACAAAATTCTAAACCTTGAATGTGGCCTCCCCTGAAATAATCCAATTTCGACAAACAACACTAACAGCGTTCATCGACTATTGAGAAACCACAGAAGATGGATTTGCCCACACTAGTTTGATATGAAAGTGCCCCATGTTTTGTTAACCCGATTCATAAGTACCACCTTCTTGAAGGATATGAGAAAAAGTGAGAGGCCAAGAGTTCTTATTAGGAGTGCCATAATTGATTCTTGTATATAAATTAAATAAAATTAATAAATAAAAGAATGAATATAACAATTTTACCAAATTGGTCTTATTATGTATTGATTTATTCACTTTTTTATATTGTCTAAATTTATATTTGGGTAGGTCTACGGTTATTCAAAGTCGGGGAGAACCACCAACTTTATTGAGAATTTACAGTAGAATTTACGTATAACATATTGCTCATAGAATTTTAGACTAAAATTCTAATCACAACTTGACTGGTGTAGACAAAATGTTTATCCATTTGTGCCGACCCCAATTGGTATGTTAATGTATTCACTATCACCATTATCATAAGAAATAAAACAAAACATATTAACTTAGGAATGATAAATATAGTATTAGTCAGATTTTAGAATTAGAAAACGTAACATTACGTACATTAAAAAGAAAAGATTACAATCACTTTAAGTTGTTTCTTGGGTTTGAATCTAGTTTTGGACATGTAATAATGTTTAATCTCTTAAAAAGTGTTTTATCATCCATTTCGCTTTCTAGTGTAGTAATCAAAACAAAGAAAATAGAAGAATATGAGCACCAAAAGTTTGTGATTTAATTTTAAAAACCTACTTTGAGGAGAGAGCTACGAAGACTTACTAAAGCCCCTTTGATCAACACTCTATTTTCACTTTGCCATTGATCTCTCAATCTCTCTAATTTCCTTTTCACAAGTAGAGTTTACATGAATTGTCTCACATTACACATCAAATGTTTCCCATGGATCCCCTCACGAAATTACTCACGTAGAAATACTGTATGTTTCTTATATAGACTCGTGAAGACAAACATTAACTCATAATTGACATAAGTGAACTGTTATCATGTTATGGCCAGTACTGATTTGTAACGGCCTTATACCTAACTGTAACAGAATTAAAATGCTGCAGCATATGCTTATAACTAAAACCCGAGTGCTACAAGCCTACAATACTTCTGCCTGTACAAGATTTGTGAGACACTTCAACAGTTTTGGCGAGCATCCTAACGTATAAGAAGCAACAATATTAAATTTATATTGATAATTATAACCATGTATGTTTTGTATAACTTTTGTTTTTTTGGTATTATGTATAACTTTAGTTTTGTAAAAAGAAAAACTTCACATTAGTTGACAATTAGCAAAACCACACTCCATTATGCAGAAGGGATTATTCATTTGGACTAAATGTTTAAAACATATTTAAGTCTTGCCGACAAATATTTGAAGGAAAAGTTGATATCCAAATGAACCTCCAGTTTCATGACATGAGATTTGGAATCAGGGTGGCCCGTGAAAAAAGACTGTGAGACCAAATTCCCAATATACTTTGATGCTGTTTGTAAACTAAGTGCAGACAGTACTGAAGTTAACATTTGACCAGATGAGCACATTAATAGTCCATCAACTCACATGTTTAATTTTATCAACAAAAAAAAACACATTTGTCTAATTTGTATTCTTCTCTATCTATCCATAATGTGCTATGATACAAAAGGTAAAAGAATAGCTCTAGTGGTAACCTTGATAAAAGAAAAAAGAAAACACTATATTAGCCTCATTTACATATAGACCCTTCCTCTGAAGGAAATTCCTCAGTAGAAAAGCCAAACAAAAATCAGGGTTCGGTTGAGAGACGGAGAGAGGGTCGTAAAAGCAAGTACTCGCTCTCCTTTACATGACGATTCCAGCGTGAGTCACCATTTTCAGCCCTATTTTTCTAGAATCATCGAATTTACTCAGAAAAATGAGGAAGTTACTCTTAAAAAATAACCAATCCCTTGTCCCCTTACCTCCTTTTATCTTTCTTTATCCTCAAAACTGTCCCTTTCAATTCACTGCAGATCTATCTGCAATAATCAATGTAGCTTCCAATTAAGTCAATGTCTTCAATGTTTGTAACGTACTGTATGGTGCATAAGCTGCCGTTATATCTTCTTTGCAGCTACATGTATGATGAAGTGCCAAGCAAGTTTGCTGTCTGGTATGTACAATGATGTTCACATTCTATGCAAAAAAGGTTCGAGCTTATTGAACAAAGTCATATAATCAGGCCACATCAATTTGCTATAACTGGTTTCAGCTCAATCCAAATTAGTTAGAAATGCTCCTTGTGGAACTCAAATTTTGTTGGACCCTTTTCATTGAACTCGAAGCATAGTTTATTAAGTTCTTTGGCCAAAACCGGTGCACCACAATAAAATACACCTGATATGAATTAAGACAGCAATAATGTCAGTGCAAGGAAAACAGAAAAAAGTCTACCATACTACCATGTATGAAGTACCAACATATACTTGATGGAGACTAACCTATTCGTCCACTATAGTGCTTGGAACACATTTTTGAGAAAACCTTCTTCCAATTAGGCCTAGCAAAATGTGTCCGTACCTGATAATAATTAGAAATTCAAAAGAAGCTATTTTAATTTACTCACTTCGGACTTAGAAATTAAAAGAGCATCAAGGGTAGTGTACTCAAATGCATTGTATATAACAAAAATAGAATGCTTACCCTGGTTCCAGAAACAATATCAACTCCATTTTTGGCATGGTTAAGTGCTTGAACCATGGTGATAAGGGCGGATCTAGCATCTCCTTCCTCGTATACGCTAGTTAAGTAGTTGTGCATCTCAATGACACCCTGAAGTCCATAATTTGACGATCAATATTAGCCAATTGCAAGTAATCCTTATTCATCTTGCAGAAGGGAAAAGGAATACTTATAATTCTTTAGGAGCAAGTATCTATAACATAAATAAAATCTTCTGCAATAACCAATGTACCCTTTGATCAAGCTCAGCTACTTCATTCATGACTCCTTTGAACCAATCAAAAGAGCCTTGCTCTCTTGTAACCCAGTAGAAATAAGCATTGGTAGTCTTCAGTGTTTTCTTCCTTTTAGGAGTAGTTTTATTAAGAGATGGTGAATCAGTACTCCCAATGCTAAGGTCTGAACCTCTACTTGTATCAGAGACTGAGTCCTGGATGGAAGTAGTGCTGATGGTTAATTTACTTTATTTACAAACAAAAATTAAAATGAGAATCAGTATAATTGTACTATAACATATAATTATTACTTTTTATACATGGATTTTAACACGTTTTCTATTATCAGTAGCACTCACCGCCAGCTCCTCCATTTTGACAATGTTGTTGAGAAGATCTTTCAGAATGCTGATGAAAGGAGTTGCTCCTATACCGAGACCGACCAACAACAAAACATCGTATTTTCTGTAGTCTTGTGCTGGGGCACCATAAGGTCCATCTATCTTTAACTTAGGCAAACTTTATCAACAGTTAACAAGATGTAAGCAGAATTTTCAGTATAGGTTATAATTGATGACCAAAAATTTGGAGGCAAAAATATATTATAGGAGCTACATTTACCTTTTCTTTGTCGTTTCATCAGCCCTGAGAAGCCCACTCCTTCCGGACACAGGAGGCTCACAGACCTCAGAAAATACCCTTTTAAGCTCCTGAGTCCAGTCACCCAGTTGTCGAATGTGAACACTCAGATAGTCATCCCCAGGGGCTGAGGTAATAGAAAATGGATGCCTGTAATACATATATCAACTCGTGTTAGTGTGAGATACCGACACACGACACTAGTTAAATTGGGCAACAATGCCAAAAAATTTGCTCTGAAACAGAATCAAGACTCCTTATTGGTCATTAAAATGTGATATCACTTCACATTTCCCTTCTTTTCTAGTTCAATGTCCTTGAGGATATATGTATTACAGACGAAGCATGATTTCTCTCCCTTTATGGATACTAACATATGCAGATGGTAGTTAACTATCCACAATTTATATTGATTTCTCTCATTTTCCTTAAAAGAAGCCCTTAACTTAAAACCCAAATATTATATGAAGCATGATTTAAACTGTAACAATGCAACATGCAACCGAAAAATCACCATAGTTATTGCAAAATAACGCAAAAAAACTGAAATACAACTTACCACTCAAACGAAGAGACAGCAGCACATTGTACAAACATGTATTGTCCGCTTTTGTAGCGAAATTGAGGAGGCTTGGACATTTGCAATGTGAGAACATTTCCAGGATAAATAGCAACCTAAATGTTTTTTACATATAAATAAAAGGAAGAGGAAAGAAGTTAATGTTGGTTCATTTACAAAAAATGATATATACAATTTTTACTTTGTAGAACTCCACTCACTGGAGTTTAGATATATACAATTAGCCCAGAACAGCCAATTGTGTTGTATACAAAACTAATGAACCCGTATTCATAATGAAGTTGAAACTAATTTGAAGAGCCTACCACTAATTGTTTCACTTCCTATGCTCACCTTTATTAGATGGACTGTATATAAACCAGAGCGAAATAATCTGAGCGTTCTTTCGGAAGCATAGAGTAAAACAGGAACTGTAAGATACATCCATGTCTGAAAATCAAAACTCAAGGCGTCAAATAACCAATCACCTTAAGCAATGCATTTCATAAATATCCTAAACAAGTGAAATCCCATTCTCTAAATTACATACCGTTTGATAGTACCATTTGTGCACGAGGTAAAGTTTTACACCATGGATGACGAGCAGAACATAGACAATGACAAACAGATGGTGTGAATACCAGAAGGCATTGAAGCCAGTGAGCCTACTAAATGGTTCAGGCAGCTTAATGAGATTTCTCCTGAACCATTTTGTTGCAAGTGTAAATGATATTGCCATTAAAACCACCATCAAAATTCCAGTGACACCCTCAACCCCTTTTACTATGTCTCCATAACTGGGTCTATTACGACCAAATACACCTTTCAAATACTTCTGATAATCAGCTTCAGACGAACTTACAAGTCTTGGAAAATCACAAGCAAGGTGATCCCCGGCATGAAGTATAACACCAATCACGATTGCCCCAGCAATTGTCTGCAAGAATCTCAAAGTAAAAACTAAAATCATATACATCACCATAGAATTTACATAAACTTACTGTTGAAGTTTCTGCTATCTTTTTAATTTTTTGACAGAAAATATTTTCTTTTGTTTTTGATGAAATAAAATATCTTCTTTATGTCAAATTTAGAATATTGTATTGAATACTGTGATTATTTTTTGTATGATAATTTAATTCACAAACTAGTAAGAACTTTCTTATATTAAAAAAAAACTAGTAAGGATCTCATAGAGATATTTCTTAAAATTGAGGATTAAAGTTCATTATACAAGAATAAGGTAATATAAAATTAAAACAGTTATAGTAAAATCATGAAAATAGTTAAATGTATTTGCATTAGTAATATATGTAAAAACATATCTAATGTACCTATTAATTCTTTTTGCTAGACTTTTATTTTTAGTGAAATTTTCTAATTATTGAAAAAAAATTTGTGTGTGCACTTCATATTTTATATTTTAGTTTGCATTTTAACTTTATTCACCGGGGGATTCATCAATTTTACTAATTATTACTAGTTCTAAACTTGCAAGCGTGGAAGAATAAACAAGATATTATGACGGTCAAACACCATAATAAAATAGTTTCCAGATTATGCAGGTTTCCTTGTGGTATGAATGCGTACCTTATGGAAGTTGATGTTATCGTCAAAAGGTATAACATAGGACAGCTTGGTAGACCTGAGCCAAGTTATGGTGTTTCTGCAGACGGGAAAGAGTATAAGTGCCATGTTGAACTTCAGGGTCTCAGCCCCACCTTTGGCTGTGGGAAGACAGTAACCCATTATATGGAAAGCATCCTTTCGCTTATATTGAATAAACTTCCACGTGAAGAGCCCAATCATGATGCATACCCACAATGTTAAAATCCAAAGTCTCTTCCAATTCTCTTGCAAATAATAAATAAATCTGCGGCTCATCCTACGTATAGGACTTTTCTTTCTAAGCCCCTGTAAGTTCTGGCTCAAAGCTTGGCTTGTATAGCTTAGAGCTTGGCTGTAGTTGAGATACGTGTCCTTTTGTAAAAGAAGTGTCTCCAATTGCCATAGCTGCACAAGCGATAACATAATGACCATTCAAAACGCCGCAAAACAATTAGAGGTTGAGTTGTGTACAACAAATTTCAGTATTTATCAACTATATGCATTATTAGCATTACAAGGGAAACAGAATGCAGCAAACTTGAAGCTTAATGAAATACTAAAAATTAATTCCCTGCAGTTGAATTCCCCATGACATACATTATAACATTAACAACAGATTGTATCGATTCTTTTGCAGTTAAACCCCCGCCCCACCATGGACGTACCACCAAGATATTTTGCCATTGTATTTGTCACATTTATTTTAACCTTTGAAGTTGCAAGATGTCAAAAAAGACAGAAAAAACAGTTATGTTGGTGAAATAAAAAATGTGGTCCCTATTAATGCCTAGGATTTGGATCGGCTACGGTGATTAGTGTAAAATGAGAAAATTATTTTGACAATCTCATGGTTTGTTATAAGGTATCTATAATTTCTACTTCGATTTATTAATTAATATGCCCACTTTACACTTTAAAGTGAATTGTTTATTTAGAGGAGTCTGGTTAGCATTCTCCTTATATTAATCAGCAGTGCTACTTTCTTACTCAACGAACTGAATAGTTAGAAGTATCAGCTTAATCATATATACAAGGTACATTGTGACAAAGTCGTCCCTAGGGATAATTGGATTTATGTTAAATTTGTTTCTTTATTGGTAGAAGAATTTATGTTAAATTTGTTGACTGAGCAAAAGGATGAAGAACTAATATAGTATATGGAGTAGTTACAAATAATGTAGCTATGTTGATTGAACAACAATTTATTAGTTTTTTGAGGGACCATTTATTAGTTTTCTTATAACTGCTAGCTAGTTTGTAATAATTTATCAAATATGCCTATTTTTTCTTTCCCTTCTTTTTCTACACGGTTGAACAACATTGGAAATGCTGTGAGATTTGATCAATTACACAATTTGGCCCAACTGTGGACTAAAGAAAGGGTCGTACTTCAACACTGACTGAATTAAGGTACGTAACCAAATTAGGACGACCTAGCAACTATACCACTGGAACATTTTTTTAATTCTTTATTCTTATTTTTTTGTCTAATGGAAATTATATACAGTATCAATGTCAACTAACTACCAGAATATTTTATAATTAATAGGGTTAAATATGTTTTTGGTCCCTATAAATATACCAACTTTTCGTTTTAGTCCTTCTAAAATTTTCCTTCAACTTTTAGTCCCTCAGAAATTTTCCATTTTCACTTTTGGTCCCTCCTTTAAAGTAAACTCATATGTAGAATTCATATTTTTGAATAAAATTCTGAAGAAAAATTCATAATATTATAAGAATCTCTCCCAAAAAAATTTAGAATTTTTTAACAAAATATGAATTTATGTTAAAAATTCATATTAAATTTATGTTTTGTTAAAAAATTCTAATTTTTTTGGGAAAATTTTTTACAATATTCTACACATTTCTGGATAATTTCATTAAAAAAAAAATACTAAAATTAACTTAAAAATATGGACCAAAAGTAGTGATTGAAAATTTTATAGGGACTAAAAGTTGAAGAAATTTTTTAGAGGGATTAAAACGAAAAGTTGGTATATTTATAGAGATCAAAAACATATTTAACACTAATTTAATATATATGCTAGGTCTATTTAAAAACACTGCTCAGCAATTCTTCTTCAAATTGATGAACATAATCACCAACCTTATACACAAATATTATACTCATTATCGTTAGTTATTTGTTCGTTGTCTACTGGGATACGCTGAAAAATCAGATTTGATTCTTCTACAATGATGTTGACATTAAAAATAAATTGCAAAATTGTGACGTTCATTGAAATTCAAATATTGAAATTTTAATCACTCTGCATTACACCTCATCCACTATTTTTGTGTATAAAAATATGCATCATAGTGTAATGTTATTAGAGGTTTGCTCTTCTGACATTTGATATGTCTTAACAACATAAGTAAAAGACAAAAAAATCCAACGGCAGTTAACTGCCGCTAGTTTTATAGTTATTATCCAACGGTAGTTAACTGTCGATGAAAGTATTTTAGTAATTTACTTGTGTTGTGTTATTAGGAATGTCAAAAAAGCAATTGTTATGTTATTATTGTACTTTTTTTTTTGACAGCACGTTTTTATTGTACTGTATCCATTAGAGTGCCCATCATTATGAAAGAGTCATATTAAAATAATTAATATGAGCACCACTGTTTTTTGATTCACCACCCCCCATGTCTTAGTTAATCTCTCATCTTATAAAGTTATAAGTAAAATATTTTTGTCCAATTTTAATTGTTATTTTGCAATTTCAATAAAATTACCTATTAATTTATTTATACCCTTAACCATTACTCCCTCCTTCCAACAATAACTGTGACATTTTTCTTTTGTTTCACATATAGATTAAGGAGAAATTAAAATGAAGGAAAGAAATTTTCATTATCATAAAGTTTATATATGAAACCAAAAAAAATTGTATATGAAATTATATAGATCAAGGAGAAATTAAAATGAAGGAAAGAGAATGACCGTTGCTATATTTTCATTATCATAAATATAAAATGAAGAATAATAACGTGAAAGTATGTTTATTTTTATGAAAAAAATTTGAGTACAAAGGGATCACATAACACAACTTTGACACTTTAACTATGTCGACACCCCAAAAGTATCGAATATCATTTGCATTACCTTAATAAAAAATTTAAAATAAAAGAAAACGATTAGACAAATACTTGGGGACTAGACTTATACCCAAGAAGTAATAAAACAAAATGCAAGTAATAAAAAAAAAAAAAAAAAAAAGACCTATACCCTTCCAAAATTAGCGTGTCTTTACTTATAAAACAGTTTTCCAATTTCTTTCCCATTCATATAAGACACTTTCAAAATTAGCATGTATTAACGATTTCTTTATAAAAATGTTACTATTTAATTTATCATTGGAAAAGGTAATTTGTTTTCCCTCTTTTGTAAGGATAAATGTATAAAAGTGACAATTTTTATAAACATCCTACTACAACTATTTTTCTTAAATGTCACAGTAAAAATTAGAGATACAATTGGAATAAAAAATTAAATTACATTGAAAATAAAATTGATAATTTTTTTAGTTTGAACGTTATTATGGAACAAATGAAGTTAATATGTTCAATAATCAACGTGCACTCTTTAACTAATGTGGTTACCTCCCCCAATTAGTATTCAAATATTGGTTTATTACGTTATCAGAGAGTAGATCATTCGACTAAACCCAAACCAGCCGGTTTTAAAGGCTAATATTAAAAAACTAATACCTCAATGTAGCCAAGTCTTTCAGGGTCTAACTCTTCCATGATGAGAGCTGCATATTCTTCGGCCTGCTCCTGCAGTCTAGATAACTTATTTGCAGAAGCACTTAACATGATAATCTGGAAGACAAGAAATACAGCAAGAATTGGATAATGAATTATTTAATTTAATTAATGTAAAAAAATACTAAATATTACATCCCCTACAAAAAGGAAATATTACGTGTTTGAGAAAATGTCTATCTAATTGTCAAAAAGAAGATGTCTATCTTGTGACAAAAGAAATGCTTTTAGTTTAGCATAAAATGACGAACACACCCCCACCAACTCCACTCTGAAAACGTCTTCACTATGAATTCCATGAATTTGGTAAAATCAGAAAATGAAAGCGAAATCTCTATTACCAAAACCGCAAAAAAGTAAGACATATATAGTTCACTAACTCTTGAATATCTACTACTACCAACTATTATTATGCTCTAGAACACGGAAAATTAATGTCTCGTTTGAAGTTTGAACTGAATTAATACTTACTGGATTTTGAAGTAATTATTTTTAACAACCATCATATTAAGTTTGCCCATGCAGCCATGTCAGCCTAATGTTTGATTAATTAAACACAGATGCAACGTTTTACGTACACCATATCATATGAAGAAAAGCTTACACTATTATTAAAACAATTAGTATTTAAATTACTACAATCAAGGTTGAATGTTCAAACATAAGTAAGTATACCAGTAAACAATAGATAGTTGAATATAAAACGAGGGAACAAAATTAAATTATAAAATAAAAAACCTCTACCTCTTTTACTTCTTCTTCGGTGATTCTTCCATCTTCATTTTTGTCCACCCTGTGAAGACATGAAGATTTATTATTTTAAAATTTGCACTTAATGATCACAATAATAATTGAATGAATTACAAGCTAAGAAAGCTTCAAAGTGACATTAAAATATTAAAGTAAAATACGGTGACATTTAATAATCTGGTGTTTAATTTGACATTCAATAGTGCCAGTGCAAGTTTTAAATTAAGGTAACCTTCGAAGATTATTAAATACAATAAACAATTAAACAATAATCATTGAAAGATTACATGTCAAAGAAGATCTGGAGCCTGGAATCAAAACTTTGATCAGTAATTTGCGACCAAAATTCGAAAAGTTCTTCCCTGTTTATCTTTTCAACCTTCAACCTTCGTTTTCGTCCAAGAGCATCAAAGAGTTCCAGTGCAAATTCCTTCGAATCTTTCATACCTTCAGAAAATAAAATTACTATTAAGACTTTTTCAAGTCAAAACGAAACATTAATTTCGAGATCTAACCAATTTTTAGGCTATAAATTCACCAAACTAAAATGCATTTAAAGAAACTCAAAAAAAATAAAATGCATTGAACAAATATTGCAAGATTATGATGAATTGAGATTTGAAGAAAGAAACTGACCTATGCATTGACCGAAATCAACGCGATGAAGAAAACCGTCTTTCGCAAGTTTATCAAAATTCTTCTGCACTTCGTTCCACGCATCAACGCCGTTGGATTTACTGCTGATGAATTTCAAACTACGGAGTGCTTTATGAGCACCGGTGCGAGTCCGATCAAGCTGCGCGCGTTGCTTCCTTAAAGCTCTTGCCGCCAACGCCGTTTCAAAACCACCGCCGGCGGTGGTACTAGTTCCGGCTCGAGCTGATGAAGATGAAAGAGTTCGCGAAGCATGACCGTGGCTCCACGAGAATCGCCGTAGCTCCTGCGAGAATTGCTTTGCCTTAGCAACCGCCTCTGCTTTCAGCTCCTGTGAGAAATGCCGGAATCCTCTCGATGAGCTTCTCCGCATCGACGGTGACCGTGGAACAGACACCGGAGTATCGTAACCGCTTCCGGCAACCGAGGAATCGTCGATATTAATAACAGCTGGCTCAACACTACGAAGAACGATTGTATCATCGTCTCGAAGATCAAGCGTAACCTCCACGAATTCATCACCGGTGGAGCTTGACTCCGTTCCCGGCGAAGTTCCGGCGCTGATAGTTGCTTTTCCGGGAACACTGTCTGACGCCCATCGGCGTTCGTGCTTCGGTATATCATTCATTGATCAGTCTTTATTGTTTTCTCTTTTTTAGCCTTGAGACATTAAATGAAAAAATGTGAAATATGGTATGCAATGTTATTATGCTTAATGTTTGACACGCGTTGATAAAGTGGACAAGTGTAGAGAGATTAATTGAAGAAAGTTAGGAGAATGACTTTATATAGAGAAACTGAAAAAATCTTAGCTAGATTATTTGATAGAACGCGTTCATTCAAAATCTGAAAGAGAAAGAGACATGAACGCATAGTAGAATAGGACAATATAGTTTTTGTTTTGCAGCAGAGATGAATTAAAGGAAAGTGTAATAGATAGTAATGAGGATATATATAAGAAATTAATAGGAAGAACATAATAAAGTGTTTATCGTTGAGTTTTGTTTTATTAGTGTGAAATGAAATGAGGAATTAGTAAAGGTGAGAGGAGAAATAGAAAAAAATGAAGGAAAGGTAAATGTGGCCAACAAAAGATGTTGGTGTGTTCGTTTGAAAAATAATGATTATGATTATGAAAATGATTAATTAGTTAATTGAAATTGTTTATAAGGTTATGCTGTGTGGCGTGACGCGGTTGGAATGACTTGGCTTTTGAAGTAGTGGATGAAGAAGGTGAGAGAGAGATAAAGTGTGGGAAGGGAAGGAATGGCGGGTCGGAAAATGAAAGGGAATATCTCTATTTTACGTTAGTGGGACCGCTGATTCCAGACTCGACGGCAGGGATGCATTGCAATGTCAACTCCACTCACACATAATTCTCTTTCGTTTTTTTTAGATTTACTAACATTTTCGCTAAAAGAAATTCTTTGGCTTATTTAATTCTAAAATTTTACACCTCCGTCTTTTATTATAAAACTTTTTTTTGAGAATTTTTTTATTATAATATCGTTTTGATATTTTTAACTAAATTAACTTTTTTTTAAATACATACTTATATTTATTATTCATTTTTTTTATGAAGGATTCCAAACTTAACCAGAATATCCTACGTAGAAATACAAATATGAAAAAGTTGTCAAACAAAAATAGAAATCTATAATTTCTTATGTTATTTTTAACTTGATTCATTAACATTAACTATAAAAAAATAAAATTGGATTATATATTTATGGGTCTTGTTAACGAGTGTCTCCGGGGCACTCTTTAAGCATTTAAAAAGTCAAATATTTTGATTTTTAATACATTGAATACACACATTTTCATAAATATTTACAACTTACGATCTTTAACTAGTGTCCCGGAGGCACTAGTTAATATTTCCCTATATTTATCTTTTTGTTCTAGACTCACCCAGACTCATAGTTTATGCATAGGGCTCGAATACTCAAAAATCCAAATATGACGAGGTTCGAGCAAACTTGGGTCCTATCCATCCAACAAAGCACGTTAACAACTAGCTTTGGATTCCATGAATCTGTAACACCACAATAACCTGTAACAAAAGTCGGAGCTCAACATTGATGGAGCGCCGTTAGTAACGACCTCATCAACTCTCCATGGCTACACAATCATGCCTATAAAAAGGTATCCTTCACCACCAACTAAAGGTACACAGTTTCTATCCTTACAACACCTCACACTCTTTACTCTCGTAGTCACTTGAACGTTGGAATACTCTCAAACATGGGTGGCCCTGAGGATGGGCGGGAGGGGCGACAGCTCATGGCACCATTATTGAAAATATATTTTTAGAGAACTTTGATTATAAATGAATCTTTTGAAACAAAAAAAATGTAAGAAGAAAAATATTGGAATATTTGAAAGGGCACAATTTTATTGTTTCCTCCAAGACATCAAAAATCTTAGGACCGATCCTGCTCTCAAATACCCACCCTCAACTTCAACCTTGACGAACTACAGCTCAACATTGACAATAATTTCTTATCACTTTGAATCACCTTTTATTTTTTGTTGTTTTAAAATTATCTTTTTTTGGTTAAGTAGTCTAGCGGCTAGAGAAATTCACTTTAAAGCTGAATAAGTGGGATGTCTGGGGTTTGAACTCTGGTCTCTATATATTATGCATTATCCACGGAAACTTTTAAATTATCTTATATTTTGCAAAAATTATACTGAGATAATTTTTATTTTATTTTGAAATGTTCTTTTAATTTGCAAAAAGTATAGCAATATTGTTTTTTTCCCGTTTGAGTTAACTTAGAAAACTTATTGTACGTACTTGAATTAGTATTTTGAAATCATCTCATTCTTCTTCATCGTTAGCTTCAGTATAGGATATATATCTTAGTTTGTCACTTATCTGCACAAGTTTCAACTTGCTTTGACTTTTTGTTGTCATGATATTTGTCATCGAACCTTATATGTTTTAATTCTTCAACACTCAATGTTTTTTTATTCTACACTATGTAAGTTATAGAGCATTCAGAGTATTCCAGAAAGATGTGTTTTTGAGATTTTGAATCAAACTTGTTAAGGTTGTCTTTCGTGTTTAACATACACATATATATCCAAATTGATGAAAGTAGGAGATATATGATTTTTTTCCTTTAGGTGTCTTATTCAAAATATATATTATATAGATTCTATTTTTAATATAGGACACAATATTTAGCATCTATGTTCAAAAGTAACCTGCAGCCTTTGTTTTGTGAATCGTGATTCTTGTCATCTCTTATAAAAAAAAAGAAAATCCTTTATACATCACAATTTGTTGATGTATTGTAGGAGATAGGAAATTATGTAAAATAATATTCTATTTTCAAATATGTTCAAAGAGTTTATTTTTAAATTCTTCACGTTGATCACTATGCATTGTTGTTACACAAAAATGTTTTCCATTTTACACTTTCTTTTTGGCAGAATACGGAGAACATGGTGCATGAATCATCCTTGTAGATAAGAAGCTTAACCTATATGTTCATCTACCAATGGTCATTTACAATGTGAAGTCCATATCAGTTTCTCTTTTTGACATGCTTCGCAAAGAGCATTTGATTTAAATTTCATATATTTAGTAATCCTCTAACTAGATTGAACTTGTTTAATTTTGATATCATTTTCACGTCTGCATGCTCCAATTATTTGTGTTATATCCATTGCTCATTGACACAAGAAATTTTCCTTCTTGTTTTTCTATATCAGATAGTTTGATTTTATGAATATTTTTTCCCCTTTAACCAGGGAAAAGTATAGAGCCATCAGACTAGCTAATAGCTTGACATTAACTTTGATCAAAGACAATATTATAATCATTGTCACTTAATTGTCTTATGCTCAATATGTTATATCTTACTCGTCCTCATGAGTTTAACTCAGTTGATAGAGATAATACATAATATATACAAAGGTTCGGAATTCAAACTCCGGCCACCACTTAGTTCTTTAATACATGGGAGTGAACCGTTACCTACATTTTCGTAACCAATGCTCTTACCTTTTTAGTTTCACACGAACTCAATGTATCTGCCATCTTTTAAGTGTTAAACCTTCGAGCATATCACTTTCTTCCGTAATGTGTCATGGGCATCCATTGTTCAAGCATCATGAATGATGTTTCAATATTATTGTAAAGCATATCTAGAACATGTATAATTATGTCTTTAGGTAGCCAAATCTTTTTGGGTTTTTACGTATTAATTTTGGAAGGTTTCTTAGCTTTTTCAGTATTCACTTAGGACACACTTTTTTACCATGAATCTTTTTAAAAATTAAGAGCATGATATGATATCCTATTTTCTACATAAACAATATTTGATTCTTTTTCTTCAAAACCAAGACCATATTTTCATCATTTATGCTAACTATTAAAAAAATACTATTTCAAAAAATTAAAAAAAATCTCAATTTTCCCATAAATTTCTCTCTCTCTAAAGTTCTTCTTTCCCCTCCAAATTTTTAAACATAGTCTAAACATGTCTCTAAAATCACTCAATAAACCAGAGTCTAAAATCGATCACTAAAATTCGATGGCTAAATCTATAATTACACATTGGCAATTAATAGTGGTTTACCATCTACATTAAAGGGTCTCTGAATCGATAGCTAATTGCTTTAGTGATTGGTTTTTTTTCACTTACTGGTCAAAATTTCAGTTTCTAAACTATTTCTCTAGTAGTGGTTGCAATGTCTAGCTTGTACCTTAAGGTATCCCTTGCTGTCTTGCATAAAACCAAACATGAGAACAGAAAACTGTCATTCACATAGACATGGAAAAAAATAAAACAAAATGACTAATGGAACATGAAAGAAGACAATGAAAAGTTCCTTTGACAAATATATCACCCACCAACCACTTCAAACAATAAAATATAATTAACAAATAATAATAAATAACAGAAATAAAAGTCCACCCATGGAGAACACGGATTTCTTTTATACAATATTCATTAGACCAAGGGCCGTTTCAATAAAATCGGAGGCTCCGCTCTAATATTAAAAATGGTTTCTAATAAAAAAATTAATGATAATTTAAACAATTACAAATTAACAATAAGCATTATTTCTTGTTAAAAAAAACAATAAGCATTATTTTGATTTAAATTGTTTTGTTGAATTTTTTTATAGATGTGTGGGTTTGACCTAACTTATCCATTTACTCTTTATTTTTGTCAAATAATAAATGTTTGATTTGGACCTACATAATAAAAGAAAATAATATCATACATTCCAACGATTATATTCATATATCCCTGCAAATAATTGAGGCTCCCATAAATTAGAGGCCCAGCTCCGTAGAGCTCTTTGTGCTCGCTAAAGAACCGCCATGAATTTAGACCTATACAGATATATTTGTTAAATTTCACCACAAAAGAATTCTTTGAATTGTGTGTCTCTGTTCATTCATCAAGACCACTATATATATACACATATAATCAACTGTTACATATCTACAAGCCTTAGAGATTCCAGCCATCTGTTACACATCTACAGGCCTTAGGGATTCCAGCCATTAATCACACATATAATCAAGCTACTCCTAAATATAAGGTAACTGCAACAATCAGTAGCAACACATTAATCTGAACATAAATAACAATAATATCCCAATAATCCCAATAATCTTGAAACAAAAAGAGTACATATATTGTTATTCTCCAAAATTATAACGATGTTTACATGTGTTCTACAAGTTTATTATGAATGAATTTGCTTAATTTTACTTCTTTTTTTTTTTAAATACAAAGGCACTACCAGTTCTGGAAGTTTACCGACCTGTTGAATTTCGATTCACACTTATTTCTTTAGAGACCAAAAAGGCAAATGATACAACTAAACCAGCCTCTTAAGTCTACCCACTTAATTAAGATATTTGTTTCCAAGTTTACGTAGATTGATGCAATCTTTCTTCACATTCACATAATAGCAATAAATATTAATAATCTTTTTTTTCGTTTTCTTTTTTCCATTCTCTTCGATTTCTCGATGCAATATCTTTTGACCATGCATCACTGTTATTTATAAAGTCTTCCCCGAATCCTATAAGACCTATACAGTGTGAAATATATGGGTTTGGTGGTTGTGAATCCGAAACACATTGATTTGGTCTTTCCCTAAAACTCAACTTAAGGGAAGCTGCTAATTTTTTATTTTTTTCTTTTAAGAAGTCGAATTAGTCTACAGAAATTAACAATAAAACTTTGAGATAGACACATTTAAAAGTTTTAAGACAGCAACTCAAATCAACCCAAATGAGTTAAAGGATGAGACTAATTAATATAGACATTTAAATATAGTCAGAATTAAGGTTTAGTCTTTCTTTAAGATTGTGGTTCATATTGATCAAGACTCTCTAAGGTGAGAATAGAGTAAGGTGAGAAAACGAAGTGATTGAATTTTAATATAGTCATTGTTAATTTGTTATATATGTAAAAATATTAATTTACATATTTAAACATAGATGATGTTATTACTATTCTACTCGTCAAGGTGGTTTTCCATATTCAAAGAAAATAATATAATATCAACACAGCATTGGAGTCTTTTTTTTACTCCCTCATTTTTTTTTTTTGACAAAACTGAAAAATAATATAAAACTGTAGTTTTTTAATTAACCATCATAGTTTATTTTGTTTACTCCTTAAAAAAATAGTTTATTTTGTTTACAAATGCTTCTCTGTGACGATATAATCATTAAAGATCTGCTTTCATTCTTAAATCATTTATCAATTTTTATATTCCAAAATTTCCATGTGTTCATTTTATGAGTACGTAACAAGGATATGAAAAACTTGTGTAGTAACCATTGTGATAGAGAATATGAAATACAAGTTAGTAAGAAAAATGTATTTTCATAAACAATACAAATAGTGTAGCGTTTTCAATATTAATGAAATTGTTACGTCTTTAGAAAATTATAATAGAAAATGATGATTGAAATATTATATCTATATTTTCATATATGATTATTAGTTAAATTGAAAATGAAAAATAAGAACCGTAACGGATTTTAGTGGGTGTCTTCGAGTTTGGTATTTTCGTCTAAATTTCTCTCATAAAAAAGCATTCGCTCTCATTAAAATAATTTATTTGAACGGATTATCTATCAATTCAATACACTAAAATGACCAAAGTCATCAAAACTAAAAATCACGTAATAAACATACCAAGCAAAGTGGTCCTGAAAAATTTGAAAAACCATATCAATTAAATCTTGAAAGATTTGGGATGTGTAAATTTACTAGAATTACCTTCTCAATCAAACTATTTGAAGAAACGATCATAGGAATTGTGGTTTGGGACTTTTGAGGCAGCACGTTCTCTACGGTAGTAAAAGAGACTCTCTACCTGGCACCTATCTAGTCAAACAGCATATGTATATGGTCAATAATATGTGGGAACGACGACATGACTTGAAAAAAATAAGGTGGGGAAAGCTTAATGCGAAAAATGCTAGTATAACTACTATTCACTTAAACAGTTTTACACGGTCAAAAATAACCAATCAAATGTGGTTTTAAAATATTTACTTGTTTCAACCATTATCATTAGACAAATTCTATGGTACACCCAATATATTTGAGTGTTCTTTAAATTAATAACTAAATGAGTTGTTTCTTTAAGAAAAATATACTTTTTTTATCACTTATAATTATAATAACTAAATCTTATTCATCAAAAGTGTCAACGAAATAAAATTATTTTTTTTTGAATTTTTATCATTCATAACTGAGAACGTTGATTATTTTTTACGATAATATGTAAAAAAAATTACAATAGTTTTTATAAACAATGAAATGATGTTTTTTTCTTATAAAATGATGTTCTATAAAATATAAATATTGACAAATATTTATTTATTACACAAAAAAAAAGACCATTTATTTATAAAATTATGAAGGAAGAGTACCGATACACCTTAATTTGTGAGTGTACCGTAAAAGTTCTCTTATTATTATAAGAAAAAAAATGTCTCAAATATTGGTGTATAATAGTGATTGAAAATATATTTTACACAAAATCCAAAAAAATAATTGCAGTTAACTAACTTTCTTAATTATTATGAAATTAGTTTTTTTTTCCTTATAATTGTGAATATAAATATTCCTTAAAAAAAAATAGTGAACGGACCCGAAAATGTGAATATTTTAGTTTTTTTCTTATAATTAGTTTTTTTCTTCTTATAATTGTGAATATAAATAATCTTAAAAATTTGATCTAGTTTTTTTTTATTTTTAATAAAATGTAAAATTTTGATCTAGTTATATCCTTTGAATGCCCTAAATTTGATATAAGTTAAATAAAATTTTATTCAAGAAAACCAACTATATTCTTTAGCAAATATTTTAGTTGCAAGTGATACCAAAAGAATGAAGCCGGATATGGACAAGGGAGAGGAGCAAAAGGAAAATGATAGAGAACCAATGAAAATGTCGGGTTTAAGTGGGTGCCAATGCAAACTATACATAAGCTTTACAGCACATTAATCTTTGAATTTAATTTATTGATAATTGATTATACGAGGAAGTTATATTTAGTTTGAGAGAAAGTGAAATGGGGTAGCACTTGGGTGACATTGTGGTTGGTGACATTGTGATATTGGACAACCACAATGCCACAACTGTCTTTCTTCTTTCTCTTTCATAATATTTTTTGTTTCTTTGTACACGTGTGACATTGTGGTTGGTCAATGTCACCAACCACAATGTCACCCAACTATTATCCAGTAAAATGACGATAAAATTGGATACTTCAATAACGATATAAGATCAACAGCATTAGAGAAAGTGCGACTATTTTATGTGAAACGTTAACAACAGGCCCTGTTTACCATGCACAACCTTAGTAGGTCTCGCATGATGCGAGACATGTATATTTTTTTTTGGCACACGCTGTGAGACATATTATATTATTACTTCTAATTGTAGGTTAATGTGCTATCAATTAGGTGCTCTAATGGATAAGAAGTACTATAGTTACAATTATATTCACATATTTAATGAAAAGATCAATTTAGGTAGTTTATATTTAGGATAATATCATCTTTTTCTTGGTTTTTTTTAATTTGCAATATTTTTTATCCTTACTTTTAAGTCAACTCATATTTAACTTTTTTATTTTTTTAATGAAATTGAGCATAAATGTGGAGAATATTATATACATCTCTCCCAAAACAGCTAGATTTTTTTTAACAAAACGTGAATTAAATATGAATTTTTAACGGCCATAAATGTAAAAATTCATATCTAATTTATGTTTTGTTAAAAAATTCTAATTTTTTTGGGAGAGATTCTTATAATATTATAAACCTTTTTGCAAGTCCTCGTGAGCTTAGCTCAGTTGTTAGGGACAACGCATAATTAATATATGCAAGGTCCGGGGTTCAAACCCCGGCCACCACAAAAAAATAAAAATAAACCTTTTTACAAAATTTTATCCAAAAATATAAAGTCTACATATGAGTTTGCTTTAAAAGAGCGACCAAAAGTAAAAATGGAAACTATTTGGGGACTAAAAGTCGAAGAAATATATTCACATATTTAATATGAAATCTACATTTGATTAGTCATTGAACATTAATACATCATAAATAAGATTAACATAGATAAGAATCTTAGTTCTTAAAAAGATTCTCATAGAACAGAAGTCAGTTTTACTAAGATTATCATAGATAAGAATCTTAGATCTTAAGAAGATTTTTATGGAACGGAAATTAGTCTTAGTAAGATTATCAAACAACCCATCGGAAACCTAATCAACATTTGTCCGTCCACTAAAACTTACCCAAACGACAAACACTATCAAACAAAATCATTCTCACCATTGCATATGACCAAATTGAACTAAGAATGAACTAAGAACACGAATTTCACCGATCAGAATCTTAGAGATAAGTGGATCCGACAAGCTATCCCTTCAGAAACCTAGTCAACAAGGAAATATGTTTGTTTGTCGACTGAAACTTGCCCAAATGACAAACGATAACAAACAAAATCGTTCCAGCCGTTGGATGTGACATAATTGAACTAAAAATGAACCAAAAACTCGAATTTTGGCGATCAAAATCTAAGATACAAGTCGATATGACAAACTAATCCCTATTTAAAAAATATATATAAAAAAAAGCCCTTCTTAAACGATTTTGGGTGTAACTGATTCCCTATTTCAATTTTTTTTTATAAAAAAAAAAAGAAAAAAAACTCTTCTTATCTGATTTTGAGTGTAACTAATTCGCTCAAAAAAAATGTGGCATAATATAAGCCACATATATATTCCAAGTTTAAAACTATGGAGTTGTGGATAAGATCTACTAGCAATATATTACAAATTTTAAAAATAACTCCACTCCAACTTGCATAATATAAGCCGCGAATAACTATGGACTTCCTACTAATCATAAATTTTTAATAGTTTATCATATTGACTTTGTATATATGTATATAAAATTTTATTTATGCAAATATAAGCATTTAAAATCTGCAATGAGAGTGGTGCAAACATTGAACGGTGTTTTACATATTCCTTTCGTTCCTTTTTAAGTGTCGTTTTGGAATATTAAAACCAAATTATCAAAATGTATTTTTGCACCTTTACTTCCTATTATACTCTTATTTTAATTCAACAATATATTCCTATTTTTTTGCACACGCTTTCTCTTTCCAATAGATATAATAAGTTATCTTTTTCTCGTAACAAATAATTGTTAGTTATTATCTTTTTCTCCAACAAAATTCTATTTTTTTGCACACTTTGTCTCTCTCATAACAAATAATTGTCAATTGTAACAAACAATTGTTAGTTACTACTCCCTCCGTCCCTTGATGTAGGCACCATTGCATTTTTCACTTTTCTTAAGAAATGTTGTCAGTGTAATTAATATATATGTCTGTTTTGTGTGTTAATATTACCAAATTGTCCTTTATTTGTATGTGAATTTAATTTGACTTTTCATATTTCAAGATAAGTTAGTAGTATTAATTAGGGGTATGTTTAGAAAAATAATAATAAATGCATCTAGTAATTTGAAAGGGGATTTACATTTAGGGACGGAGGGAGTAGTATCTTTTTCTCCATTAAATTTCTATTTTTTTGCACACCTCGTCTCTCTCATAACAAACAATTGTCAATTTTAAGATAACAAAAAAAAACTTTAGTGGTCCAAATATATAACATTAATTAGTTTTATTGGAAAAGATAAGGGTAATTGACAAAAGGTATAATTGATAAATCATACTCTTAAAGTACCAAAACGACAATTAAATAAGAACATTGAATTCACACTCAAACGACACTTAAAAAAGAACGGAGAGAGTATAAAACAAAAAGTTTTTTAATAATGATTACAAAATCAATTGCATTTTTAAAATCAATATTTATATGTTTAAAAAAAAATTCGATAAGGCCAAGAGAAAGGTTGGGTATCCGGGAGAATCTAAAGCATCCCAACTAGGTTGGCACCCAACAGATTCCCCCATCCTCTACCGCCTTTCCAATACGTAAATTTCTCCTGAAAGAAAATACCCTCGAAAGAAAAAGAAATATATACAGAAAACTAGGAACAGAAGTACTTAAGGAAATAAAGTTTGGATCCCATTCCTGTCCCTAGGAAAATCTTCCCCCAAAGATGGAGGCAGCAAAGTGAACAACCCCGTGTCATGAAACAACAAATTTCTCTAGAACCACACTGTGTCATGAAACAACAAACACAAGCCGAGAATCATTGTTGCCGATTCCTCAGATGTTCCAATAATATATTCATTTGAATGGTGGTCGAGAGCGGGTTCTAAGTGAAGTTTTCTGTAAAGTTTGTAAATTCTTTTTTTTCTGTGACTTGGAAACAACCTCTATAAATGGTGTTTCGGTCTCTGCTGCCTTTGCCAACCAAGTCTGCATAAAGTTTAAGTCCTTCTGCAGCACCGGATCAATCTTAGCATTATCCGGGGCCACAATGCTACTGATATCAAGATGTGTATTTTCTACGGGAGATAAAACAGGCATATAATTCCCCTCGATATTATTTTCAATTATCTCATCGAAAACATTCTTAAGAGGCATACTAAAATTATTCTTTTGGAGTACAGGAATATGAGAGATTACCATATGAGTCGGTAAAACCGTGGTCACTGCCTCTGATCTGACAGGAACTACTTCCTTCTGCGCATCATGTGTTTCTTCTTGGATCGGAATTGCTTCCCCTTGGTTCTGAATTGTTTCAATTTGCAATGAAGCCGTTGCTGTTTCTGTTTCTTTATGGCCGAAAACATGTATATCATACTGAAGTTCATCATTTCTTTCCCTTTCCTCTTCCACAAGAACCGGTTCTGGAGTAATGGTTTGTGTTGCGCCAAAAGCCAGGGAGGAGCCTATACCTGAAGGGTTGTCAGTCCTTGGAATCCATTTAGCTTTCGTTATTTGTACCTGCTTCTTCCCAAGTGTTATTTGTTCCTTGACAGCTGATGTTTCCTTTATTGGTTCCTTCCTAGGGTACAATCTTTTGCAGACAGTTACATCATGCCCGATATTCTGACAGTGAGAATAGAAATCGGGCATCCATTCATAAGCCACCGCAACCGGGAAAGCATATCCTTTCCTCTCGACAACAATTTCATGAAAAATCTTACGAGAGAAGTCTATATCGACTAGAATCCTTGCATAATGTCCAAACAATCGCTTTGACGTTGCATTGTCGATCACAAGAGGAATGCCCACCGCACTTGCAATCTCCCGGAGAGTCTGTTCCATCCAGTACTCCTGCGGTAGTTCTAGCAGACGAATCCAAACCTGAGCGTGAGTGTTTCGCTGGGTGTGCATATTAAAATCCTTGGACCACTCGAAAATCCTAAGGACACCTGGTTTTAAGGTAAATGTACCCATTGCCCAGACATTACACTTATCCATCTCTGAAGCAAAGAAGAATTCGTAATACCCTCTTCTCAGGGACATCATGCGCCAGGCTCCTGCAGTCTTCCATTGCTTCTGTAATTTCGATTCAATTTCCTTTGTAGAGTAGGACTTCTCTCCTTTGTTTAAAACCAGACGCCCCCGTAGGTTAGTCTTACAAAAATTCATTCCACATTCATATAGGTCTTGTGTGATTTTGATACTGAGTGTTTCCCCAAGAATTGTTGGCTTCGGCAAATTAGCATTGGGGGCGGTCTTAGTCGAGGACGTGAGAGCCTGTGCAAAAGAAACAACCGGCAAGACAGAAGGTGCAGGCGGCGGAATAACCCTTGCAACTTTGGAAGCGATTGCAAGAGAAGACATCTCAGCCTGCCAATCAAACATGGCGGCTGTGATCGGAAGCAGAATATTGAATCGGGCAAAAACCAATGATGTTGCGTTGAAGCCGGCACTCACAACCGTCCACCGAAATTCAATTTGGAGATGAACCGTGAATCACAAGCACACCAATTAACAAAATTCCTGATCTAAGAATTGTATCAAACACCTTGAAGGCTTCAAAAGAAAAAGAAGTAGAAGCACACCCGGTGGGACACGAACACTACTAATGTTAATGTTGTGTCTTGCTTCCACGGGATGGAACAACTGAACCCAAAATCTCCAGTGAGATTCTTACCACACACAAGGCCAATGGACAATTGCTTGGCACGTTCTGCTGTGTGATCGTCGCAATTTATTTCTTCCAACAATATATTAAAAGCTAATTGTGATGCAAATCTCAGTCTAGAAAGTACCTCAAAAACTATCACCGCAATCTGAAGAAATAGAGAATGAATATGCCTGCTAATTGCTTGTTTTCATCGGATATAGCATACTTTGAAGAATTAAGATCGTTCTGAGCCAATTCCTTTTCTAGAGCATGATCAATTCATTTTCCACTTTCAACTTCACATATAATTCCTTCTAATTTTTCTTATTTTGTTAGTTTCATTGCAGGTTTTTGAAAGCCACTCAAAAATAGAATCCTAAGAGGTTACAAAACCTGCAAATCTCAATCATTAAAAAATTTACAAATATATCTAATGGTTGACATTCATTTTATAAAAAATAAGTCTCCTACCATAGTCTTTGCTTAACAGGCAAATGTGTTAAGAAATTAAAAAATTGTCCTTTTTTTTTTTATTATCTCTACCTTTTTCTTTCTTTTCATTTTTTTTAAAGAAAGAATCTCTACCTATAAGGCTATAACTTTTGGGAGGATAGGAGTTGGTGAGCATCTGACTTGAAGGCATTTGGTGGATCCCTGACTTCTCTGACCCTTTTGCGTGATACTCTTCTAGAATTCCCCCTTTTTTTTTGACAAATTCTAGAATCTCCACCTCACCTGTTCACTAAATCTATATATTTTTCTCTAACTTAATTCTTTTTCCATGTCACAGTCATGTACTTATTGTTCCTTGTAAAAGAAGCAAAGAAATTTATTTAGGTGAATCTTAAAAAAAAGAACAAAATCCGGGAGGAGCTCCACCATTCAAATTTTATTATTCTATTTACAAATAGAAATAGATATTTTGTTACTACAACTTTATGCTCTAACTCTAACTAAAATCATAATTGGTTTAGACAATACTTGCTTACCTAATAGAAAAAGATGATCCAATAAATAAAAAAAATTCAGATAATCCACATTACGAATTGTTTAGTTGAATCGTTGGTGTTTTTGAATGAGTTATTTAAAAAAGGGTCTTGCTAACCAGTGTCCTAAGAGTAATGGTTAAAGAATCTACAAATAGAAATTTTATCTTGGAAATATAAAATGTTATATTTGATAAAGTAATGATTACACAATATTTTCATCAAAACTTATTTGTTTTAGATGTTTAACCATTGCCCTTAGAGTACCGGTGCATTCTCCTTAAAAAAAAAAACAGAGAGAGTAAGTCAGGCATAAAAGTTGGATAGGTAATGATGCTACAAGGAAAAGCTTGAACCGTTAGTTTCGAAACCCATTCAATGATTAACAAAACTTTAAAGAAAATCAAAATAAAAGAACGGTTAACAAAGAGCACATCGGCATTCTTTTACTATAACCCGATGGAAGGAAATGGACGTTAAATAACATTGCATCGTTGCTTAAAAAAAACGGATAGATGCATTGTGTTCAAAAGTGAACTATTACCGCCATGCAATTGCAAAGCATTATTGGGAATTTGGGATACCAAAAGTCTTCAATAATAAGTCTAAAAAGGGAAAGAAAAAAAAAACATAGATAAGGCTTCTCTTGGTCTTGTAGGTCCAAAATTAAAATGTTGGATATCTTTTTCTTTTCCAAGGAAAAGATGAGTAGTAACAGACAATAACAAGAAAGTTGGATGAGCAAATTCGCTAAGACTAAAGCAAGACAATGAGGTGAGAACTATGCATAAAGAGTCATGGAATTGGTGTTGACCTTGACTTAGGTTGTTAATGGAGTTTGAAGAAATATAGGTATGCATGCATAATTGGAAAGGTCCTTCTATAATCCTAGTCCACGCGTTCAGAGTGGATGTCTTTCGTGATTTAATTCATAGGGTAAAGGGGGGATGAAGGATCCATATACACGTCTTCAAGCAAATAGTCCTCATTGTAATTCGTAGCATTCATGCACTAACAGATTTGTTCTTCCACGTGTCTCATTAAGTTTGACGATAACAAAACAAAAATTGGACTAACTTGGACAGGGTTCATATTAAATACTAGTCTCATAAAACAAATTTTGAAAACCTTTTAGCATTATACTAGTAATTTATAAAGGTGGGGTGTGACTCGTAAATCAAAGACAAGGGCCTTTTGATCTTCCTTAAGTTTGGGCTTATTTTTTTATGCTGGGTTTATTATTCCTTGGAAGAAAAAAATACTATCTTCTTCTTTTTCAACCCTATTGATTTCTCGCGTATCCTATTTTGTTCAGATTATATAATTCTAACGGCATAAAAACACTTTAAAAAAATTTAGATTTTAGAATCCGAATAGGGAACACGAGAATCTTATAGGATGAAAAAAATAATAGCAAAAAATACCAAGCTGGCAAATAAAGATTATAAAAAGAAGGTTATAAAAAAAAGGTTGACAATTTCTTATCTCACACATAAATATTCGTGCTCATCTTATTTAGATTATAAAAAATCTGAAAATTGGTGTGTTTTGGATGGTTTGGACTTTAGAAGTGTGTTTTATACTTTTAAGATTATATAATCTGAAATCAATAAGACGTGTGAGAAATCAGTAATGTGATAAATAAAGAGTCAAAAGGGTTAACAAATGAAGCATAATCAATGAAAAGAAACATAACAGAACGAGAAAGAGAAGAAAGTTAAGGAAAGACTATTGCTGAGAGAAAAGAGAGGATCAAGAAAAAAAATCAGAGTAAGGGATTAAGGATTTGTGAGAAAACTTGAGTTCTTTGTTGATTTTTCTTTTTTCATCTTAAGCATTAAATGGGACAAGAACCAGGGGTTTTTCTAGTAACAGAAATTGAATTCTTTGATTGATGTTGAATGAGCTGCTCTTTGGATATGTTAGTCATCAATTTTGGTCTGAACCCCATGATCAATTCTTGTGTCCACAATTCTTATTATCTCGTTCCTGTTAATTTAAGTTTATGTATTTACTATACTATGTTGATATATAAAGTCCCATCATATTCATATCATATAAATAAGTGAATGTTCAACAAATTATAAGTAAAAAAATTCATATACGTAATGTTTTAAAATTTTGGATTAAGGTGTGATGTCTAACTCATTTGTGAATGATATTCTGAGCTGCTTTCATGACCAACCCTGGTATCAAAGTCGGTACTTAATATTTTAAGATTTTGGATAAAGATATAATGTTAAATTCTCATAGTTGGTACATATACCGTGAGATTTTGTATGAAAATGTGGTGTTAAATTCTCTTTATGGGTTGTTCTACAATATTTTCTATTGCTATGTTATTTTCAGCATTTCTGGTTTTAGCAAAAAGCTAGTTTGCATTTTGACTACTGCATAAATTATGTTTCTGCATAATTGTGTTACTGCAAAATAAGGTTACTTGGGGAGGATATTGTTACAACTTACACCTACCAATGTCAGAGACGCCAACTTTACTTTATCCAAGGCTCATAAGAAAAAATTGAAGATTTAGCAAGTAAAAAATATTGATAGTGGTTACAACATTCGTTCTAATGGTATTTCAAAGAAATGAGCAGCTTAATTCGCAACAACACGACGAATATATGAAAATTCTAAAGTACTCAAACTTATGTTAGCCTTTTACAATCTTCAACTATTGCTCTAAGATATCTATGTTGTGAATCGTTAATTGCGGCAATGACATTAGATGAGTCTGATTCTACACTAATGTCATTGCATGTCCACGCCTTCAACATTTGTTATTCCTCGCTTTCCAAATCTCATAATAGCCGGTACCAATTATCCTCCTTCAAAACTCAATCACTAAAGTGTCATGGGAACCCATACTGTTTTGACTCATTCACAATCCATGAATAAACGATCAATTATCTCGTTGTGTTGGTCACATAAGCAGCACAGAGGGGCACGCTTATAGTTTACCTGAAAAAATAGTTTAAAATTTTATGTCAGGGCAAACTACTTTTTAGTCCTACAATATGTAAGTCAGTAATGGTCTCATTTATATTTTTTATTTTATTTTGGTAGATAGACGAAATGACAAATAACTATTGAAACTTACACATATAAGTAGAGGGACTGAGGTTCAAACTCCGATCGCAACGTCCGGCCTCGTAATTTTGACATTTTTTTCGGTTGAATCAAGACTTGTAGACGTTCATATTTTATTTTACAAATTACGATACCAATAAAATATTTTGTTTTCCTACAATACCATAACTATTTATAAGCTTCTCTTTTTTCAACTCCTTTTATTTATCTTTCTCTGTTTTTATGAAAGTCAATTTTGTAATGTAACGTTGCAACTGCTACTGGCTTTTGTTTGAGAGCTTGCTTATGTCATTTTTATTTGTTTTGAAGAAAAGGACGTAGTTATGACTGTGAGTAGGGCATTAGAGTTTATTTTTAAAATACAAATATCACCAAGAAACTAAGACAGTTTTTTTTTTTTTTTTTTTTAATAAAAATTTTTTAAAAAAAAAAAAAAAAAAAAAAAAAATATTTTTTTTTAAAAAAATTAATATATAATTTACATTGCTTTCATTGTAAAAATTACGGCATAAGGTCCACTCTGCTTGAAATATTTGCAGATATATCACGTGGAATTTGCATCTGGACCCAACTGAAGGTTGAAGTCCTTGTGGTCGGTCACTCCACTTCATCTTTTCTTGACATTATGCCCTTCTTTTTATTTTTGTGTGGCACTGAAATTAAATTGATTTAATCACAAAATTGTGGTTTAAAAGTTAGAATACTACTTGTACCAAAAAAAAAAAAAGTTAGAATAGTACAAATTTGATCTCATTCTAATGTTCCGATTTCCGTCTCTTTCCAAAGATTACAGACAGTAGACAGTGGTGGATTTAGCCAAGAAACATCATTAGCAAAAGAACCTTTGAAAGCAAGATAACAGTGTTTCGAATTTTTATTATACCTTGCCGCCCCACCCACGTGTCACTGTTCAATGGATTCTCAATAGTTTTCTTGTTGAATCTCATGAAATATCTCTCTCTTACACAGTTCTTTTCTTGGTTTAATCGTAATATAAGACCAACTTATTATATTAATAGATGTCTATGTCACTTTGTTGAATTTGTAATTTCCCTTTTTCTAGTTTTTGGGAAACAGTTTTCAACTTATTAATTTCTTTCTATAAGATCCTCACTTGGTTATTCCGACCAAGATTAATTTTAAGGTGTAGAATTGAATCTCACATATTTGAATGTTGTTAAGTGGAATTAATTCTTTTTCTATTATTGATTCTTTGAAGTTAGAATTTGTAGTTTTTATTGAAGAATTGATTTTCACACACCAATTTATAATTCACCTCATTTTTATATGCATGTATCTAAACACGGTTCTTTTTTAGTCAGACCAAAATCAGTTCTACAGAATCAATTATCCTCACCTTACAACCAAACACACGCTAAATCTAGTCCTTTTTCTTGACATTGTTTGAGAATTGAAATTAAGAGTAGTTTATAAACAATACTTATACTCTAAATTCTACGGACGTCTTTTACAAATGATAAAACTGTGGAGACATACACAAGACACAAAGTGGACAATACCTCAAAAACAATATTGTGACTTGAGATCGGAACATTGACATGCAAGGTAGAGGTCAAACATAAATCATGCTCAAGGACCAACAAATGCTATAGCTCTTTAACTTCAAATTAGGGGCTACTGTTCTAATACCCCAAAGAGTCTTATATACTTAGCTTGTGTTTGGTTACCCGGTGGACCATCGTTGCCTCACGTTTGCTACTCTTTTCACCCTAAAATTGTAAAACTATTATTTGTAGCTTCTCTCAATGAGACTTTGTACCGGTGATTTCTCCATTCACCAAACATACACTTAAAAATAGATGCTAAAAAGAATTTAGAAACTGTGAGTACTCATTATAAAGCCAAAGTGAACAATTCCTTAAAACTTGAAGTCTAAACAATTAGTTTCCATAACTCGATTTTGGATCTCTCGATAGATCCAACGATCTCAATAACATGGGTAAATTTTATCATTGTAGAGTTAGTAGTTTTTAGAGTTCTTATTATTAACGCTTATTCTAACTTTCATAGTTGATCCCTTCACTAATTAATTTTGGGATTCCTTACTCATCGAAAAATCCAAATAAATATGAACAAATCATCAAATGATGATCACCTAGAATTTTTATTTGACAGAACACCTAGAATTATTCTATATAGCTACACATTAGTCTTTTAGCCATCTTTATATGCCTCAACTTGTTTCTTAAAGCTCCTTTTATGTTTCTAAATTACAAGTTGTAAAAAAAGAAAGACGTTAAAATAGGTAAAAGAAGCACAATGCATGTGGTCCTATTCAACATTCCGTGTCTATTCTTCTTTCTTGCTTCCAAAAAAATCCCGTGTGCTTAACCGCTTAGTCCACCCTATGAGCATAATTTGTGGACCAACGTGCGTCATCTTAGTACTCATTTTTACCTTAGAAAAAACGCGATATGTGTGAACACACACGCATACATTGCTGCTCCGCTATGCTATATAAATAAATAAATAATATTATAATACAATAAACATTAGGGAATGATCCTCTGAAACATATAGTCTAGCTAAGTAGCCATCAACACATTCTTAAATACTAAGATCACAACACACAAAGGTTGAAGTGTAGAAAAACATCTCATATCTATGAGGGTGTTTCCTAGGTTCAAGTTTTTGTCAAGAGCAGTAGTTCATGAGGAAAATGAAGGTGAGCATAATTTGGAGAGAAAGAGATATCCTATTGTAAATGAAGGAAGTTTGTGTACATCATCATCACTAACAGTTTGGAAAAAATCCCTTGTAATTAATTGTAAAGGATTCACAGTCATAGATTCATGTGGAAACCTTGTGTATCGTGTTGACAATTACTCCTTGCACCCCCATGAAGTTGTTCTTATGGATGCTTCAGGAAACTCTCTTCTCTCTATGCGCCGCCAAAGGGTATCAATCTTTCTTATGCTTTTACTGCTTTCAGCCTTGCTTGATAGTACATAAGATTGGTTGTGTTTTGTTAACAACATTCAACACTCTTTTATAGTTTAAATTAAAAAATGACATGTTGTGATTTGATTGCAGAAGCTTGGATTAGGAGATAGTTGGTTTGTGTATGAAGGAGAAACTGGGAACCATAGTACGAGAAAAACAGGCAAGTTGGAAAGGTCAAGAAAGAGTCCAGTTTGTTGTGTAAGGAAGAGTGTAAATATTTTAAACGGCAATACCAATGTTCAGGCATATGTGCACCGTGTAGCTTCTGACTCGGATAAACGACAAGCGGCATTTACGGTTGAAGGTTCCTATGCACGAAGAACGTGTAAGGTGTTGGATGAGAGCAAGAGAGCAGTAGCTGAACTCAAGAGAAAGGAGACCAATACAAAAGACGTGTCTTTTGGGATTGAAGTTTTTCAGTTAGTTGTTCATCCAGGGTTTGATCCTGGTTTTGCTATGGCACTTGTTTTAGTACTTGATCAGATGTTTACATAACACACTTCATGAGTAATAATAATATATTTCCAATTCTGTTTTTATGTATCTCGCATACCATTGAAGAGCATTTTAAATAGGAAGAAGAAAAACAATTGCAATAGTCCTGTTTTTTTTACGAGAAGGATTTGAACTTTGTATTCCAAAATTTTCAATTACTTGTGCTAGACCAAAGTAGTTGCAAAAGAATGAAAATTGATTGTTATAATTCCATACAAGTAACCCACAAATCACCACAAGCATTACCAAGGGGTATATATTGCACTAAAAATGTATTCTATCGCTGTGCCTTATTTCTATAAGCTGGCAATAGCAGATACAGTTCATAACAGACACGCACCCACGAAATCACAGAATAAGCAATGAATTATGCTGTTTTATACACCTGTGCTTTATCTTTTAATGTTACAACATTTGAATCATGTTTGCCTTTGGACAAGAGATTGGCAACAAATTCATTGCGGTCACAACATAACAATAAATATATACAAAGAGCAGCCTTTTCAATAATAATCTAAACATTTGCTAATCACACAACAGCTCCTAGCTGCTGACGAGTCTACAGTCAATAATGGTTGATCAATCTGACTTGTCCCTTCCCCTTTTCCAATCCATCAATACTAATTTTCCGAGATGATGTTGGCCATCATAAGCCTTATCCAAATCCCTTGGAGGTGGGGGCATCATCGTACAATGTTGCTGCTTGGTGATGCTCGCATTTGTACGTTTGTTTTCTACAACCGAGTCCCTAACTAGTGTACGGGGTAATGATCTACCTGATTTTGATGTGGGCCACGGACAGGCTCCTTTCTTTACATTATTGGAGTGACCGCTATTCTTATTCTCGACTGTGGAAAGCCTTGGCTTCTTTGAGGTCGTTATCTGCTCCACACTCCTAGCCACCATGTTCGATCCAACCAGTGAAACTGACGTTGAAGGCGAGTCTTCAAGTTTCTCATTTGATTTAAAATAGCAAGTTTTCATGGCCTTGTGTACAGGTTTCCTTTGCCATCTTAAAATTCCATCTGAGTTCTGCCGAAGTGGATGAGTTTTAATTTCACACAGAGTTTGTGCAGCAGCTAATACTGTTGGGCTACGGTCATCTGTTGCAAACACAAATGTTAAGCAGGAGGTATTGCTATAAAAGCAACTTCAGTAACCTATCTAGGTAAAATAAAACACCATGTACAGAAATATTCAAACAAGTGTCCAATTGCAAAAAACGTGTTTTACCCAATAACATCATACCATTTTCTTTAGTTTCAGCTTGGCCTCCAAATTCTGCATTTTCAGGATAGATATCTGTTAGATGACTCCAAAAGGGAGAAAGTGAAGCGAGAGGGGGAGGGAGACGACTAAATGGAAAGTTACATCCTCAACCTTGACATGTGCCATCATATTAGTCCCTCTACACTAAAGAAACAGGAATAGGAGTTCTCAGTTTATATCTTTTGTCGGACATCCAAAATGGACTGATGTTGTTGATGGAAAAATAGGTTGATTCCATTTAATTGTGTTTCTTTAGTATACGGGATAACTACTATGATCACGTGCACCAAAGTTGGGGAGTTCACCCAAAGAAAAAGTAGATATAGAGTTCAAAATTTAGGAAGTTTAAGTTTTTATTACCTTTATTAACCTGAAAATCTTTAGAACATGTTACAGGAGACAAAGAATCCAATTGACGGAAAGGAAGATTAGCTAACAAAGATTGAAAAGCTTTGTTTTCTGGATTTCCAGATGAGGGAACAAGGCTCTGATCATAACTAAATGAATCGAAGTTTGTGAACGAACTGCGGTCAATATCTGTAGAACTGGCAATGAGACCTGTCCTTGCCCATTTACCTTGGCACGTGCTTCTACTTGTTGATAACTTAGGCGTGTCAGAACTAGTTCTACAATTGCCACCAAAAGCATGTGACCATGGGAAGGATGGCAAGCTTGCTCGACGAGATACCTGCTTGCCTGAACGTAGATCATTACTATTCTTTGTACTAATCGCAAGTTTGGAGACATCAATCAGCAAAGACTCAAAATCTCGGAAGGGATGTAGTGCGATCCGTTCTAATACATCCGTAGGTTGACACAACGGAAATTCAAGCGGACTAGCTGTACATTCTGTTTCGCTACAAGGATCCTGGATGTCAAGCACTAGTAAGTACAAAATCACATTAACAGTAACATTACATAGAGATCAATTGTCAGTAGAAGTAAATTAAATTAAGCATAAATGGCCAAGCACAAGCAGTAAGTTCCTATTAGTGATCAAAGAAATCAAATACGATGGTGCAGCCTTCAAGAGCAGTCCAATAAATTCAAATTTTATTTTACCAAAGCAGAAACTGAATGTATACTTGAAACCATTCCATACTAACCTTCTGACATGAAGACGTATCTGTTGAGCTAGACTGGTCTTTATCCTCATTAGCAACGTTTTCTAATGCACAAACTGGACTAAATTGGCAAATGGACATTTTCTTGCTGGAGGAGTAATCCATCTCCATATTTTGAGACTGAACAGGTTTGGGGAACTGAATGATAGAGCAAGCCTTTCTAACTGAACTCAAAAAACTTTCATTGTTATTCGATGCTTTCTTTCCTTTATCTTTGCTTCTAGCAGGGGAGTCAAATGTGCCCTTAAGGAGCTCATCTAACGGGGGCTCATCCATGAGCTTTGTGACATCATGAAAATCATGTTTCAGACCATAAAAACCTAGCAAACAGTTCCAAAAAATCCACTGAAATTAATTTAAGCTACTCCACTCAGTAATTGCAGCAACA
>Ga0228710_1000418_pt1 | contig 52272 bp, 29 predicted proteins | sample MedpolnodulmetaG_FD_177995 | JGI IMG/M metagenome (GOLD analysis project Ga0228710, IMG submission 177995) | Root nodule microbial communities from Medicago polymorpha collected in Santa Monica, California, United States - pink nodules | ecosystem: Host-associated > Plants > Roots > Nodule... | reverse complement strand
TGAGAAAACAAATATATATATATATATATATATATATATATATATATATATATATATATATATATATACACACACACACTCATACACTTGTATCATACTACTTAAATTAGCCCACTAAATTAAAAACATAGGTTCCTAAACATGAAGATATTATGAAAAAAATTAACTAAATTTCAAGTTTGTTAGGCATTGTTACATCAATCATCACCCTGTTGTTAAAACAATTACCAATATATTAACAATTTTACATATATATTATTATTATAAAATAAAAATTAAGAGGCATAAAATTGTGCTGTAAAAAAAGATATGGCTTTCAAAATAAAAAAGTGACATGAATGTTTAGAACTATAACATAACGATGTACAAAAATGCTTCAAACTATGAAACCATTATATGAGAATAGTCCCACATCGGTAAGTTTTCATTTCAAACAAGTGAGAGCTGGATTGGCTATAAAAGAAAAGCTAAAATACTCACCAATTAATGCATTGCCTGATACTTGGTTTTAAGAACAAATTTGTTCTCAGCCAATCGCATGGTTCTATTGTTATGGTGTTTGGCTTTTTTTTGGCATACATTTTCATTTAAAAAAATTTTTTTTTTTTTTTTAGTTTTGGTTCATTTGATTCGAGTTATCGAGCCGAACCGAGTTGTTCGTGAGCTTGAATCGAGTCGAGTTTGAGCTGAAAAAAAAAGATCGTTACGAACTCGAGTCGAATTTCGAGCCGATCTAATTTTTATCGAGTCGAGCCGAACTGAATCTGAGTTTGACTCGGCTGGATTCATGTAAAAATTCATGTAAATTTTTTACATGAATTTTGGTCCACCATCCCATTTCAAAGTCAATTTTAGTGATGTAACTTTGTCAACTAATGATATGGCAGCGTCTTGGTGGACAAATTTGTATACATGTTATTACTATTTTTTTTTTGTGGTGCCCAAGATTTGAACCTCAGACCTTGCATATATTACTAATTTATTTAATTCAATAATAAACATTTTCAAACTAAAAAATAATTCCTTTAATCTTTCATCATCTTGATCAATTGTCTTCATCATTTTGATCACTTTGTACTAAACCCTAACCTTTTTTTTTTACCGTTAATAAGATGAGAATAAATAATGTGAAAGAGAAGGATTGAGCTGGAGTGGAGAATGAGGATTGATTTGAGGTATATTGATAATTTGGTGAATTTGATTTTCAATTTGAAGATGATTTTGATTTGTTTGAGTTTATTGATTTTAATTAAAGTCATTTTAAAGTATTAGATATAATTTTTTGAAGAAATTTCTTGGGTTTATGAATGAAGATGATGAAGAACACAATTGATGAGGATGATGAAAATAAATTATTTTTTTTAGTTTTAAATGTTTCTTATTAAATTAAACAAATTATTAATGACATTTATAAAAAAAATTGTTCACATCATAAGTGGACAAGGACACATTAGTAAAATTGACTTTAAATAGGGTAGGGAACCAAAACTCATAAAAGTTTAAAATTCAAGGAGCAAAATGTTGTCTTTTAAAATAGGGGGAGCAAAACTTCATATTTCTAAAAATAGGGGGGACCAAAAGTGAAATTTAAGCAAAAAACATAATTATTAAATTTACATGTTGGTCTCGATTTTTGTTTGGAAAAATGGAGAAATAAATCTTTCTTTGTCCCCTAATTTTATGCGATATTATGAGACAAAAATAAATAAAAAGAATCATGTTTCATAAATATAGAGATAGAAAAACATATGCTTGTAAACCGTCTAACTTTGTCATTTGTTGTGATGTAAAGGGAAAAAAGCGAAGAAGGTAGCACATAATTGTCAACTTCCTTGGGATTTGCTTGATACCATTTCAAGAATGCTAGATGTTGATGACCTCTTTCAATTTGGTATTGTGTGCAAGAATTGGCGGGAATTTCATAAAATTTATTGGAGGAATTTCATGACATCCCAAGAACCGTTACTTGTCTGAAGGTCTTTATATTTTAAGAAATCTTTTTTCTTCTTCAACTTGCATCACTGTAAAGTTTATCAGTCAAAGATGATCAATAACTTCTACCTATTTACGTATCAAGGATCTTCTAACGGATATTTTGTCATGACTGGGTTAGATAATTCATTTATACTAATTAATCCATTTACAAGAAGAAAGATGGTAATCAAAAATTTAACCTTTAATGTTGATTTCTCTTGTTTTGCTTGCCTAGTCTTACTTGTTTTTTCTAGAGGCTCAGAGGAATTTGTCTTGGTGGTTTTATGTAGAAATTCTGACAATTTGCATGTCTACCAATCTTAAAATTGTGGTTGGGTTACTTATTTGACACCACAAAAGGTTGTTGACTTTGTTGTTTTGCACAATACCATATATGTTGTCACTGTCAAGGCCAGCATAGGGATACTCAACTTGAACTCTGCAAATATAAATTTTTTAGAATTGAAGAGTACTCCTAGTGCGATTTCTACTCCTTACTCACACATAAGGTTCGTTAGTTGTGATGGACATCTCTTGGTGCTTACTATTATGTCCAAGATAACATTTAATGTTTACAAGATAGACTTCTCAACCATGGATTATGTCAAGTTGGAAACTTTGGGTGACATTGCATTATTTTATGCTCCAAGGAAAAAGTACTATGCACTGAGAAACCCATGTATATTTTGTGTATGTCATCGATCTTGCCAATAACAAATACACGTTGTATAAAGGGGATGACAATAAAATGCCAGAATTAATTCTTCCTTTTCTACTTACTGAACATCCACCTCTACATTCCGCTTCAGAACAACCTTATTTGGATTAGTGTTTTAAACATATATGATATGAGGTGGATTATTCTCTTGTTGATTAGCATGCTTATTATTCCATACTTTATGTTTGGGTCTTATTCCTCGTGTTTTTCCTTTTATTTGAATAAATTGACTGGACTGGATTATCTTATCGTAGTTTATTTATTTTTTAAACAAGTAAAAATAAAATTATATACCGCTTAAAATGTTCTCCCCATCACAAGGGTAGTTAGTACCTTTGTGAGAGTAGAGTAATCTTGGGTGCCTCATCAAATTGTATTTTGATTCTTTGAATGACAAATCATCTTCCATAAATTCAGTGGGGGAGCCACTCAAGGACAAGGGGAGGCCACGGCCACCCCATTCTTTTTTATTTAAATTTGTTTTTATATACAGGAAATTACTATACTATCCCCGACTCAAAATGAAAATTACAAGTGGCCCATTCTCAAATTTTTTCTGAAGATGTTCTTTCCTTCTTCTCTCTGGCGACAAACAAAGAAAACACTTTTCACTCTCCCGCCTCGGCCATGGGCGTTCAACACTTCCTCCACAAAGGCATTTCCTTTTTCTGATCCTTCTGTCACTCACACTTCTCTCAAATCCATCACTCAGTATCAATTTCGTCCTTCTCCGACTCCATCTTTCCACAAAGGCACAAACCCTAATTGACAATTGTAAGTCAAAATCCTACTGATTTCATATTTTAACTTTGATTTTCGAATCCTAATGTCTTGTTTGGTGTTGAATTTGGTTTTTTATTTGGTTTCACCTTCAATTTTCCATAACCGTAGTCAAAACAAAAGGGAAGAAATCAAAACTGAATTACAAAAATTAAAATTGAAACTGTTTTGATGGAGAATAGGGAATACAAATTTGGTTTTTTATTTGGTTTCATCGTTCTAAGGTTAACAGAGTTAACCCGGATGACATTGAGTTAACCCGGTCAATTATTGATGATTCCAAGTCACCCGGGACGTGTAAGGCATCATTATGAGTATTTGTCATGTAGTTTGTTTTTTTTATGAGTTTAATTTTTTGATGAACGGAACCGAAATGGGTCGTATTGTATATTATATGATTTATATATTTTAGTTTATTTTGATTGCGACCACCCCATAATTTTTTGTCTGGCTCCGCCACTGCATAAATTCCTATTTTTATTTCACAAAATTTTATTCTCCCTCGTGTTCTCTCTTTCTTTAACTTCATTTTGACTCTTTTTTTCATTTATTTTTCACAAGTTTTTACTCTATTTTATTTTACTCTTAAATGAAAATACCTAACTAATGTTTATCACTTATGCATAAAAAATTACAACATCATACATATTATAATTATAATTTATTATAAAAATCACATATGAGTTAAAAAATATCAATGTTTGTCACTGATAATTATAATTTATTATAAAATCATACACATTATAGATGTTTTTTTTTTGAGAAAGCATGGTAAATGTTTGTTATTGATCAATAAATTAAATTCATTATTTTTTTTATCTTCTAAATAAAATTGTGAATAATTTATAGTAATTCATTCTAAAAGCACAACACATGATATCTTTAATAAGAATGTTTATTGATTAAAAATGCACATTTTTATCATTTATATCTTAATAATATATTTTTCAGGGAATCTTAATAATTTTTTTTTTGGGTACAAGAATCTTAATAATATTTAATGGCCAGTTTTTATAATATCGACTTAACTATAAAACAAATACCAGCAGACCCATCTTAAACTAAAATCAGGAGATTAGTACAATTTTTTTATTATGGTGAATAATTTTTTTTTGTTGAGATGGGTTTAAGCCCATGAATAATCAAGATAGACCTCAATAATCAAATAGTGTTTACCGAGGCGATTACATATCTCCAATAAAGAGATCTTTACATTAGCGAAAATTGAATCTACAATCTTACAGATGAGTCAACTCTTTATCGATTGAGTCAACTTTCATTAACTCAGACATACACATATTTCTCTTTATCGATTGAGTCAACTTTCATTAACTCAGACATACACATATTTCCTATGTTCTTTAATACAAACTCTTATTGTTTTTTCACACTTATTAAGAAAAGTTGATGTTGTAGTTAACGTGTCTATTTTATGTATAAATGTAATTAAGTCGAGTAAATTTTTACTTTTCATATTTCAAAGCATTTAGTGATATTAATTAGATTTTTTTGACAAATTGATATTAATTAGTTGTTTATTACTACCTCCATTCTTATATAAGACCCTTTTGTTAAAATCACGGGAATTAAGAAAATGGATATTTGTATTAAAGTTGTTAGTAATCACTATTGTTTTTACAATTTTATCCTTAAGAGGGATAGTTAATTTATGTTTTCCATATGTTATTTATTGCTGATTGGAGAAAAATGTGTATAATAAATAGGGGCATGTATGTAAAGAAATAACTAATGTAGATGGAAATAGCAAAAGAATCTTATAAAAAAGGACAAAAAAAATTCTCAAAAGGGTCTTATAATTAGGGACGAAGGTAGTAAGAAAAAAATCAAACCCACTTAGGTTGGCCTAGTGGTATTGGCTTGGAACCTGGGAGTGTGCTCCTCCTCAAGGTCTCAGGTTCGATTCTCTCTGGTGCCAATTTGAGGGGGTTAGTTTAACTTCTTTAAAAAAGTAAGAGAAAAATCAATAAATTTAGTCAAAAAAAAACAATAAATGTATTTAATAATTTGAAAGTGAAGTTATATTTAAATATAAATTTTTATCAAATAAATACTTATATATAGGGACAACACAAAAGGAGTAGGTATTAATGCATGGATGTTTTGTTTTAGCTTTTTTATTTTTGGAAAATTAGCCGGCAACTATAAATAAATTGATCTGCCAGTTATTACTATTATTTTAACTATATCTCCTATAATATTTGTAGAAAAAGCATAAATATTTTGGTTTAATTAATAATAATAAAATGATATAATGACGTGGAGATAAAATTTACACGTGTCAATGAGCATGCCTACACATATATAATTAGCATAAATTTTCTCTAAAAAACTAGTTAGTCTTTCAAAAACACAACAACTCAGCAATAATTGCTCTTGCGCAACAATTTGACCCTCCTTCTTCGTATCATACACAGTTTACTTAGTTTAATCAATAAGTTATTTACTTTTTTTGCAATTTTTAATTTTTTTTTATGTAGACGATCATATAAAATATTTGTGGTGCAAAGTGCAAACTAGTAAACTGTCAAAATGTAGATAAATTTCAACTTTGTTGCCAAAGTGACACATCATCACCATCAACTCATAAATCAATAAATCATAAATATAAAAAATGGAAAGCAAAGAAGAGAAGAGAGGATAAAAGCTAAAATTATTCATTCCATCTCATTCATTCAAACAAAAACAAATTAAAAAAAACTAAACTAAAAAACTCTCTTTTCTCTCCTTCTATCTCTCAACCTCCTCCTCCTAATCATCATCTTCAAAACAAAACACCACACACACTCCAACGTTAATCCATCAAAAACCCATTTCAATCCTTGTTTCATTCATCCAAAGTTTGCAACTTTTTCACAAAAACATCATCAGATTCTCTTCAACCGATGCAAACACCGTTTCAGAATTTCTTCATGTTTGTTTTATGTAATCATCGTTTCCATGCTTTTCTATAATCCGATCTGTCACGATCGTAATGCCACTCATCGGAAACATGTTCTTCATATGATTGTGTTCTGTTTCCCTGAATTTTCTGTTTTTTTTTTTGACCTTTTTGTTTCTGGTTGCGTATTCAGCAAGTGTTCTTGTTGAATTGAATTACCTTAATAATTCTCTGATCTAAAAAAGTCACACAAAATAATAAATAAAAATTAATTTTTTTTTATTAATCCCCTGTTTTTGGGTGTTCAACCATGAAAATGGAAGATGAATTTTCTGGTTTGATTTTTGATTTTTACTGTGATGATGTTACTTTGATGAATCACGATGACTTCACGTGATTAAAGTTTTTAACTTTGATCACAAATAATTGAAAAAATTCCTTTCTTTTGTTGGAATATCCAACACGTTAGAAGAATGAAATACTATACTTCTCCTCAAAGTTTTCATCTTTTGACTCATCTTCAAATACCCTTTACCTTTTTCCGTTTTTTCATGCTTTTTATTCATCTGGGTCATCATCTAATATCTAATCATAGTTTTTTTTAAACGATCGGTGATGATTTTCTAATTTGGCTCAGGATTTTGTTTTTTGTTTTTTAATTTTGTATTTGGAAAGTGATTTTATTTTTCTTTATGATCCTCCTATGAATTTGGAGGTTCATGATTTGGTGGGTCTAAAATCTAAATGCATGCCTTTTTGTGCTTGTAGTTCATGATTAATGATGTTATGATCAACCTAGAAATTTGATCATAAAATTGAGTTTTTTCTTTTTTCCTTGTGTCACATAATGAGTTTATGTTAAATGTTAAGCATGTTTCTCTTTGTAGGTTTGAGACCTGAGATTTGCTAGTGAATTATATTTTTGAGGTACACTTTTTTTGCAAGTTAGTAAAATACTAATATGTAAAGTTTCACATTCTATAATTTGAGAAACATAGGAATCAATCAATTAATTAAATGTAGTAATAATAAATTTGCACATATTTTGGTAACTTAGATATTTTCTTCTGCAAAGTTTGAGGGCACTGCTTAGAGTTTTTGCAGTGCCCATGGATGCCACAACCAGCGGAACCCCAACTATCCAATACCATAACATCACTGACCAGACAATTACTGCCATTGTTGTTGCCACACCACTTCCAACATTTCAACGGCAACAACGCCAATGCTTAGGAAACTCTACTCCGGGAGAGTTTCCTTTGTCTGCTAGTCCCTCTATTGTCCTCCATGTCCTTACATCATGTGATTTGGATCCTCAAGACCTTGCTAAACTAGAGGCAAGTTATATCTATGCTTATATGTATTTCATCTATCAAGTTGATGTTCTTGAATTGAATGCTATCTTTACCGATTGAGATTAAAGGGCGTACACTGTCAGCGTAAAACTGATTTACATTGATATCCAATGAGAACATTTTATTTTGGCACTTCATATCATTAATTTTAAGATTCAATTACAACAGTGTTCTGACAAGTCAGAATAGTGGATTCTCATTGGATGCATGTGTAAATTTGGTTTACATTGTCACTGCATCCCCTTTAAACTCTTACCAATTTACTAATGCAAATAATGCTGCTGGCTTTGTTTTGTTATGTGTCTGTTGCAGGCAACATGCTCCTTCTTCAGGCAGCCAGCAAACTTTGCTCCGGACTTTGCGCTGTCGTTATCCGAGCTTGCTGCATTTGACATGTGCATGAAGAGAGCCATCTTTAAGCCAATGACAACAGAAGAAAGGCAAGATTTGAAGCAAAGGTGTGGAGGTTCTTGGAAGTTGGTTCTGAGGTATTTGTTGGCTGGAGAAGCATGTTGTAGGAGGGAGAAATCACAGGCAATCGCAGGTCCTGGTCACAGCATTGCTGTGACATCTAAAGGGGATGTTTATTCATTTGGATCTAACAGTTCAGGACAACTCGGTCATGGCACCACCGAAGAAGAATGGCGACCAAAGCCAATAAGGTTGTAACATGTAAACTTAAGTTTAAGTGGAAAGTGATCTTGTAGTTGATTTAAAAGTTAATGGAAGTTCGTTATGTTTCAGAACTTTGCAAGGCATTCGAATTATACAAGCTGCTGCTGGTGCTGGGAGGACAATGTTGATCACTGATTCTGGACAGGTCTATGCATTTGGGAAAGATTCTTTTGGGGAAGCTGAATATGGAGGTCAAGGATCTAAAACTGTCACAGCTCCACGGTTGGTGGAATCTTTGAAAAACATATTTGTTGTCCAAGCTGCAATTGGTAACTTTTTTACAGCTGTATTGTCAAGAGAGGGAAGGGTTTATACATTTTCTTGGGGTAGTGATGGCAAACTTGGCCATCACACCGACTCAAATGATATGGAACCTCATCCTTTATTAGGAGCTTTAGAAGACATACCAGTAGTGCAAATTGCTGCCGGATATTGCTACCTTCTTTGCCTGGCTTGTCAACCAAGTGGAATGTAAGCTCCAATCACATATCGTAATTTATTTCTTGCATGTATTTACAGTCTATATATCATTGTTAAGAGTCTCACATTTAATTAGATAAGGTCTGAAATTGTGTTTTTAAATGATGAGTAGTTCTCACCTTACAAGCTGATTTTTGTAGGGTTGAGTTAGGCCTAATTCAAATTTGTAAGAATCTTCGCGCTTAAGATTCATGAAGGGGTCAAACATTGTTGATTCTTATTCTTAAGTTAACTAGTTTATACATGTAACTTCATTCTTGTTGTATTTGAATGTTTTGTATGTCATGCTTCCTTGACAACTTGCAGGTCAGTATACTCAGTTGGATGTGGCTTGGGTGGCAAGTTAGGACACGGAACAAGAACTGATGAGAAGTTCCCTCGTTTGATCGAACAGTTCCAGACGCTAAACCTTCAACCCATGGTTATTTCAGCCGGTGCTTGGCACGCCGCTGTGGTAGGACGGGATGGCCGCGTTTGCACATGGGGATGGGGCCGATACGGTTGTTTGGGACATGGGAATGAAGAATGTGAAGCAGCACCTAAGGTAGTAGATGCATTGACCAATGTCAAAGCTGTTCATGTTGCAACAGGAGATTACACAACCTTCGTGGTTGCTGAAGATGGTGATGTTTATTCATTTGGTTGTGGAGAATCTGCTAGTCTCGGACATAATGCAGTAATTGATGCAGAGGTCAGCTTTATTTATTCATTTATTCCATGATCATGTATGAAGGCCACATCATGCATTTCACGAATTGTTAATTAATAACCAATAATCTAAATAATGTATGTAGATTTAGACAGCAATGTAGCACCGACACATCAAATTGAAAGCATGTTTGCTGTTTGATACTTCTGACTAAACAGTGGTACAAGTGGATACATTCAATAGCTTATATTTTATCGGTGTCTATGTGTTAGTGTCATGTCTGGTGTATGTGTCTGTTGGTGCTTAATTCAGTTATAAGCTAATAATCTAAATAATTTCAATTCAAATATTTGTTAGACATATTGATAATGGTGATATTTTTGTTGTTAATGTTATGATTACAGGGCAACAGACATGCAAATGTGCTAAATCCAGAGCTTGTGACATCACTGAAACAGATCAATGAAAGGGTGGTACAGATTAGTCTAACTAATTCCATATACTGGAATGCTCATACCTTTGCTCTCACTGAATCAGGGAAGCTTTATGCATTTGGTGCTGGAGACAAAGGACAGCTAGGAATTGAACTTGTTGCCAACCAGACCGAAAGGGTAAATCCAGAACGGGTCGACATTGATCTTGGTTAACTGTTTGTGCTAATCATCAATTCTTTAAACGGTTTTTATCGTCTAATTTATGATCATCATCATGCATAGCATTTAGTGTTTAAATTTCCTTGTCTATTTTGTAAATATAATCAAAAGAATGCATCAGTATCATGAAGGTCCAAGGTAGGTAGAACAGCTAACAAGGGCCTCAGCTACTGTCTTTATAGTCTTTCATATCACTCTTAGGCTTCAACTGTTTGTTGATAGTTTATTTATACATTGTTGAAGGTTCATTTGTTTAAAGTTTAACTCTCCTTAATTTGTTTTCATGGCATCATTTGGTCTAAAATTGTTTGTCAAATTTATCATTCATAATTTATTTACTATTTGTTTACCTCAAAGCATGTGGCGTTACTTTTTCCTATCCATATTTTTTTTTTTATAACAAATGATATGTCATTTATATGTCTTATTAGTTTATTTTGAAATTAACAATTTTTTTTAATCACAAAGAGGCCGAAACCCTAAACAAGAAAGAACTACAAAGCAACCAAGTGGGGGAAGCTTTCACTCATAGAAATGGAAATTGTTTTGAACTTTAATCAACAAACATATATATGTCATTATTGTTTTAATATTTATTTTATTTTGTTGCAAAGATGATATAAGTATTTATCTTTTTGTAAAAAATTCTGAAATTCAAATAAAATACCAATGTATATTTGATTTAACGGACTAAAGTTTTATTCTTGGTTAGGAGATATGTTCATACTTACAGCTCCACAATGCCTAGAATGAGATGAGCTCTAATTGAGTGAACTTGTAGGAAACTAAAAAAATTAAAATTAATGAACACTAAAGATTAGAATATTGCCTATTGGTGGTGGATCAAGTAGTAGGGGTATAACAATATATAAAGGGGATTCACTATTTTGAGTTGGACTTTTTCTTTTATTTTTACCCTTCATTTAAACTATTTAAATAATTAGTTAAAAAATTACGTAAATTTCATTAAAATTGGAATAATCTGCAACAAAAGATAGAAAAATCAACAACAATATGAACAATATTTAACATTATAAAATTATCTTGACATGATGTAATACATATCGTATTTTGGTGGAACATTTTTTCTTCGAGTAAATAGGCAATTATCTCCAGAAATTGTAAGTTTCGTCAATTACTCCCCAGACATTAACAAAACTTCAATTACCCCCTTGAAACTGCACAACGTTAGTCAATTTACCCCCTCCGTCAACATGACATTTTGCAAATATCCCCCCTGATGTTTTGCACATACTGATTTAATTTGAAGTACTTTTTGATCCTGACATACTAAAATTCAAACATGGATACACCTTTACTTATGCACTTAACAAACGAATTTGAGAAGTTTTTTACACATATATAATCAGATCAGGAACAAAAAAATTTGGGACACGGATCATATGGGCATTCTAAGCAGAAAGGGGAGCTGAAAAACTTATATTTACTTTTCAAATCCATGCCTTATGCAGGATGGCTTTTTATCTTTATAGCAACCTCTTAGACCATTGCCTAGATCTCACATCTGCCAACTTATTGTTTAAGACAAAAAATATCATGCTTGTTCCTAATTGACTGAGAATATCATAAATATTTTCCATGCATTTCTTGATTCAAGTTGTTACTACACTTATGTCTTGATTCATGTTCCTACACTTGACAAGTTTATCATGCATCTGCAGAGTTTTTTTTCCCAGCCCATACTTGCTGAACTGAGCAAAGAACTCAAAGAATTAAAGGTTTATCTTTGGTTTTAAGCTATTTTTGAAGGTTTCTTGCTACTAACTCCTTCAGTCCTGGTGCAACCTTTCAAACCCTCGTTCCTTGTTATGTAGACATTGTTACATTGTTGTAAAATCTCATTAGTTGACAATGTTTTCTAGAGTTAAAAAGCCATTCAAATTATAAATAACTTTTGAGTCAAGTATAAGAAAAAATAATATAAAGTTTCAAGTTCGGGGGGCATTTTGCACATAAGTGCAAAACTTCAGGGAGTATTTGCAAAACGTCATGTTGACTAACAGAAGAATTTGACGGAGGGGATAAATTGATTAACGTTGTGCAATTTCAGGGGGGTAATTGAAGTTTTGTTAATATCAGGGGGTAATTGACGAAACGTACAATTTCAGGGAGGGTAATTGACTATTTACTCTTTTTTCTTCCTATTTTATTATTCATTTGATTATTTTTTAGGCTATTTTTTAGCCTTATATCGTTCATTGTTAATAAAAGTTAAAAGACCGTCACTGTAGTGTTCATTTTTACTCTAGTGGTAGTAATCATAATAATAATAATAGTCAAAAATAAATAAATAATAATAGGTGTAACAGGATTTCTTTTGTTTATCAAGGAAAATCTCATATGGTATATCACAAAATATTATGACATTGTTTGATCTATCTATCTTGTTTTTTAAGGCTTAAATATGCACATGGTCCCTATAAATATCAAGTATTTTGGTTATAGTTTCGATAAAAAAATTTGTTTTAGCCCTTGCAAATATCTTTTTTTTTTTTTTTCCTTGTTGTTTTGGTTTAGTCCTTGCGAAATTGATTTATATTGGATTTAGTCCTTGTAATATGTAGGATATCCGATTTTAGTCGTTCAAAATAAGGACTAAAATGAATAGATTATAGATGTACCGGAAAAAAAAAAGATGAATATTATAGTGACCATTTTCAATATGAATAGATTTTATTGGGACTTAAATAAAAAGCGTGATATTTGCAATATTTGCAGGGACCATGAGAGAGAGAGGCATATAATGGGGCTATTTACAATATCTAGGTATTTTGATGTTCAAATCATACAATGTAATTAAGATAAGTATGTTAGAACCATATAGATTCAAAGAACAATATATGTGGATTAGGTTTTGATGATAACAAGACTGCGAATGAACAAATAATTTGTCTGCTAAGTGTGTCTACGGACATGCATATTAGTACAAGACAAAATAAAGAATGATGTCAAGCCTCTGATCTTAATGCAACGGTTGAATGTCCAAATAAAAAAGACATGCAACTATCTTTGGGGAAATGGCAAGTGGTCATCAAGTACAAGACAAGTTTATCAAGTTCATAGCAATTAAGAATATCTTTTTATCAACAAATTGTCAACAAAACACATAATTTGTGCTAAGCAGTCAAAATTAACATCTGAGCATGATGATCATCTGCACAGTCAGCTGCATTTACGCCTAGTATAGTATATGACCAAAAATCATATGGATAATTGATACATTTAAATTGGGTTCAGTACCTATCAAGATCTTCAAGTACAAAGAAGCAATTCTCGCAAACTCTTCAAATCAGAGAATTCACTTCAAAAAAAAAAGAGATATAACAAATACTTATACAATATGAATGTAAATTATACAAATGCAATATGATTATATTATATCTATTAAAAATACTTCATACATGAATGTCAGTTATACAACAAATTTATATTGATAATTAACGACGTGAAATTGAAGATTGAAATGAATGTTAAAGTTAGAAATATTTTATCAATATACTATATCATGCACTAAATGATATACTCCAATTCATTCAAACAACATAACTTACTTCTTTCCTAAAAAAAACATAACTTACTTCTTACAATAAATTTTTAGATAAATACAAAATATTTTCTTAAAATAGATGAATTAATAGATCTATTTGTGCTATCGTTTGAACTACTAAAGAATGTATAACTTAACATAAAAATGGTAAAATTTTAATACATGGTCATGGTTACTTTAGTTATTAAATTATTTTGTTTGAAAGAAGGAATAATAAAAGAATAATAAAATGTGATGGTTATATGGTAATCCACTGTTATTCTCATGGATCTTGCTGTACAATACATTTTAACTCTAACGTCTCTACTTTAATATTATCATCCGATTGAGCTTCACAACTTAACCTTATCTCTTTCTACAAATACTCATCTCAAATTTACCATTTTTTTTATTAGTTTTATCTACATTAACTCTTAATATATGACAAATGTTAATTTTTTATTGTCCTTCCCTTTTTCTTTCTCTTACATTTCATTTCATTTATGATTGCATTAATAAATTAATTAACGCAACTTATCTATTGAAACACAATTGAACAACGACACTAAAAAAACTTGTTCTCTCTTATATTAGCTTAATACTCAATTGACAATGCAGTTTTTAATATGGAATATTAAATGTATTAATATTGTCGGTAAAACCTTTCTTATCAAAAAATATTTTTTGGCATTCAACCAATTGTTATTTGCTTAATTACAAAAATACATGATGATTTTACTGAGACAAAACTTTATCAGTGGTGGAACAAAGATAAAATCATGGAATGTGTAGAATTTTTAGGATAATAATGGAAGGAAAAAAATAGAAGCAAGAAATGGAGGTATGGTCTTAGCATGAGATAATCGTTATTTCACGAAATTAAATAGCCCAACGAATGGCAAGAGACGGATCCTGGTTGAGGGAAAATTGTGGAATGAAGAAAGTAAAAACCTTATTATTGATGTATCTTTTATGTTTGATGTATATAACAAATGATAGGAGACAAATAAATATTTGATATGGGGATGTTGAGAAGTTTAAGTTGTCAATCTTATCTCCTTTGTTGGTGTCAGGTAATTTTAACGAAATTTTAAAACCTGGATAAAAATAAAATAAAATCAATCTATGATTATATATATGTGATAAAGACTTCAGGACATAGATGATTAACATGGACTTACTACATTATTTTGTTGAATACATCCTTCACTTGATATTTTGGAAACTCAGTGAGTTGATTGGATAGAGTGTTTGTATAGACAAGAAAAAAAGTTAGAGGTGCATAAATATTTAAAGAAATTGAGACATTATATCATAGAACGAAATTTTATTTTTTACAAAATATAAAGATCGAAAACCAAAGACGTGGATAAAAAAATTGTTGATGATAATATTACCGAGATAGAGGATAACCTATAAGTATTGATATATATATAAAAAAGAAATGAGATAAGCAGTGTAAAGAAGATAAAGAAAGAAAGTTAGATATGTAATCGTTAAATATTAAACAACTCGTAAAAGTTTAGATAATTATGAAGGATATAATAATTGAATCGAAAATGGTACATACATCATTTAAATACTATTGAGACTCTAATTTTGAATCAAGTAGAGATGATACTACATGAAATTGATAAATTTGAAATATACCACAAGGATAGCGACATGACAAACGATGAAATTGTTCAAATATAGATAAATCAATAAAATATTTGACAAGTAGAATTGAAGTCATTGACCTATCTAAGAAAAATAAAAATCTTGTATGTGAAATTTTTTATATTTACGAGTTAGTATTAAAAGACTAAATACTCATTAGACTACGGGTTAAAAAAACATACAAATAGAATATGAGTATATCATATCTATTAAAAATATTTTAAATATAAATGTCAATTATAGAACAAATTTAGATTGATTAATTAACAATATTAAATTGAAGGTTGAAATAAAGGTTACAAAATTAAAAATATAAGAAAATAATTATTTGAGTTAATCCTTATAGCAAATTAGTTAACAAAGTTGATAGAGTATCTAAACCCCAACTTTGAGTGTAGTCGCTTCTATTAGATATAAAAAATGTTGCCAGCTAAAATACAATTGTTAGTAACAAAGAAAATCGCATGGATGCCATTATGATTTATATCAAAAGAAATAAAGAGAAAGTCCCTTTCAAGAGTGAAGTGAAAAAAATGCAGCAATTGAAATTTGATGCTTCAAAAGTGAAGCGATGGGAGAATGATGCAAAAAAAGGGTGGATATGAAGAATTGTATAGAGAGAAATGAGGATTAGGAAAGGCACATGAAGAGGGAAGCATCTGCATTTAATGAATAGTTGAAAGTTGTAATTATGGAATACAAGAGGAGACACGTTTTACAATGGAAAATGAAGAGGGAGCGCGTTTCACAAAGAGGAAAATTCAAATAAGTATTTGTGAATGCAGGTGATTAGTTAGAGTTTTAATTATGTTTAAAGATACACTTGGCATTAAAGGATTGAGCACACGGTAGCATTTGGGTGTGATTCTAAAAGTTGAGACCTCAAGAAGGATGATAGTTTTTCGAACTTTGATTTTAAAATGTGAATGATAGATAAAGATCGCAAATACTTGAAGGAAAAGTTAGAGATGTATAAAAATTTAAAGAAGTCGATATTGTATATCAGTAAATGGAATCCATATTTTTGGCAAATATAGGAAAACATCTAAGTCAGTTGAGATAGGCAACAAAAAATATAGATAAAGAAATTGTTTAACAAAATGTTACTAGATGAAGGATAATCTATTAGTATTGATATACGACTTGAGAAGTTGGATAAACTGTATAAAGAAGATAAATAAAGAAAGTTGGATATGCAACCGTTAAATGTTAAACAACTTATAAAAGGTGCAGATAATTATGGAGAATATAGTAATTGAATCGAAAATATTACATACATCACATACGTATTTAAATACTATCGCTTTTTGTTATTTTCAATTTTTAACTTTCTTTTTCATTTCTCTCTACCCGAAGCTAGGGTTGTTGTCCAAGGAAGTTCAATAGACAATGAAGTTCTTAAGCCGTCTTCATATGTTCAAAAGTCTACGAAAAGCATCTCATCATGGGCGCATCATGGCCCTCAGATGTGGGCATGAAGCGTACTGGAGTCTCGTACTCGAATCTGGAAATCAGAGCATGTTCATCAAAGATAAATAATCTTGTTCAGATGTGCGATAAGTATGATAGGCAAAAGAGTGATTCTATGATTGCATTAGAACTGATGAAACTGCTTAAGAAACATGGTGTCAAAGGCCTTGTCAATAATATTGACAAGACAAATATCTTGGGCAATATTAAATACATGTTCCAATATGAAAAGTTCTCTACTCAGGATGCCTTGTCTCAAATACGGTATTTGAAGACGCCTACAAAGGAGTATCAGGTGACACACAAGTTAGACAAAGATATGGTCTCTGCCAATGTCATACTTGAGAGGTACCTACGTTTCGTGTATCATAAATCTAGCCCATAGACTAAAGTTTTTCAATCGATCTTAGGATAATCTGTTGTTCTATTTTCGTGTTACCGATCGTCGTATTTTTCTTTGTATAACTTGACGAGATTAAATTTGGCCAATTCGCTTCATTAGATACGGTAAGACCTTTTGTATGAGGTTTTCACTCTTTTTGTGATTTCATATACCAATGAAAGATCAACTTTTTTGGCTGAATGAAAAAAAATACTATCGAGACATTAATTTTGGGACATATAGAGCTGATGTTACATGAAATGAATACATTTAAAATATACGACGAGCATAACGATATGATAGGGGATGAAGTTGTTCAAAACATAGATAAAAAAAAGTATTTTACAAGTTGAATTAAAGGCCTCGACATATCTAAGAAAGATAAAAACATAGTACGTGCAATTTTTTATATCAATTAGTTAGTATTAAAAGGATAAACACTCGCTAAACTATGAGTTAAAAAAGTACAAATAAAATATGAGGATATTATATATATTAAGGATACTTTAAATATAACAAATATAGATTGAATAATCAACCAATACTATATTGAAGGTTAAACCGAGGGTTAAAAATTAGAACTATTATATCAATATCATAAATGTTGCCACTAAACAATGTACTAAAATTTACCCTAACAACATAATAACTTACTATTTACAACAATTACTTTAATAAAGACAAAATACATCTTGCTAAAAAAAATAGAAAATATATCACATTCATTACTTAAAATGGATCAATTAATAAATTATTATTTAACTTAATTTATTTATTGTAAATGAAAAAAATGCAAAACAACAATAACATTAAAAAAAATATTCTCTTATCTTAGTTTAGTGCTTTGTTGACAATGTAGTTTTTAATATGGAATATTAGAGGTATTAATAATTTCAACAAAACCTCTCTTATTAAAGAACGTTTTATTTGACACTCAACCAATTGTCATTTGCTTAATTGAGGCAAAACATGATGATCTAGCTGAGACAAAACTTTACTAATGGTCAAACAAAGATAAAATTATATAATGTATAGAGTTTTCAACAACAATAATATGATTTATAGAGTATAAACATCAAAGATAAAATTATATAATGTATAGAATTTTCATCCAAACAACATACTTTACTGCTTACAACATTTTTTTATATTAATAAACATCAAATATATCACATTGATTTTATGATACGACATATTAATTGATTTATTAGCATTATTGTTTGAGTTACCAAAGAACGTATGACTTAACACAAAAATGGTGGAATTTCGGTCAATGGTCATGGCTATCCTAGTTCTTATATTTTTTATTCATTCTTGCCGATTTTTCATGCTTTTATATTATTTTGCTATGTCTACTATGATCATGAATGAATATAGTTTTTAGTCTCCAGATTTTGGAAGAAATCCAATGATATATTTTCTATAATCCGAATTCTTTCTTTTTGTTACGGGCTCCAAAACTTTTTAATTTAGTATTATTGTTCTTCATATGTGTAGCCATAGAAGTATAGTTATTTAATCTTAGATATCGAGTGATAGATTGAAAGACAAAGCTCGCGACAAATATGATTAGATAACTATATATGACTATAATCATACGATCTTAGACATCAATTGATAGACTGAAATGTGAGGGTTGATGTCGAATATATAAGATTGAACAAGAGATTCCAAGCATTAAAGTAGTTTAGTTTCTCTTGAGATTATATAGAGAAAATTGATCTTAATGAATTTTGTCAACAATTCCACTGTAAAAATAGGATGTTTTGTTGCTTCAAGACACACTTTTGCATCTTCGAAAGGAAAGGGGACATTAGTTTACACCATCTTTAGAAATTTGATTCCCATTACAAATAAGAAGAATTGATGTTGATGTTTCTATCTTAGTAATGAAACTGCAATCCTAAGGCGTTTTTATATTATTGCATATTTTCTATCAAAAATTGTTTCTCCAAACTATCAATCTTTTAGCTAATCACCATAGAAAGAAATTAATACTCAACAAAGTCTATGTGGGATCAATAACTTTACTATGCTATAGAATCATGCACATCCGGCCTATTAATAAGCACACAACGTAAATCAAATTCAAAATTAACTTGTCTTGTCAGTTGCCATTATATAACAATAATAGGTTTCATGGAATATGAATTTCATCTAATGAGAATGAATAAATGGGTCTTTTTAATTTCGGAGGAACATGTTAAGAAATTCAAATGTAAAAATATTACATTGGAACTATGTTTATATTAAATTTCTTAATATATATGACCTTAGAGTTAGATTAGCGTATGTATTTGCCTAAATAATTAATAGTATGGCTATAATTTGTGTCTATATGAATCTGATATCAATTGTTAGCATATACTTTAGATGTGATTGATGAAAAAAGGGATTGAATTTGTGTATTACCTCTAGCAATAATTAATTCAAATTAATGAAGTATTGAATTTGGTAGCATCATGGGAAAGGTAGCTAGTTGCGCACATGGTGTGCTTATGATAAGCAAAATGCGTTATCTTAATCCAAAATCAAATAATGCAACAATCACATGCACATTTTGACAAAACTCATTGTGGAGATGTGAATGTCCTAATGTACGGTGATATACGACCTCATTATAATCATTTGAATCAATACTATAGCAATTTCTTCCTTTTTATTTAATTCATGCTTTCAAGTTTCAATTATCATATGCATGCATCCAAAGCACATGATTTCTAGAGAAGCCATATGATAAAACATCCTCACATGCCCTTAGTATGTAAAACCGCATTTGCCTTTGTACAAAGACTTGAGATATCTCCCTAATTAAATGAAATCGGTTTTCCGTTACTTAGGAAGAGTGATACGCAAGCAAAGAGATTAAGATATTGTCACAAAACCAACCATATATGACCGTATACCAACCATTCTATAAATTTTAAATCTCTAGCACATATTCTATTATATATTTTATGTTTTGACTGAATTCATTTTTATATTGTGAAAAACTTGACACCCATATTTTATTTGTGAAAACATTTTTTTATGTTAATTTTTTATAATTTTACTTGTTAACAAAGAGATAATATATTCTTGAAGTGGAGAATTGTGTGCACTTTTTAGAAACAATGAAAATATATATGTGAAATTTTTTTATTATTCTCCTAATGCATCATCTCTAGCTAACGTTTGATCATCTTTTTCCTATCACAATGATTTATTTCAAGAGTTTTATATCTTTTTATTAACAAGTTATAAGTCGTATATATTTGTATTTTTATTTTTTTGGTACAATATATAATTGTATTTAATTATCTCAAAAAAGTCTATTTGTCAAACATTAGTGGAAACAGGAAAGTAATTTTTTTTTATCACTTTATAGATAAATTTATTTGTCTGGTTTTGACATTAATTTATAGTCTCTGAAGTAACTCTAGAGAGAGTTTTATCAACAATGAAAATTGTTAAGACTTAAGACAAGACTCAAATATAAAATAAACAATGAATTTCTTGTATATAACTTAAACATTTACATTAAAAATAAATTGCTAGTCTGTTTAGCACAATGTAAATCATGGATAAATTTGATTCCCTTGAATCATAGCTAAACTCAACTTTTTTAAAACATTTTTTTTCTTATTAGTTAAGCTAATTAATATATTATTATTTAATATAAATACATAAATCTTTTGAGGGAGAGTTTTATCATCCATTGCAGTCGTACTCGGCTCAAGAAATTAGTTTATGCATTTACGAGCAGATGATACAAAGTTATTATTTTTTTTGAGAACACATATGATACAAAGTTCACACCAAATATATTTTTTTCCTCGCATGTATTAAGCTAGCTATACGACTGAAGATATATCAGGGGATATATATCCGTCTTCTTAAAAATTAGGTTCGTAAGAACGATTTCGACCAAACATAAAAACTTGTATATGACATGGTTCGTCCAGTCAGAAAATAATTGATCCACCTTACAATTTGATTTGTTATGATAAGTTAGGTTTAATATGAAAATTTAATAATAAGCTATGCAATTTTTTCATTAGGAGTCGACACATCATCGTACTATTACACACGTAATCCAGAATACATTCTCTTGATCCAGTTTTGCAAGTTATTCAAATTCATATTGGACGCTACTATTTCTTGATTTGACTAAATTATACATTCTCACGATTTGATGAATTTAATTTAATTTAGCGTATGATTAGAGATAACCATTTCGTATGATTCCTTTATTGTCATTATGCACACAATGATGTCAACAACCTGTTTACAAGACAAATCAACTAATATTTGTCTTTCCTTCTCAAGTGATCAATTTTTCCGTTCAATAAAACGTGAAAGAAGCCACTACTATGCCAAATTTGCATTATCTATAGTTTAATTCCATCCAACAGTTGAGATTCCTTGGCTGCTTAAGGATGTACTTTCTATATTGTTGAATTGTGAAAAAAGCCAAGTTCTAAATAGAAAATTGATAGAGCTTGAAAATAATTTATAATCAAAGACAAATATTAGTATAGTCGATTTGTAAGAATGAGATAGCTTCAATCTATAATCAAAGATGACATGGTCTATCTATATTTATCAGCTTATCTTCTTATAATATCCACACTACACCCTTCAAGGAAAATATATATACTCCTATAATCTAAGGTACAAGTCATGTGACGACCGACGCTATAGGCTATTTGATTTTCATCTAATCATTGAGATTCATTACTAGAAATTTTTTCCTTCAATATTTCAATAATTACGTACCTTATCTTTTCCAACTTTCGAATTCACCTAAATTATGATTATTTTGTTTCCATTAATCACAACATATCAAACTTTTTTTTCAACAAAATAAAAAATATCTTCTGAAAAGGATGTGCCACGTGGTAATCACTTTTGAATTAAAGTGGATGAAAGTGGAGAAGGAGAAGGATCAATATATCACTTTAAAAATTAATTTTGAAAATAAATCAACATGTGAGGGCCATGCATAGAGGGAGATGGAGATAGGTAGCCATTAATGTTTAGCATTCATAGCCACACTACTCAATTGGAATCTCACTGTATTGGTCTCCTTTTGACGAAAAAAATGATCCACCCAAAATCCAGAGTAGTTTAGTTTTAGTTTGGTCCAATTTGAAGAAGCTCGTTTAGACAAAAATGGGGTCAATGAGATCAAGGGCTGAGATTAGCCACTAAATCTGTAGGCCCCACCTTTTGTGAGAAGTATTAAAGGGAACACAGCCCACATGGGTGAACATGCATTCTCATCTGTGTCTCAACCCATTCACGGATGGTACGGTTTTCCCATGTGTAAATTAATTTAGTTTCTATTTTTGAAGAAAGAAAAAATTAATATGTCTATCACCTAAGAATTATAGCTCATATTTATTGTATTTAGGACAAAAATGCAGTTTTTATATTTAAAAAGTTTAATGACTATGTTTAACATTTTACACATATTTCATATTCCTTTACAAAAAAACACTTTACTGATATATATGTCATTATAAACAACTTGTTTGTATGCTATGAAACATTGATATTGATATATAACAGACATGAGTATCAACAATAAAACTAACACCGACACCCTCAAAAAGAAAATGACACTGACAAGCCATTACATAATTAGATAAAATGGAATAATTAAATAAATATAGCTATGTGTTAGTATCGTGCTGGTATCACACACATATCAGATATTAAACATGTCTTCGTTGTAAAGTGTAGATGTTAAACAGATATCCAATTGTCTAAATTTCTTGCGTGAATATTTGAGGCTAATCCTAAAATATAATAGAAAGAATTTAAAATGGAAGCCAAAAAAGTCATGTAGATAGATTCCATCTCAGCACATTTCGTTTCATTTCATTTTATTTTCCTGCGCAGTTGACGCTCATGCATGTGTTATCGTCAGACCATTTAGTGTTACATCATTTTCTTAATTATAAACCATTTTATTTTATGATTGTCACAATTAATTCCCTTGCTATCCTGATCCCATCACTTTGTAATGCTCTAGATAAGGCATCATTAATCTTTTATATAGTTACCACTCATGGATCACGTCACGTCACACAAATAAATGCACAATGTTCATTTGATAATGTCTAAGACAAGAAATATTTAGTATTTACATCTTCAGGAAAAATAAAATCTAATCAAAAGAAATATATAAATATGTACCTTTTGTTGCAAAAGTTGAATTGCAGAGGGAAATAAATTTCACCACAAGGAAATGGAACAGGAATATGTGTGGATGGATTATTATAATATTAGTAACACATGGATGTTGGTGAGGGAATGGCATGTAATAAATGATGTTTGTGTTATGTTTAGAATGTATAGAAACCTACTTCAACGGCCATGGCTGAAACTATAGTAATAATAATGAGTTGAAATTCACTAAGGTGGGGTGATTGGGGTCTACTTGGTGTAACTGTAAAGTCCAAAGAGTATACACACTAGATATAGTAATGCAAATTACCCAAAAAATAATAATTCATCTATGCAAAGTGTCGGCACAAAGTTAATTTGTGATTAAACATAAACATTCTAAATTACTTCATTTTGAATATATTGCATTTTGAAGTAGCAATTGAAACAAATTGAGTGCTACCTAAGCAATTAGATACTTGTATAATTTACCATAACCAAAATACTTATCAATAATGATTACCTTAAATCATGCAAATATTGGGTCTAATGTACCAAATATTTATTTATTTAATGAGGCACAAACTCCCATTTTGTTCCCTATATATAGTATAAACTGTCCTTACATTTCTTCATAAACAAAGTAACTCTACCTTCCCTGTTTCTTTTGATTGAGGGTAGCTCAAGAAGTTATGGCAGTTCCACTCTCATTCATGCTACTCTCATTACTACTTCTTGTACCCTCCTTCATTCAATCTTCCCCACTTCAAGATCCTGAATTAGTAGTCCAAGATGTACAAAAGTAAGAAACTATATAGTATATACTATACATTTTTTCATTAGCCATTACCATACCACATTTATTAATCTCATGTGTTTTTTAATTATTTCAGGAGTATTAATGATTCAAGGAGAAACTTAGCATTCCTTTCTTGTGGAAGTGGCAACCCTATTGATGATTGTTGGAGATGTGACAAAAATTGGGAAAAGAATCGTCAACGTTTAGCAGATTGTGCCATTGGATTTGGCAAACATGCAATTGGAGGAAGAGATGGTAAAATATATGTAGTAACTGATCCTGGTGATCATGCTGTGAATCCAAAGCCAGGAACATTAAGATATGGTGTTATTCAAGAAGAACCATTGTGGATAATCTTCAAGCGTGACATGGTGATTAAGCTTAAACAAGAGTTAATGATGAATTCTTTCAAAACAATTGATGGTAGAGGAACAAATGTGCACATTGCTGGTGGACCTTGTATTACTGTACAATTTGTGACAAATATTATCATTCATGGGATTAATATACATGATTGTAAAAGAGGTGGGAATACTTATGTGAGAGATACACCAACACATTATGGTTTTAGGACACTTTCTGATGGTGATGGAGTGTCTATTTTTGGTGGGAGTCATGTTTGGGTGGATCATTGCTCTCTTTCTAATTGCCGTGATGGATTAATTGATGTTATTCATGGATCTACAGCTATTACTATTTCCAACAATTTTATGACTCATCATAATAAGGTTATGCTTTTGGGTCATAGTGATAGTTTCACTAGAGATAAGAATATGCAAGTTACCATTGCCTTTAACCATTTTGGAGAAGGACTAGTTCAAAGAATGCCAAGGTAAAACTTTCTCTTTTATTTGATTATTCTTTTTTTTTTTTGTATTAGGGGTAGCTTAAATTTTTCATTTTTCTAATATGTTTGTTACATTTGTAGATGTAGGCATGGATATTTTCATGTGGTGAACAATGACTACACACATTGGAGAATGTATGCCATAGGAGGAAGTGCTAATCCAACTATCAATAGCCAAGGCAATAGATTTCTTGCTTCCAATGACAATACCTTCAAAGAGGTTAGATCCATGAACAAAAATAAGATTTTTCTATTTTCAAATTTGAGTTCAACCTAATTCAATCCTACTAAACCGGCTTATAACTTTTCTATAACAGTATCACTGATGATCTTTTTACAACCGTCTAATTTCAGGTGACAAAGCGCGAAAATGCAGGACAAAGTCAATGGAAGAATTGGAATTGGAGATCAAGTGGTGATTTGATGTTAAACGGTGCATTCTTTAGGCCATCAGGGGCAGGTTCATCTTCAAGCTATGCAAGAGCATCTAGTTTGGCAGCAAAACCATCATCTCTAGTAGCATCTCTCACTGCATCAGCTGGATCACTAAACTGCAGAAAAGGATCTCGCTGCTGAACTAAGAAGCCTAAAAGTATATTAAGTTACATTATTAGAAATAAAGGCAAATATCAATCATTAATATGCCAACTGTATCTAGTTTTTTTTTTTAAAAAAAAGTGGTTCAACTTTTTTTTGTAAATTGAACTTTTTAGACATATTTTGTTTTGTAACTACAACCTTGGCTTGTGTCTACAACAATATCTACTAAGTAACATGATGATGTTGATAGACACAAGTGATAGAGTTGATATAATTATATGTTTAATGAAAAATCAGAAATGATAAAGAAAAAAAAAAGGTTCAATCTCAATGAAATGTTTATTTATATATGGCTATATGATCTGTTCATACTTTCTTTATGAATTGATTTGATCATATGAGGATGGATAGAAGATAGATACACATCACATGGAATAGAAGTGAAAATGAATTATCTTCATTGGTAATTGTAACCATGAAGATCATAGAAAGGGGACCCATAATGCATCTTTAATTACTTGTGTCAGCACTGATGAATTTGAGACATTATTTAGAATGGATTGATTGAATTTTTTCCCTGACATGCAATGCAATGTAGGGCAAGGAGAGTTGATAATAATACAACAAATCTAATGTTATTGAAAATCAATTAACAACGAATATAAAGTGACAATGATTGAAGTTTGTGTCTCAGACAAGATGCTGTTGTTATAAATGTCACCACCAAACACTTTAGTTTTCATAGTTATTAAGTATGCTGCAATGCAAAATGGAATTTTTGGCATTTAAGCTAATGTAGATTTGTCATTTTTTGTCTTATGTCTCCTTAATTAAGTCTAGATCGGGAATAAAGATGGGTCATAGGCACCATGACCTACTTGATTGTTACAATTCTCAACTATCTGTGATTATTTAATACTAGCACAGTGAAGTTTTTGATCGATTTTCTTTCTGGTAATTTTTTTTGATTGATTATGATTATACAGCAAGCTGAAATTACCAAATGTTTAGTTTTTTATTACATGTATGTTTATCTTGTATTATTTATCAAGTATCTCTACATCAAAGACTAATGTGTTAATTAAGACAAGTTCGTAGAGGTGACGAAACTCCTCCTCAAGTTTTGCTTCTCACTATTTTAATAATTATATTCAAACGAGATCGCTAATTAAATTCCGAAAAACCTGAGTCATCGCATCATTAAGATAGATCGTCCCAATGGTAGAAGATGGGGGATCCAACACGAGATCGTCCCAATGACTAAGGCTCAGTCCTAGTGAAAGGTACACAATTTCTATTGCATTCCTCTACTCTAACTCATTCTCATATTGATTTTAGCGTTGAAGTATTTGCAGGCATTACACCACCTCTAAGGCGACGAAGTGTTGTTCAACTCGTTCACCTATTCAAGCAACCTCTTTCAGTACATTCCGGATCAAGCTGTATGTGCACATTTTTTTGTTACAAAAGACACTTAATTTCTCCCAATGCAAGAAAAGTTTGTGTTTGAATTGGAATTAGCTAGAAAGTAGAGATGTTTTCAAAACCAACAGCAATGATAAAGGTAGCAGACTAATGTCATATAGAATAAATTTAAACCATTTCAGGTATATCAATAGAGGGGTCGACCTTCATTTAATGCGATAGTTGATAGTTAGCTGTGTGCATTAGTCCTCCAAATTGGTCACCACTTAATGCAATGTGCACTTCTTATTCATTTTGGACCCTTGATAGCTTCATTTCCTTTGGCCACTCCCAACGTTCTCGTTATTTCTGAGTGCTGCTTCATGGCCCTTTTTCACCTCTACCTTCCAAAATATCATATCTGATTTCCCACCTCTACATTTCAGGCATAAAAACTTTTTTTTTAATCAATATTTGGAAGTAAAATCTATTTCACCTTGCATTAATCTAACATCTATGATTTTACTAGAACGATCATAATTATAGATGATAGTGTCAATTCTAATTTTATTTTTCCAATATAAAATCAAATACGAACTAGTCTTGTAAAGTTACGACTTTTAAAAACCAAATGTATAGTGTTTGAATACACACACAAAGACATTTTTTTTAATAATAGAAAATATTTAACATTTTGAAAATAAGTGTCTTTTGTGTGTGCGCCAAGCACTATACATTTAGTCTTGTAACGATACAAGCTCACAAAACACAAATAAAAGGTTATTGGTAACAATTGAATCCAATTCCTAATTGGTTTGATTCTCATATACCTAAACTACATTGATCTTTTAACATTGAGGATAGCTTATAGGATAGACAGATAATTTGTGAAAATTAAAAAACCGGCATAAAGAAAATAAAGGAACTCAATCACAACATAAAAACATAACGTGGAAACTTCAAAACCAGAGAAAAAATCGTGATTGTTGTCAAATGACAACCGGAGAAAAAATTGTTACAAAACATAGACTATTCTCAAACACCTATCTCATGGCCCTTCAGTACACTTACACTCTTCAAAGAAGTCTTGCCGTTCAAGAAACAGTCTTGTGGACTACAAAACTTTCCAAGCAAGAAAGTAAACAAGTGAAGAAACCATTTTGATTGTCTTCCATTCAAGAAACAACCTTACTTATCTTTGCACAACATATTCCTTTATAATTTTAAGTGATATGAGACTTTTTCAACGTAGATATTTTCAACCAACTTAATTTGCTCAAGCTCTAAAGAAGTGGTAAATTTCATGCAACACTCTCAATTCTTGCACATAAAAATATCAAAAATTATCTAAAGTTTAATAGTAACTATAATAAGTTATCATGCAACACTCTCAATGCTTATAATATTTCACTAATGTTGGATATTTTAAGTAGTAAGTAGTAAGAGCATGATGAACAAAGAATCTCTGAACTCCGATCAATAAACGCAAGGCCGGCTTCTCATTGTTTTCAAAGACGTTTAATGCACTCTAAATAAATTATCTTATTAATAAAAATACATTTCCCAGTTATAAAAAAGACCGTAAACAAATATAAATTATACTAGAACAACAACGATTGACAATCTACATCACAGGCTCAACTCAACAAATAATATTACTCTCTAAATTTATGCTTTCGGCAATCTTTTATTTCATGGTGAGAAACCAGACGGCTGTTTAGTTAGCTTTAAAACATATAAATGAATAAATTATGATTTGTTAGTTATAAATTAATTAATTTAATGAAGAGAGACCGTTGGGAGTTTGTATCCTGCAGTTGAGCTGAGTAGAGTACTAAGATATCGTAATTTTAGGATTAGATTGGTGAAGTAGACGTTCCTCACTCCAGTTGAAACATAATATACGAACTTTTCACATAGAATTAAGGGCACTAGCAATTAAACAACTTTGTTTATCGTGAGGAATCTAACGTGATGAAAGCAACATGCATTTTACTACCTATATATTTTAATACAACCATTATATTTCAACATCCCCTATTTTCTTAAACATATTTAACATATCATTTTATATTTATTTCTCTTTCAATCACGTCATTAATCTACCACATCACTTTATCTTATCTCTTTTACTTTCAAGGTGTATACACCAATATAGATGTATACCAAGCATTTTTTTTATTTCAATAATAGGGTTTTGTTGAATTATGACGTAAAGACGCGTGTTAATATTAAGGAATCTAATAGTGAAAAAATTTGTGTTAAAAAAAAAATCAACTTTTATGGCGGTATTTCCGTATTGAGTTTCTCAACATGTATAGTAAGAGCACATGTTAGTATTTACCTTCATATATTTCAAACTTAGGTGTTGTGCTTCAAGTTAACAATTGAGATAAGAATTCCGACATGTTCATCGATATTGTTCATTAATAATTACACAAATTTTTTTAGCAAACACTATGGTGGTGATACAGTTGAGAGTTATGTAGCTTAGACGCTTCATATTGAAGTGTTAAGTGTACAAATTGACACATGTGAATTTTGATTACATTCAATTATTGATTTCTTTTTCAAATTCTTATTTCACTGTTGCCAATGTGTCTGTATCGACCCGTGTCTTGTCTGAGATCTATGTCGGTTCAATGTGTGATGTCAATATCAGTATCAATGTCGTGTCTAGTGTACATGTTTGTGTCATGTTTCATATTAATACAATTGATGAATTTAACGATTTTTCCATCACATATCTAGATAATGATATTATATCTCATGTAAATGTTGATTCTGAATTCATGCAGAATAGGTCTAGAGCTCATAAGTGTCACATGAGGTTAAATAGAAAACGTAACTTTATTGCTCCGTGAATTTGTATTTTTTTAGGGAAATTAATAATATTATGTTTACTTAGAAAAAGATATTATTCTTGACAAAAAAAAAAATTCATTGTCTTAGAGTATGAGAAATCAAAGTTGAACATATTTCCATAAAAATGTATATTTTACGAATTTCTATACGCAAAATGAACACAGTCTGTATGTTAGTAGTATTTCATAATTTTCTTAATATGTCTAAAATGTAAAAAGGACATATAGTAAATTTTTTTTCTAGACCAGTATCATTGTTCGCCAAAATAACATGTTAGGGTTGTACCAAAAAAAATATAACATGATAGGATGTACAAGGAAAATGTGAAATATGTCAATCATCAATAACAAACACAATTTTACCTCATTTAACGACCAATGCTATATGCAGCATAATTGATGATTGATATATAAAAAAAGACAAAGTGAGAGATTCTGATGCTGTCATCTCCAAGGGTACTGTCTTATATAAAGACAGAAAACTCATATGGCTCAAATTTGATTGTGTTGTAATTCTTTTTCTTCATTACTATATTTGTAATTAATAATGTCCTCCTAACTCCTGAAAAGGAAAATTTGTTAACCAATTAATCAGTTATTTAAGTAATGGTATACTATCGAGCTCCTTAACCGTGTATATGAGTTGACCTTGGAAGAAAGATGCCTCATATATAGGGAAGCAGCTATAGGGTCCCTAAATTCACAAATAACATTTGATAAACATATTTGTTTAATCATAAATTCAGGATCCTCACCCCACAGCTTGTTATCTATATAAGCTTCTATCACTCTTATAGAACAAGTCACTACAATTTAAGTTTCCTACTTAATAAAAAAAATCTTCCAAAAAATATGGCATTTGCTACCATACTAGTGTTCCATTTCTTGCTTCTTGCTCCAGTTTTGATTTATTCTTCTCATCACGTTGAAAATCCTGAATCAGTGGTCCAAGAAGTGCAGAAGTATGTTATCCCCCACGTCCTTTTTTGGTTTAATATTTATTTTGTTTTATTTTTTGATGAAAAACATTAGGGTGATAATATTTCTTTTATTAAAGTTACATGTTGTGAGTTTAAAATTATATACTAACATTTTTTTAGACGATCTATGTACTAACATGTAGACAAGTTTTACATAGACATACAATCATATTTCACGATCTTATCATGTTATAAATAACTTTTATGAAAAAACTATTCGGACATACGAAATCAATAAAATATGTTTTTTTAGAGGAATAAAATATGGTTTATTATATATGTAAAATTTATTTGTATTTTTAATATATAACTATTAAACTTTTTTCATATTCTTCAAAGGAAAAAACTTAGGTATAATTTCTTAGGTGCTTTTCGTATGGTTCTTAACTAAATTCATCATCATTTCTTTAAATCCATAATTTTCTCAAAGTTTGTTATATTAAAAAATAAGTATTTTTAGTTAAGAACCATACGAAAAACACCTAGAGAATTATACTTAAGTTTTGTCCTTGCAGTTCCTATATGTATTTGGAGTATATGTATTTGGAGTATACTGATTCTTGAAAATAATATCATTAATAAATGACTGTGGTATCATATTTCAAACACTATTTTTTATATAAAAACAAAAAAATAATACTTGTTAGAGTAGTGCTAACAACACACTCCTTTATAATGATATCTTCATTCATTCCATGGTTTGTTTACTCACACTTCATGGGTAAACAAATATGTTAATAGTAGTGAGCACGACTTAAGCTTCTACACTCTACAGCAGCACTTAAAAAATGAAACATGAGTTAATTAATTTTGTTTGTTTCTATATATATAGGAGCATCATTGAGAATCAGAACAGAAGAAAACTGGGTTATTATGATGCTTGTGGTACAAACAATCCAATTGATGATTGTTGGAGATGTGACCCGAATTGGGAAAATAACCGCAAGCGTCTAGCAGAATGTGCTATTGGATTCGGTAGACGTGCAATTGGAGGTAAAGATGGCAAATATTACATGGTCATTGACTCAAGTGATGACCCTGTGAATCCTAAGCCAGGAACATTGAGACATGCTGTTATCCAAGAAGAGCCTTTATGGATCATTTTCAAACATGACATGGTGATCAAACTAAAGATGGATCTTCTCATGAATTCTTTCAAAACAATTGATGGTAGAGGTGCAAATGTACACATTGCTGAAGGACCATGTATTAGAATTCAAGAAAAGACCAACATCATAATTCATGGTATACACATTCATCATTGTGTACGAGGTGGTAGTGGCTATGTGAGTGACTCTCCTAACCATCGTGTTAGGAAAGAAAGATCGGATGGTGATGGGATTACAATCTATGGTGCGGCACATATTTGGGTGGATCATTGTTCCTTGTCAAATTGTTTTGATGGTTTGATTGATGTTGTTCATGGATCAACGGCTGTTACCATTTCTAATAATTATATGACACGTCATAACAAAGTTATGCTCTTTGGTCATAGTGATTCTTATGAAGAGGACAAAAATATGCAAGCTACTATTGCTTTTAATCATTTTGGAGAAGGGCTTGGAGGAAGAATGCCAAGGTAGGTTTGTTGGTTAATTTTTCTCTGCCACGATAATTAAGCCCTACTTGCCATTTGTTATATGTTTTTACTCTCTTTATTTTGAGAGATTAGTTCTAACAGTTTGAATATTTTTCTACACAATGTTGCAGATGCAGGTTCGGATACTTCCATGTGGTGAACAATGATTACACACATTGGCAACAATATGCAATCGGTGGAAGTTCGTCCCCGACTATTTTTAGTCAAGGCAATAGATTTCTAGCTCCAGATGATGATGACCACAAAGAGGTGAGAGATGCATAAAAAACTAAAAACAATATGAGTGTACTATATTGAGATACAAAATCGCTTTTCACAACTAAATTTGCATGTCTTAGCATTATTTCTTAAAACCAAATATTTAAAGTTTTATAAAAGACAAGGTAATAGAAGAGAAATATTTAATGTAATTTAGTGCAAAGCTATTAGTTTCTAGTAGTCTACCATGTCTTATTGATTTTATGCCGATTTGATTATGAGTTACTGATTTTATGTGTTTTTGGAATGAACCATTGGGTTATTTATCAGATCACGAAGCATTTTTACTCATCAAAGGGTGAGTGGGAGAACTGGAATTGGAGATCTGAAGGAGATCTAATGTTGAATGGTGCCTACTTCACACCGTCTGGAGCGGGAGCATCTTCGACATATGCCAAAGCCTCAAGCATGTCAGCACGACCACCTATGCTTGTGGCTTCAATGACCGCTGGTGCTGGAGTTCTTAGATGCAAAAGGGGTTACCAATGCTACGACTAGAGTACTAGTCGCCACTGCGCCAAGAAAATAATTTACTTGAAAAAATTTGGTTTGAATTTTTGGCACTCCAGAATTTGGTTTCCTAATGAGCATGAGGAATACCAATATCGATTAGGAAAGTAACATGCATTCCCATAAAGGGCAATGTAGGATAGAAGTGTGTGTTGTAAAGTACGTAATTACGAATATTAGAGAAAAAGTTTGTGTTATTGTCTAAAGTTTGTGTTATTATCTCGGTTGACAAAAATTAGCTTTGCTCAAACTACTACCTTTGTTGTTAGCAACAAACAAACAAAAACTACTGATGCATCAAAGTTTATACATAGTTCAATCTATTAGAAAATATCAACTCCTTAAATAGATCTCAAAAACAAATAAAAATCTCTAAAGTTACATGCAAAAAATACCATTGATTTAGTTATAACTTAAAGTTTAATCTAAATTATGTGCAAACGATACAATTGGTTTAAATTATGTGCAAAAGATACATTTGGTTTATTAGAAAAAAGTATGAAAAGTTTGGCTCTACATTCCAAGACCCTCCAATCGATGCCTCCATTTGCAGTCTTAAATAATTTGGCTAGTCGAGATAGGAGCGGTAGGATATTGACGGATGAAACAAATACCGAGTATAAACATGAGTAGTGTTAATAATGATTATTGCAACTTTACTTCACGTTTTGAATACACATGAACTCATACAAAATTTTACAAAGCCGTTCAATCAATTTTCACCATTTAGATATCTTACCATATTGTTTTCTAAAACACACATACATATATGTAATCTGTAGGATTTAATTAGACATGTATTATCAAAAACATACATATCAAATGTTATATCTGCAGCCTGCACCATTGCAAAATGTTATGGCTTATCCAGCACACAATCCTGCAATGTAACTCAATCTTGACAACAGTGGTTCAACTTCCCAGGACTTCACGAATTCATAATATTCAAATTAACTACAAAAATGCATCAAACAAAAGAACAATCAACCTTTATCAGGAAAAAGGAAAACAGCGCCCCAACTCCAATACAAAGACGTGCCAAAATCTTAACATAAATATACTTCCAAGTTAAAATACAAACTCTGACTAAAATCATACAAATCAAACAAAATTCCATCAGCAATCCTGCATCTTGACATGCAACATGAGTTCAAGAAAAGATATATTAGTACTCAGATGGGGAAATAACATCATCAATTTTTAATATCATCTTGACAACTTGAGTAGCAAGCAATATCTGTTGCTGCTTTCCGATCAAAGTCTCAAAGACGTTTTGCTCCCTCATGTCATTGGTGCCAACATCATTGCAATCAATGCCAAAGTGAGGATTTTTCTCCTGCAGGCAAGGTTAAAGTCAGTGTCATGATGTGCGGAAAATTATAGACACAGATAACTGTTCATATAGTACAACTTAAGTGCATGTGCATAGTAATAACCAGGCTAAAAGCAATCATGTCCAACCATTACCGTTATTTGCTGAGACTTCACAGAAGATAATGTTTCAATTGGTTGGAGACCACTATTTTCAGCAAGGGCCATAGGAATCGACTCCAAAGCATCCCCAAATGCTCTAATTGCATACTGCAGGGGAAAGAAAAACCATCGATCAACAAAAGCATTAAAGAATAACCAAATGACGGTAAATTATAATTAGTAATGAGAATACATTTGATCCATTATTTAAAAATAGCAAAGTCAATGGTCTTTATTTGGGAAATTCTGTTCTACTCTTTCATTTGTACTTGTCTAAATGATTGGCAGACTCCATTTGTGTCAATTTACATGCCTATTTTCAAACTATTTCTCATTAGGATACACCACTGCGTTTCTTGTTAAATTCTATATGTATGTCTATTTGAGATGAGTCGTGGAGAACAAAATTCTCGCATTCTTGTAATGTAATGTATACATTCTGATGTTGACATACCAAATGCTTAAAATTTATAATCCTTGTGATTGGTGTGGCTATTAAAATTCATATCAGAAACATAACTAGAATACTCGAGTGAAATTTTGGATTATCAGATATTGCATATTCCCATGACTCATGCAGATTCCCTCTTCATACCTTTCAGATGAATTTTTTATCACAAGACAAGATTCTTAAAATGTGAAATTTAGTTGCATTTGAATTTGCTGCAAGAGTAAAATCTTAAAAAAAAATTGGTTTCGGTCTGATATGTTGCAGTTTCTGGGTTTTTTATATCCTACTTATAAATTTTTATTCCTTTGTTTTGTATGGATTATATTGTATAAACTTCATACTCTGGACAAAATAAAAAACAAGATTTTCAGTGAACCTGATACAGTAACAGTTCATTTCACCCCTACATTTTAAGAATTTTTGTCTATGAATACTGGCAAAGTGAAGACTAAATATGGAGATAGATGGCAAACATCATGACAACAGACAGTGTCTCTTTCGCTATTATATTTATCCCCTTTTTCCAATTTGGAAATTAATAATTAGATTAATTGCATAATTTGAAGTTAAATATTTTAGCTTAGATTAATTTAATAAAAATAAGCATGGTATATCTATTTGCCAAATTAAGAAATTAACCACAAAGTCAAAGATCTATTGTTAACACTTAAAAATAACACACTTAACAATAACAGGAGTTTTAAGTTTAGGAACAAATTGATCTGAAAGTGAATGTTCAAGAGGACTACTTGTCAAAACGTAAAGTTTAGAACAACTTTAAGCACATCTCCCAAATAAATTAAACCGTGGGTTAATAATATAATATGCATACCTGTTCAACACCAGGGTATCTATCCGCAGCTGCCTCCACGGCAATAGAGCATGCAATCTCTGCTGAACCGCCACCATACACAATTGAATTATTGCGAATAAGATTTCTAGCCACACACAACGCATCATGAATACTGCGCTTTGTCTCCTCAATGATCATTTTGTTACCTGCCATTACCAGACAACAAGGCAGCTTTTTTAAATTTGTCAAGATTGCTCAGACATTCATCAGTCTTCAAATTTAATTCTATAAAGCTCCATAAAAGATTATAATATTCAAACTCTGAAGTAGTAAATACAATGTTGAACAGCAATACAACTAGAAACCACCTATCTCCTAATAGATGACACAAAATTCAGTACAAACCACTAAAACAAAATGTTAAGGAGTACACCTCACCTCCACGAATGAATATTGTCACAGCCCTTGAGTTAGCACAATGCTCAATGTACAGCATTCGGTCTTTAGTTGTTCCAAATGCTTTTTCCCTAACGATGCCAGCCTTGAATAGATCATAAATTAATGTTACTTATAGACAAATAAAAAAAACAGACAATAAGAATCATTGGCACACGTCCTAAATTACTTTTCCCACAGTTGCAGATAAATTCAAAAAAGAAGACACAAAAAAAGGAAAGGTCGAGGTAAGCCATAAAAAGAAGTAAGGCTGAGATGATACCTTTCCCAACTTTTCTGCAGTTAACTCCTGGAACCTAGGAACAATTCTTCCACCTTCATTTACAAAAAGATAATTACTTTGTTAATTAGCAATATAGAATAGATTACACTCATTACATGCATGATACAGAGTTATCGAAAGAATATTCGAACTTCCAGAACAAAAGAACCAAGTTGAAAGCATACCTGTTGCTATGGCAATCAACTCCAACTCAACACCACCAACCCATCTAACAGCTGGCAAGTTCCTGTGCATCAAGAGATGATTTGCTTCATCGTCAAAACCCCATTGGCAAATAACAAGGGTTGCACCTACATCCTGCAAATCGACATAAATAATCCTTTTCAATAAATTTCAAACGCATTCTAGCAGGCAAAAAAAAAAGTTTATAGGTATATCAATTGGAACATAACTTCCAATTCGCTCATATACCAGCTAAGAGCAAGTGACAGTGTCCTACTTAGATAGGTAAAAAAATCATAAATGAAGTCCAACCTTGCATTGTTGAACCATGTCATCAAAATATTTCTGTTCTTGTTTCCTCAATGTCTGAAACTTTTCCACTGTATCAATATCAACCTTATGCTTGGTTTTTGGCTTCGGGGGCTCAAATGGGCAAGTCAGAATAGCAATTTTAGCATCTTCAATTTGCTTTGGCATTTGAGGATGGCTCATATCCTTATCAACAATGATTCCATATACCAACTCAGTATCTTCCAGTTTCCCACCAACCTTTCCTTCTACTTTAATTAGATCCAAATTAACGTCTTTCCTCTCTAGATCCGCAACAGCAAGAACAGCTTTTACGGCAATCTCAGCCAAGCTACGTTTGCACCGATTCACACTGCAACATCAAAACAAAAAATTCACAAATTATAAACCTGGAATCATCATAACAAGGCACAAAATAGATTACATGTTGATTCACTAAACCCTTACATTTTCGACGACAAGGTAGTCATACAAGTCTGAATCAAAGGCTCCAAAATAGTTTCACCAAACTCAAACTTATTAGCAATCTTCTCTAGATTCTCAACGGCAATCCTCGACGCCATTTCATACCCTTCAGCAATCCTAATCGGATGAATACCACGTTCCAAAAGCCTCTCCGCTTGCTCAAGAAGAGATCCAGCCAACACAACAACCCCAGTAGTTCCATCACCGATCTCATAGTCCTGACTCCTCGACAACTCCACCATCAACTTCGCAATCTGGTTGTCTACATCCATCTGCTCCAATATCGTCGCTCCATCATTCGCTACACACAAAAAAAAATCACATATTATACACTTGCTCCGTGATTTATTATATATAATAGTTAGTTACGCTAACTCATCTAACTTAACAAGCTAGTTTAACTAATTATTGTAGCTAAGTATTACATCTAATAAATCAGATATTAGGGTTTCATCTTAGATTTTAGGGTTTAATTTAACAGAACGGAAATGAAAATGAAACGGAGAGAAATGGAGAAACATACAGATGATGACGTCACCGTCAGGGCTTTGAAGCATCTTATCCATACCCTTCGGACCGAGGGAGGTTCGAAGAATACGAGCGACGGCTTTACCGGCGGAGATGTTAGCTTTCTGAGCATCGAGACCACGAAGACGGTTCTTCGATTCTTGTTCTCTGAGGATAATGAACGGCCTTCCGTACTCGTCGAAAGCCAGCGCCATATTGGTTTACACGGTCACGATCCAAAACCCTATGGCGGTGTTTTGGTTCGAAACTGCGATCGGAAAAATGAGAGTGGTGTTGTAAGAGAAATGTAGAACCCTAAAGAATGTGAGAGTGTGAAGTTGCTATTATGCTACTAACTTGTTCCTTATGTTCCCACCTTTTTCTCTGATTTCTTTTTCAATTACAAGCCCGGTAATGTTTGGGCTGGGCTGGGCTGGTTTGTTTCTTATGGGTATCTGTTGAGTTCTAAATATTTCACTACTTTTAATTACAACACCCCCTTTCCCTCTTTTTGAATTTTATTGTTGTCCAAAATTTAACATTACTTACTCTGTTTCATAGTAACTCGCCTAGTTGACCAATTCACATAGGTTTAGAAAAATTGTGAAAATGAAAGAGGAAGAATAATATGCCCTCGTGAACTTAACTCAGTTGGTATAGACAATGCATAATATATGCAAGGTCCGGGGTTCAAACCCCGGCCACCAAAAAAAAACATATATATATATATCTCTTTGCCAAGGTATCTTTATATTATATTGATATATTTATGTTTATCAAAAGCATTAATTAAAAGATATTATTGAATAGAAAGTGATAAAAATAGTATTAATTAGAGTGTATAATTAAAATAACAAAAAAGTAATGAATGTTTCTTTAAAAAAAAAAGTAATTAATGTTGTGCTGAAGATTGAAGATTGAAAGAGGATAGTCATTTTAGAATAAATATTTTTACAAATAGGTAAGTTATTTTGGAACCAGTACTATTTAAGATTTTTTTACATGTGTTGTCTCATAATGCTCCTTGCACCATTGCAATTTTGAGCAATGTGTTTGATTTAACTTTTACACTTGCAACTTCTACAAAGCTCTTATTAGATGTCTCTAAGTTCTAAATGCCAAGATTGTATTCATTCTAAGTTTGAAAAGTTCCAAGTTATCGACTTGTTTCACATTTGTCTTAGATATTATTATTCCTATTTTCCATTGCCCCTTTCATCACTGGTTTGTAACTGGGGCAAATTTCATATGAACTATGTGGTCAAATCATTTGATAAACAAAGAAACCAGTTGTTACGTCTAGATCATCAATTTAGCCTTTGAACTATCAACCTCTCATCAATTTAGTCTTTAAACCATAAAAATTTACTAAATAGTCCTTGAATTATATCAATTCCATCGATTTAGTCCTTGGTGTTGAGATATTGGGGGCCAAATTAATGGATTTTTATATAATTTAAGGACTAAATTGAGAAATTTTGTATAGTTTAGAATCTATTTGGTATATTTTTAAAGTTTATGGACTAAATTGAAGATATATAGTGATAGTTTAGGGAGCAAATTGATGATTTATTCTGGTTATTACGATTGAATTTCATGCTTTAATGTTATATAAGCCGATAACTGAGAGTAAATATGGTTGATATGCTTAAAGATATAAATGTTGATGTGGTGTTTACTTAATATCTTCATTTAAGTTTAGTAACTTTCCATCATATTATATATCTGTTGATTAGCCATTGATTAATGGGAAAGCTTTTGTTGATCTAAATAAGTCTTGAGTAGTGGATTGTCAATGTAAATGTTTTTTTTATGATTCATTAGTTGTTAGATGAAATGGAATGATAATTTTGATTTTTTTATGATTCATTAGTTGTTAGATGAAATGGAATGATAATTTTGATTTAGATTCTTATACTATGTTGGCAATTCTTGCTTTAATAATATGTAACTCCTTCCACATGTCTTTCAAATATTGGTGGAAATTTGTTATATCAACTTATCCATGGAAGTGAAAATTAGTTACTTTTTTTTTTGTAGAGAAAAACCTGACTACACCTCCTTTTTTTTATAATTAAAATACAAACAATGATTTAAAAGTATTCCAAAGACTTATTAGTTTTGCATAAAAAAAAATTAAGTTATTTTTTGAAAACTTGGTAAAAAAAAAGTCATTTTTTGAAAAATAAATAAATTGAATCGATAGTTATCCATGAAAATTTGTTAGAGTTGTGATGACATTATCTGTAATTTTTTTAAGAAATTAATAAATTTCATAGTTATCCGTGAAAATTTGTTACAGATGACCATTATCCATGATTAATTTTAAAAAATTAAAACAATTAAATTAAATTTTGTAAAATGACCATTATGCACATAAAATCAAGGAGATCATGAATTTTAAAGAGAACGATTATGAAATTTTGCTATACTTCAACTTTCATATATTGTTAGTATATTTACATAATTCATTTAATTATTATTTTAGTAAATGATTAATACATACCATTTAAAGTACCTTTTTGTGCAAAATAATTCATATAGTAGTTTTTGTTATTATTATTTCATATTCTCATACATATTCAATTTGACTTTTTTTTTTCTGTAAGTTTTTTTTGTTTTAATTCAACTTTACTATTTGAAATGATAATAACTAGTGCTTATATAAGCATTGATTCGTTTTGATCAACAATTAAAACAAAACTTGCACTTGCACTTGACCAACTAAAAAGAAAAACACTCAGGTATTAGGCAATTGGTTCAGACACCGCATAAATTGAAAACAAAAGGATAAAAAATGGAAAAACAGTGATATTTTTCTTCTCTCTCGTGTTTCTTCGCTAGTTTGTGGAGATGCAAAAAGGTGTGGGTCCCAGTCCATTTTAATCTGTCGTCTCAATTTCTCTCATGCTCCAAACTGAAGAAACAAAGCATTTCTCTGCAACTTTTCTCGTCCATATCTCTCTCTCACCTTCTTCTCTTGTTCCAAACAAGCCGTAAATGTCCAAACATGAAGTGCCACAACCATGAAGGATCTGAAATAGATACTTTAATTTGAAGCATCTGATTTCCATACATCTAAACATGGATCATGAATTTGATAGGTTCTCTTCTAGATTACAATTGCACAACATTTTACTAGCAATGGTCCTAAGATTTTCATAGTGCTTTTAAGTTCTGCTACATATTACACAATATCTTCTGACATAAAGAATAGAAAGACTATTAGTTACTCCTCAACCTTAATATGGTATTCTTCAGGAATTTAGGTTTGGCATGCATAAATGAGAAACCAGTGTTGTTGACTATTGATGCCTAAATTTGAGAACTCTTATATTTCTTTGAAATTGAATGTGATATAACTCTTTACTCTTGTGAAGTGCTAATATAGAAACTTCAAAGTAGTTTCTCTAACATCCTCAAAACACACAAGAAAATGTTGAAATCATTCTAAATGTTTGAATATGGAAACAAGAAATCATGTAATTTATGTTGTTATTGGGTATTATTTAGTTGAGCATTAAATAAGGAAACAATAAAGTAGTCTCTTCACTACACGTATATGATAATGTATATTGTTAATCCCACATATATTGTTGCTTCTGCATTGCTTAGATTTTTCTTTGCCATTGTTACTGCAGTCAAAGAACAAACAATAAAGTTCTGCTACATATAATCAACTTATCCTCTTCATTCTCTTTAATCAGCTTATCCATGCCATTTGAGATCACGGCCTGTTGAATGCTAAGGTTCTTGAAATGTATTGCTAGTATTGGTTGCTAAGATTCTTTTATTGGTTAAATAAATTTTGATTATCTATACTATACACCATCAGGTCACTATTATAGCAAAACTTTGTATTTTAGGTTCATTCATTAAATGATGCATGTGGTTTATAATAAAGATCATATACATCATTAAATGAATGAATCTAAAATGTAAAGTTTTGCTTATAATAGTGAGCGGAGGGTGGTGTATATATATATATAAAGAGAATACATGATTAGGAGGTGATATTTTTCACTTTCAATTACACTCTTAAATAAACTTGCCCGTAACAATGTTATATTGTTGGTGTCATTCAAAAATATAAGTATAGTTTTCTTTTTTACAAAAAATATAACTATAGTTTGTTATGATATAAAGCGAAAAACATCTATATCTATACTTTCAATCAAAATAATTTTAATCAATATCAAAATTTCATTGTTTTTAAGAGGAAAAATAAATGGCTTAATAGCAGTTTTAGCCCCTTAACTTTTCCAAAGTTGCGATTTTGCCCCCCTAAAAAAAAACTACAAAATCGCCCTCTAAGTTTTGCACTTGTGGCAGTTTTGGCCCCCAAGGCCAATTTTGACTTGTTCTACGCTGATGTGGCACCGTAATTGAGGTGCCACGTGTTTTTTTTTTTTGCCTTGGGGGACAAAACTGCTACAGTTGCAAAACTTAGGGGATGGTTTTGTAATTTTTTTTAAGGGGCCAAAATCGCAATTATGGAAAAGTTAGGGGGCTAAAACTGCAATTAAGCCAAAATAAAATCCCATAAAAATCATTGTTCATAATTTATAGGGTTATATAAGTTTTGGTCCCCATAATATAGACAATTTTTTCAATCCTCATACAAAATTGACATGTTTTAGTTCTTATAAAAAATTTCAGCATAAACTCAGTCCTTGAGAAATCAAATTTTGTTTAGTTATACTTAAACTTTTAAAATAATCAATGATTCTTTGCATATTATTTTATACAATAAGTATGAGTCAAAAATTAAAGTAAGAGTTTTAACAAAATAAGAAGGAAAAAAAGTTGCGTTTTTATTTGTAAAAAAGTTATAATGGGTTTTTATTTGTAAATGTAATGTTTTTATTTTATCAATGTTTATGGTCAATTTTATATTGTGGAAAAATAGTATTTTTTTCACAATATATATGCGCAAAAGAAAACAGTGATTGATTCCCCAACGTAGAATGTCAAGCAGAGCAAATTTCAAAATTTTAATGCCAAAAATCATCATTTGTCAGGATAAATAAAAAGTACTGTACTACTGAACAATTAAACCTAAATACAAATTAAGAAAACCTAAACACTATAGAATCAAATTAAACCGACAATCTGCCTTTATGAAACGAAACTAAGGGTGTGTTTGTTTCAAGTTTATCAAATTTATTCTTAGGAATAACATTCCTTGGAATATAAAGATGAGAATTTTATTCAAAGGTATTTAGGAAAAATATGTTTGGTTAACTTTATAATATTCTTAGGAACCATAAAAATAAGGATTATAAAAGGTAATTATTTATGAATTTATTCTCATCTCCATGAGAACTTTATTCCCATCATTTTTTTTGGGAAAATTTTTCTATTCCCAGGAATATTTTATACCCGGGAATAAAATTAGGCATATATATTCCTATCATTTTATTCCGGGAATCAACAAATATAATTTGAAACAAAGACATTCTAATTAATATAATTCGGTCTGATGGGACTGGCTTGCTCGAGTTACTGATATCAGGTTCAGCAGTTAAAGTGCATGTAATATCCTCCACCGGTTTTCACTCGTGGCCCCACTCCCAAACGAGATTGTGCTGTTCAAAAGTTGCAAAAAGCAATAAGCAATTCAATTTGTGTAGGTAGAGGTCCAAAAGTCATTAAATCCAATGAATTTTATTGGATCAGATTATTATAGTCAACTCTAAACAATGCAGTATATCCTATGATATGATATGATGGATATTCATATTACCCATTGAATAAACCCAAACACACCATCACACAAATCACCATCGTTTTTATTTACATCCAACAAAAGTAACGAATCCCACCCAAATTCATCGTTCAACAATCACTTTCATTCTTACCAAATTACCCAAACACCCTTACTCCTATCACTATCAATAAGAGACACATATGTACTTAAACGTCATTCCATACGCAACATTTCTCATCATAGCAAATGGGCCTGGCCCAAAGGAAAAAGAGACATTTTTCGAGCTGAGTTTTGGATGGTCACAAGTTCAAATATATAACATCTAGACTCACATACACATCGATACATATCTTCAAAATGTAAGATTGTTTATTAATATACGAAAAATATTTTTTACATGTGTCTAAACACTATATATTTGTTCTTGTGACTATACAAAAATTGCGTCGTTTTCCTCCTCATCCAATTGAAAGAGTGAGATCAACTACTTTAAAGTAAGAAAGTCACCGTAATTTTATGTCTATCGTTTTATATCTCTAATTCATTTCGTTTGCTCCTGTAGTCACGATAACTTTCTCGCCAACAAATTGACATAATCCTAATCCACCAATGGATTGAAAACACCCTTCCCTACTCTCTCCCTTCAATCACTACCCGTGCATAAGTGCGCACGTTAGCTGTCCTCTCTCCCTTCGCCACTTCTCCCCACAGTGAAAGAAAGAAACAAAATACTCCTCAAAACTTTACTAACTCTTCTGAAATCAAAATGAAAGTTCCATAGTTCATTTAAAATGAATGGTAACGTAACGAAAACAATTACTACTACACCAGTAACATTTATTAAAATGCATGATGACATAGTAGTAGAGTTATACAGAGTGGCAGGCAAGCATGTACTACTGAGAGAGTATAGTGCCTTAAATGGATGTATGTAGGCAGTGGTTTTATAGCCTGCCATAACAACATCAACAACTGTACATCACTTTCTTTCTCATCTTAACTTTAACACTCTTTCTTTCTTTATTCATCATTCATTTCATTAAAACGCAACCGTTTCGTTTCTTTCACATCTCAAATTTTCGTATCTGAATCTCTGATCAGAGTATAACCGTTGCGGATCGGAGTTTTTCCGATGAGTCAACAATGAATCCATTATGCTGCATTGCTCCGGTTTCGATCGATCGAGACCGGAGTACTCCGGTGGTGTCGAAGTCAAACTCTCAGTGTCAATTAGGGTTAGATTCATCGATCAGAACTGTGAACTGTGCTTCTAAATCGAGTTTCTCAACTCATGATTCATCGTTAGCAGGGGATTCGGTGAAATCCTCTTCTGCGGGTTTGAATCATGATGAAGATGATGTGGTGAATGAAGTTCGTGATTCGAAGGTGTTGAATGGTGGTGGTGTAGCTGGGAGTGTGGCGGGGATATTGTACAAGTGGGTGAATTACGGTAAGGGATGGAGGTCGAGGTGGTTTGTGCTGGAAGATGGTGTGCTTTCTTATTATAAGATTCATGGACCGGATAAGATCTTGATGAGTCCTGCTAAGGATAGGAGTGTGAGGGTGATCGGTGAGGAGTCGGCCAAGTTTGTGAAGAAGGCAAATTGGAACGTGAATCGAGGTAATGGAGCTACCAAGCAATGCAAGCCCTTTGGTGAGATACATTTGAAGGTTTGTGTTTCTTGTAATACTAGATTCTGATTCATAGGATACTAGATAGAATCTTATAGTGTATGTTTGCGTGAGTTGATTATGTAAAATCAGATTGAAAGTGAATTAAATTTAAAGTAATTTATGTTTGAATATGTTCATATAAAAGTGATTTTGAGTGTTGGATCAAACTATTATCCAAACATGCCGTAGTCATATATGTATGAAGTGCAATGGGTGAAGGGCTGAGGTAAGAAGACTGGGATAATTTCATTGGTACCCTAATTTACGCAGGGTATTAGATGAACAATCTCTAGACTGACTCGCATACATCGCTTTTGCTATTGTATTTGCATGTAAACATGAACTTTATTTGGTCCTTTCTTAGTTTACGGTTGGTCAATTTATAGTCAACCGTTGGTCAATTTTAGTCAACATGTAATTGAAGGACCTAATTACAAAAAATATGATAGTTCAGGGCCTTGATAAAGTGTTTTACAATTTTAGGATGCAAGAAATGGTAGATTTTTTTTTTGGGAAAGGATGCAAGTATGGAAGATTTAGTAAATGATATTGAAGTTATCTCTTGGAAGTGGTTTCTTGCTAGAAAAAAAAAGGGGGTCCTTGCTTGTATTACGAATGGTTCTCCAACCCTCTTCTTTGCATTATTTTTTAGTCGGTAGTGTTTGTTGTTTGGTGGGTCGAGTACCCCTTGCACTTCTCCCCGTTTAGTGGGACAAGTACTAATTGTACTTCTCTCATTCATTCATATAAAATTCATTTTGCAGTTAAAAAACTGCATTTACATTGAAATATGTTTAAAATACATACTCTCTCTGTGGTTGGATGGTCATTTTTTTTACCACAACCAAGTAGTGATGTATTTGAAATATGTACCAAACCATCCTTGCTTGTTTACCCATATTCTTGATGTTTGTGTTAAAAGAACGATCTGGGTTGTTGAAATATTGGGTTCTTCAGTGTCTTCACCAACTGCTGCTGAAACCACATTTGTAGAAATAGTTATGACTTATGAGGATTGTGATTCTATCCTTTACACTTGCATTTTATCGTAAATAAAATCTACCATGAGTGTGCTTTTGTTTTTTTTTTCGTTTTTAAATGTAAACTTTCCTTGCTTGTCAATTCCCGTGAGTGCCAAATCTAATTATGTTTGTTTGCAGGTTTCTTCAGTTCGCTTCAGCAAGTCTGATGACAAGCGGCTTTCCGTATTTACTGGGACAAAAACTCTTCATTTGAGGTGTGTATCTAGAGAAGACAGAGCCATGTGGATTGAAGCCCTGCAGTCTGCGAAAGATCTTTTTCCCAGGGCTCTGACAAGCAGCGATCTTGCAACTCCAGAAGATATCGTAGTTTCGACAGAGAAGCTGCGATCCAGATTGTCACAGGAAGGCATAAATGAAGAAATCATTAATGACTGCGAGTCTATTATGCTCTCGGAAGTCTCATATCTTCAAGGCAAGTTAAAGTTTCTTCAGCAGAAACATGTTATGTTGTTGGACACCTTAAAACAACTGGAGGTACTGATCTTCCCTTTCTTAACACAACTCGGAACGTTATATTCTGATTCATAATATGCATTTCTGTTGTGGATGGTTATAACAAGATAATGGTTTTCTGACCTGGCTGCAGAATCACTTTTTTTGCGCGTTTGGTTTTTAATTTTCCCTAGCAGTAGCTCACCTAGTCAGGCTTAAGATTTCAAATTTAACTGTGATTATTGATAACCTAATGTTGGAAGCATGGAGTCTTACACTTTTACCCGACTTTCAATTCTACACGAGCCTTCTAGTGTTTCAGGAAATTCAAGTGTGAAAAGATTTTAAGATGAAGCTGACATTCTTTGCTTCATAAAGAGTATTGTAGGATTATAGTATCTTGTCGGAACCTCCCTAAATAGTGAAAAGTAATGTTTCTTTCGGTGACATTTCATGGATATATATGCTCATCCCTCATCTGGATTACTACCTCTATCCCTAAACGTAGGACTTCGTTGACTAAAAGAACAAGAGTTGAGAAAGCTGATAGCTGTATTAAATTTGTTTATAATTGATATTGTATTGTTTTCGTAACTTTAGCCTTCATAGTATTGTTTGCTTACTGTTTCAAAAAAAGATGTAAAATAATTAGGAGTATTTTGGCAAAGAAGCAATCACTGCAGTAGAAAATTTTAAGTGGGTCCTATAAAAAGAGACGGTCTTCAGTGATAGAGACGGTCTTTAGATTTTTCTTGTCCCTAGGTCAACCATTGTATTGATATTATTACTGAGAGTAAAACAGCACTGAGTTTATAGTAATACAAACTAGAATATATTTTTCCCTTTAGCATTCTTGCACTTTGATTTGTGGCCATTACTGAATCAGTAAATACTGTTGATATGATATTTTTAATGGAAGTTATTCAATTTACGTCCATTATGATCCTGTATATGTTGTATTGGTGCCTTGTTAAAAGATGAAGTTCTTATCAGCCAAAATTTTGATTTTCTCTTAAAAAAATTAATGCAGACGGAGAAAATAGAGTTGGAAACTACTGTAGTAGATGAAACAAAGGAACGTGAGTCATATTGCACACAAGGGAATAGAAGATATAGTGGTGAGTGTGGTGTTAATATCCTGACATGTCTTTTTCCTTGAACTGTCATTAAAATATATCTTTTGCCTTGAACTGTCATTAAAATATATACTTGCATAGAAGCCAATATCAACACCATTTTAGATAGTTGCGTTTATTGTGGTCATGTATTATAAATTCAAGAATTTTCTATATTTATGCCAGTCTGGGATTGAAATATTTATATTCCAGAAGTTATTTTTTCTTCCAAGTTCCTACATGGTTGACCTCTGGGTAGTTGTAGCCTGTATGAAGTTATCAACTGATTGTTTTGAAGTTTCTATGTTGGTGGCAGTCATCTTACTCCTTGATTTGACCACTTGTGTATCAGATTTCTATTCTGTTATGTCGGAAGGCAGTGCTACAGATTCAGTAGTAGATAATGAAAGTCAAGATGGAGCAGATGCTGAAACAGATGATGAAGATGGAACATATTTTGATACAAATGAGACGTTATATTCAGACGCCCTAAGAAGTGCTTCCTATCGAAGTAGAGAAGGTACAGGAAGTGCCAGTATATATGATAGAGATTACATTCTCCATGATGGTTTGCATGGGTTTGAGATGGCAATCAAGGATATAAGCTATCCTTATGTCAAAAGAAGGGATAATTTACCAGAACCAAAAGAGAAAGAGAAACCTGTTGGCTTGTGGTCAATTATTAAAGACAATATTGGGAAGGATCTTTCTGGAGTTTGTCTCCCTGTTTATTTTAATGAACCACTCTCTTCATTGCAAAAGTGTTTTGAAGACCTCGAGTACTCAAACCTAGTTGATAGAGCATTGGAATGGGGAAAGCAGGTCAGGTCCTCAGCTGTGCTTTCTTTTGTCACAAAGCAGTTTTAAAAGCATGATCTCCTAGGTTCATTTTGTCAAGGTAGATAATATGTTCGGTTAAACTTAAGGAAATAACTACTTAAAAAAATTTCATAATTTCATGTAGCGTGATAGTTTCCACTTGTTCAACATGTTGTAAAGTATTGTTCTGGTAATTCGTCCATCTAGTATTTAGGGCCATCAAATCTGTGCTACTTTTTACCAAATTATTTTCCCAATATATTTTCCACTTTTGTCTTGTGTTTTTTTTTTTTTGATAAGCTTTTCTCTTGTGTTTCTAAATCTCTCTCTCTCTAATGAATTGCTTTCTAATACCATTGTCAAGATTCGCCAGTTATATAGATGCTAGTATTGAAAAATCTTGAATTTGTCACAAAATTTCAACCACGAGATTGGAAGTGAAGTGATTGAATGTAATATTCAAGCTTTTTTTAATATTAATGTCAGTCTGGAATTAAAATCGACACTTGGATGAATTTCAACCATGGATTAAAATATACTTACTTTGTCCCACAATGAGCGACACTTTGCAAAAGAAATTTGTCTCAATAAGATTCACTCTTTGTAGGGCGGTGGGAGTACATTTTACTTTGTATTTCTTGTTATTCTTTTTACTGCTCTGAAAGCCTTTCTTGGAGTTGGGTTTTTATTAGATAGATGTCGGTGGTTATAGATTTAAAAAACTTCTGGGCTGCGATAAGACAACTGAAACAGTAGGGATTAATGTGTTTGGTTTAAGGTTTTCTTGACTAAATTAAGGGTATTTGTAAATTATGGATATTTTTTTAAGAAAAAGCTGTAGGTTTTGATGTCGTTACTTAGCTTGTTGGCATGACCAGATAAATTATGAATTTGGACATGATGGGATTTCTGGATAAATTTAAACTAAAAATATAAGGCTATGATAAGGTGTTTCAAATATTACAACCAAGCTCCCTAGTCATAGATAAACTACTAGTATAATGCTTGGAAATTGGAACTTAATATTTGTTTTTTTCTGACATTGCACCCTGGTTCACACTCATCAAAGTTAATTACAATTAGATGTTATTCTACTTCTAATGTTGCTCAGATGTGTAGAATAAAGGTTTGTTGGTATTGTTCAGTTGCATTATGTTAGGTAATCAGTTCCCCAGGTTCGGGAGATTTCATTAATTGGAAAATGAGGCAGACATATATCAGGCAGGCTTGTAAATGCTGGTGGACTTGCTTTACAAATACTTGATGAAATTTTAAACCACCTCAGTTAGTTACATATTGCTTTAACTAGTACCGTAGAACTAATTTGACAGTTGACACTGACACCATGTGCCACATTGATCTTTAGAGGCGTTAGTACACATGGTTCTAGACAGTCTCTTGTACTGTTTTTCATAGGATTGTGAGCCCTATTCTTTGCTAGGGACTTTACGATTTAGTTTGATATCAAATAATGCAGTATCATTTAAAATTCTATAATCGTTGAACGTTGAGAAAGGAGAATATTCAGTTGTCAAGTGCATGTTTTTTTTTATTTTTTAAAGCACATGCTTGATTTCCTATAAAAGTAAAAGTTGATGCTTGATATGTTTCATTTTTATATGCTTAGCTTGTTTCGTTTTTTAAAGTGCATGACTTTAATCAAGCTTTTGCATGGTGCAGGGGAATGAATTGATGAGAATTCTAAATATTGCAGCTTTTGCTGTGTCCGGCTATGCGTCCACCGAAGGTCGACAGTGTAAACCTTTCAATCCTCTGCTTGGGGAGACTTACGAAGCTGACTATCCAGATAAAGGAGTTAAATTTTTTTCTGAGAAGGTAACCGAATTTTTCTTCAATTTTTCAGGAAAACATAGCAATAAGATAAGAGAAGTCATAAATTAATTGTTTCATTATTGCCTATCCATTGAATCCAAAATAGCTGTAATTGATGTCTATCTAATGCTGCTAATATCATCTAACAAGAAGCTGGCTGCAGGTTAGTCATCATCCAATGGTTGTTGCTTGTCACTGTGAGGGAAGAGGATGGAAGTTCTGGGCAGACTCCAATTTGAAAGGAAAGTTCTGGGGGCGTTCTATTCAGTTAGATCCCGTGGGTGTTCTCACCCTACAGTTTGAGGATGGTGAAACGTTTCAGTGGAGCAAGGTCACTACTTCCATATACAATATTATACTAGGTAAAATTTATTGTGACCACTATGGTACTATGCACATCAAGGGCAGCGGAAACTACTCTTGCAAACTTAAGTTCAAAGAGCAATCTATCATAGACCGTAATCCACATCAGGTAGAATTGTGTATACAACTCGGACATAGAGACTGCAACTTCCCTTTGATTATCAATAAACTTTATTTTGATTAAATATATTGTTCTTTCCTCTTTATATTATTTGTCAAAACATCTTTGTTTTTTTTTTCCTCCCCTACTTTATCTCCCAACATAGTTTACTAAATTCCTATCGATGTTCTATTTTAACGATGTGGCAAATAAAGCAGTGTTTGTTTGATTGGAAAAACATTTTTGTCTTCACTATTACAGATCTGTCACAATGTTTTCACTTTGTTCCTTGTACATAAATGTTTGAAAACAGTGAAAAGAGTGAAAGCAAACTACCGCTGTTGTAATTGTCAATGTAACTGTGAAATGAAATCTTAAAAATATTTCATCACTAGAATTTGTATTCCTTTTATGGTTGAGCCGTTAGGGTTAGACTTTGTAAGGTAAGGCTGCTTATAATTGATTCAATTATTATAGAAGTTTATAGCACCAAATTTATATTCCTGCTATTCTGTTGTATTAGTTTAAACTAGTTTTGCCTCGTCTCATTTCTTTGTTCTGGGTTTTATAATTTTAATCATATATCAATCAGGTCCATGGGTTTGTTCAAGACAACAGAACTGGAGAGAAGGTAGCAATGTTAATTGGAAAGTGGGATGAAGCAATGTATTATGTACTCGGGGATCCAACTACAAAGCCCAAAGGTTATGATCCTATGACAGAAGCTGCATTATTGTGGGAAAAGGACAACTATGTCCCCAAGACGAGATACAACCTCTCTCCCTTCGCAATTTCCTTGAATGAAATAATGCCTGGTTTATTGGTGAAGTTGCCTCCAACTGACTCAAGGTTGAGACCAGATCAGAGACATTTGGAAAATGGAGAGTATGAATATGCAAATGCAGAGAAACTAAGGCTTGAACAGTTACAGAGACAGGTAATTAACCCACAACTCAGCTTTTTGTCCTTCAAATTAGTGTGTTTGGTGGATATGCTATCAGTTTTTTTTCCTATTTCTTTTCTAGGTTGCTGATCAGTTTTCTTTTACCCCTTAAATTGGCATTTTTGTCGAAATATTTACTAGGTTT
>Ga0228710_1000417_pt1 | contig 52272 bp, 16 predicted proteins | sample MedpolnodulmetaG_FD_177995 | JGI IMG/M metagenome (GOLD analysis project Ga0228710, IMG submission 177995) | Root nodule microbial communities from Medicago polymorpha collected in Santa Monica, California, United States - pink nodules | ecosystem: Host-associated > Plants > Roots > Nodule... | reverse complement strand
ACAAATAGCATAATCAAACAATTAATGAAAACATACATGAACTGAGTAAAGGATGAAGAAATCGCCCTTCGAACAGTCTTCAGGTCTCAAAATCGCACTTTAGATCTCCAAAATCGTAACCTTTGTGATGAGAACTGACTTCAGCTTAAATAGGCAAATCTGGGCGCGCCTAAATCGCACCACGGTGACAAAAATCGTACCACGATTTTTGCATAATCGTGACACGCCACCAGAAATCGTACCACGATTTCGGTGGTTCCAATAACTTTCTTCTCTGGTGATAAAATCGTGTCACGGTAGTGAAAATCGTGACACGATTTGTTGCCTTGATTTCTTCTGATTTTCTTGCTTTTAACACCCCTAGTCGCCTCATGTTGCCTCAGAACTCTATCAAATTGTCAAAATAAGTCCTAAAATTTACGTAATGACAGCATGTCATAATATAGCTTAATTGATAGGTGGTTACCGAACTTATCATCATTGGTGCTTTCATTCCATTTTCCAATGCTTCCCAAACTAACCAACCTCACCCCTGGAGACTTGGACGATGCAATCCAGTCTACAAACCAACGCCTTGATGAACTTATCCAAACAAAACATAATATACGAGTTGTGATCGGTGCAACCACACACACCTTCAACACTCGGCTTGATAACCAAGATGTCATCATGGATTCACGGTTTACCAACCTCACAAATATGATCAATGACCGATTTGCAACTCTCACCGCTCAAAACAACCCCACATCATCAACAACAACCGTAACACCATCACCCATCCCAACTCAAGACTCCATTACCACAACAAACTCAAACCTCACCTCCCTTCCAGTTTCTCTTCCCAATACCCTCATACACTCTCGCCCTAGCCAGCCAAAAATCAACCCAACCGGATACCCACCAACACCACTGTTTTCCATCACTGGTAACTATTACCAAACTCCACCCCATGGTTATTCCCCAGTTCAACCGTACCAACAACAAACCCAATATACTCAACAATCTCACATATTTTCACCTTTTGTTCAAAACCATTCCTTTCAACACCAACTCTTCACCACACCACAACAACCCTACCAGACCCCAAACTCGAATTCAGTGGTTTTGATGAGACTGACCCGCTCGAATGGCTCTTCCAAGCGGAGCAATTTTTCCTTTATTACAACATCTCAAATGGGACACATAATATAATATGGTTAAATGAGACTATTATTATGTTTGACTGATAAAAGAATGTGAAAGGAATGAAAGTGAGTAAAAGATAAAAATAAAGTGCAATGATTTTTTGATTGTTTGCGATGAGCAAAAGTGAAAAGAAATTGAAAGAAAATAAAGATGTATATTTAGTAAATGTCATAAATACACTACGATGATAAATGTGGTGGGAGTAGTAATCATGTAAGTACAACTTAGTTGATAGCTAAAAAGACAATATTATACATGGGTTGGGATCGAACTCCACACTTCAAACTTCTCCACATTTAAAATGTGTGAATTACAACCACCATTAGGTTATTTGACAAAATATTTAATGAGGTGTGAGAAGCAAGTAATAATTGGAGTAAAGAAAAACATGTCTGCATGAAAAAGATTAAAAGCAAGGGCACTTTAGTCCTTTTATAAGATAACAAGTCCATTCTCTTGTTCCTTCGCATCGTTGATGGAAAGCATTTTTCTAGGACGGCCACCTCAACCAATCTTTCCTTTCATCATACAGGAGAACCTGATAACACATATTTTGATAAACTTTCCCTTCTGTTACTTTTCAACGTGGCACATTCCTTTGAAACAAACAACACCTAAAAGTGATAAAAATACAAGTCAGACGAAAATGTCCTCACATCCTTTTGAAATAAAATATAAGTAAAAGTCATAGTTGAAAAATTAATGTATGCGATTAAAAATTTAGTCTACATATACACCAACTTTTCAACTATCATTTTTACTCATTTCATTCCGAAAGAAGTACGGTAGTTGATAATATTTTAATTTTAGTTTCTTTCTTTCATTATTTAGATAAAATTATATTCTTTAAATGCATTTAACTGATGACGAAACTATATTTTATGAGTTTAAAGAAAAAGGGCAACACTAAGCGTTATGCACGAAAGGTTTAGGTCATTCTACCGACAATGAATTGATACAAGTGGTACTTGAACCCCTTAAAGGAATGGTTAGGAGTTCAATTCTTGTCTTTTTGGGTATAAAAATATATAAGGTTAGCAGCGGGGAATCCACTTTGTGTGATCCACATGTTCCTCTATGGAGATTATCCAACGAAGATGGTGAAGACAGCACCTGCGATGATGAAGATGTACCCACTCTTTGGCCAAACCTTTCTCGACGACATTATTTCCTTTCTCCTGTTCTTCCTGCCAACGCCAAAACAGCTTCTTGTCGTCGTTTATCCCTGGAGAAGCTCATGGTTAACGGTAGTGAATAGTATTTGACAATGTTGTTGTTTTTTCCGTCATCATTTTTGTTGATTCCGGTAAGGCCATGTCATAGAAGTTGTGTTCTCCCGTGTTCGGCCTTTCTTTGTTTTCACAGAGGGTGGGATTTACCATGGGAAAGGTGAAAACTTTCCCGCCATGAAAAAACTGATTTTAACCATTAGATTAAATAAAGAACACACTTTTATCATACATCCACACCGCAAGATTTTTTTCCATGCCTCCTTCCACCATCATCGTTTTCTCAATTCATGTAGCACTGTAACTTAGCTTTTTCTTACCTTCTTCAACCACCTCTCCTCTTTGAATTGAAACATTATCAGCAAGTTTAATATGTTGAACATCCCTCACCTATATATCAATATTATATCTAGCTTAAATCAATGGGCTGAAAAAGTGTGACATCACAATATTTTTCTCATCCCAAAAATTTCTCAAGCATTGATTTCCAATTTCCAAAGACAACGTATCAAGTTTAGGAACACGTAGTTCTTCTTGTCTTAAGTAAATTTTTCAAAATCTCATTCTAGCTGAAAGAAAAAGTTCACTCAATTTCATGCTAAAGGTTGAGTCATCCACATAATCAACTCAAGTGGAATTTTTCATGTGCAATTTAATTTCATAGACCTGTGGTTCTAGCCAGCTTCCACGTTTAAATTTTTTGTACTTCACCCACGTAATAACCTTCCTTCTCTTTCTAAGTATTTATCTATTTATTTCATAGGAGTTGTTAACAAGTGTCCCCATAACACTTTTTAAGGATTCTAAAAGAAGAAATTATTTCATAAAAAAAATCAATTATTTCAATTTTCATATGTTAATTATACAAATTTTCACAAAAACTACCATTTAAAGATCTTAAAGAGTGCCCAAAGCACTCGCTAACATTTCCTTTATTTTATTTTATTTCCCTATAAAAAGAAATCATAGTTATAGCTACAGTAAATCAATCACAAAGCAAAATTTCACTAAAAGATTTCTAATGGAACAAGTAAAATTCAATATAGGTCTTGTTTTGGTTACATTAACCTTGCTCTATGCAAGTGCTACAGCACAATCAAGTTGCAAGAATGAGATAGTGAGTCTCTTCCCGTGCCTAGATTACGTCACCGGGAACTCATCAACACCAACTACAGGGTGTTGCACACAACTTGCTAATGTTGTGAAATCACAACCAGAATGTCTCTGCCTGATTATTGGCGGCGAAGGATCATCATTGGGGATTAACCAAACCCTAGCTCTTGCCTTACCTGCTGCTTGCAATGTGCAGACCCCACGCGTCAGTCTATGCAAAAGTATGTCATCAAAACTGAATTTGTTTATAATGTATAATTGATTTTTATATGTTTACTTGATGTCACTTCACAACAAGTCATTGAAACTTTGATAAAAATTACTCTTTAAAACTTCAACAAAATTACTAAGTTGTTTGATTTTGCCAAAATTGGTTGATTTTAAATTGATTGCTTCAACAAAATCTTGGATGAATTGAAGTAATTTTGCCTTCTAAATTGATTCTAATTTGAAGTTAAATTTTGATGTTTAACAAAATATATTATTATTATTATTATCAAAAATAAGTTTTTGTCACCGGAAAGTAAAACACGCACCAAAACATATTACACAAATAATATCGACTCTTCTCGATCCGACCATGGCCAATATATGGACATTGAAGAAAATGAAAAATAACTCTAACATCACTAACATAAGTGCATGCACTTCGTTCATATTTTTTTGCTAATTAATTTACCCCTTCTTGTGTGTATAGCAATAGCCAATCCACCAGCTGGATCCAGAACTGTGCCACCAACAGATGGTGGCTCGTCCGGGGGAAATTCCGTCAAGCTATCAACTCGTATGCTGTTCGTTATTTTTGCAGCAACATATATATGCTTCAACTTTCAGGACATACTGGCATATTGTTTTTTCTCGTTCATATAGATCTCCCATTTAGTTTCTTCTAATATATTCAGTTTTGTGACCGCAAGATATTTGCTTGTGCACTGTTGCATTGTGTGGTCTTGTGAGAAACATTCATGTAGAACTGTGCAGTTTCTTCTCAATAATACTATTAAATCGAGGGAGAAAAATATTGATTATATTTAAAACTTAAAATATTAATTATCTTCATCATCATGTATTGGTGTAATGACTATTATCGTAAATATACAGCAAAATATGTACTAACTTGATAATGACGAAGGTAATATTAATTAGATAATATAATTTAAAATCAAGTAATTAATATTATCTTATCTTATAAATTATCTAGCAAAATGAGATCATTCATTCTAACAAGTAACTAATACAAATTAAATATGTCACTATAAAACGGTGGAGTGAATACAAACTTTGTGGATTTCATGCATGATCTCCATTTGTCACAAGGAAGCCCAGCCATTGCATGCAAAAAAAACATTGAAAATGAGAAGTGATTAATTGTAGGACAAAGTCGTACAATGATGTCACTTAGCTTGACATAAATAATCAATCAATATTTGAATCGAAAATCATCGAGAGATATACTTGCTTGGTCACAAGCATAAATATAAATCATTTAAGCGCGCACACATATAAAAGGAGAAAATATGAAAGAGAAATGAATTAAATAATAAATTTTTTGAAATAATTAAATGGTAGATATTTTAATGAGTATGTGCCTAAATACGTAAAAAGTAAAACAAAGAAAATTCTAAATAACACGAGAGTGCACTAGATAGGACATTTGTTAAGAAAATTTTATGGATTTATGGTCCTAGACAACTTCCACGATTAAATTTTAGTGATTCATCCACTAGAGTTTTGTTTGCGAGTTTGGAAGGAAAGCGAATGGATGGTTTTGAGAAAAAGGAAGAAGCAAGTAGAATTGTCGAAGCACTAGAGGACATTGAAAAATAAAAGTTTTTGGATGTTCATTTTACTTCATAATTGTTGTGATTGCAATTGATCCGTCTTAAAAATGTTGGTTTTTGGATTTCCAAACTATTATATTTGGGTTTCCAAAATCTATTTTGAAAAAGAATTTTCATTTACCAAAGTTGTTAATAGGTTGAGTCACGCTCAGGTAGCTCTCTTTAACACGTTTCGTGGTGTTGTCCAAAGTTGTGAAATACGGAGTATCAACCACGCCGCCTCCAGGATAAAACAAGTTCAGCTACAAAACTGTTCAAGAATTACACCCACAAATATGACTATTAAACCCACTCAAATTTAATACTGAAACCACTATAATATGGTAGACCATTTTATTATGGTACTGAGACCACTCAGACAAGGTGTTTCCACCATTCTAACTTTTAACTTCTCTAGCTATGGTACTATGACCACTCAAATATGATGCTACTACTATTCTAACCTCTAACTTCTCCAAGGGAAGAAAATATTGAATAAAACTACATTTCATCATTCTTAATTCCGAAGGGATATTATTCTTGAAAATGGACTATGATCTTAAAAATACTCTTTATTCCAAAGGGACATATATTATCGAAGAGACTATGCTCTTAAGATCATTATATTCATAATTTTGAAGGGACGTTATTTATGAAAAGGGGCTATGATCTTAAAAATACTCTTTATTTCGAAGAGAAAAAATTAATTATCGAAGAGACTATGCTCTTAAGACCGTTTTTTTTCTTTCCGAAGGGACATTATAAGAATACTCTTAATTCTGAAGGGATGGAAAAGAAAGGGAAAAAATGGCTCGGAAGTGCATCGAGCAGAAAGAGGGAGAAGAGAAAAAGATTTATCGACAACTTAACGAAACTCTTTGGTGTGTTTTTAAACTGAGTCGAGTCCTCTATTTATGTAGAGATCGTATAACTGGTTTAACTAAAATTGCGACAGCAGTTACTCGTGAATATAGAAGGTTCATGGATATATAAGGTCAAAGGAAACTTACCTACTAATTAATTCATCAACTTTTCTGGATAAGATAAAAAATAAACAAACTAATAGGATATGAAGGAAAGAAAATAAGAAACTCAGATGTATTCTCAATCTTATGACAACAAACATAGGCTAAAATCGTGGGAAGTGATATTTATGAATAAAAAATAATAATTACTATTATTTTTATCATTATCACGTATTTAAAAAATTAAATACTATAATTTAAACATTACTAATGTGTGTGTTCTACCTTATGTGAGACCCCACGTTCTATTTGTTTTAATTCACACCACACTAGCTCAAAGGTTTATTACTTGGTTTTTAATCTTCCAACCTTCCAATTTCCTTGCCAACTACATACCAATGTTCCAACAATAATACAAAAAAATTCTAATTTGAAGAAACTCAAAAATTGAATTGGAAAAGGGTTTTGAAGAATTTTGGAGGGTTTATATGAATTTTTCAAACTAATCTATGTTGTTATAGTATTCTTTAAATTAAAAATATACTAATCAAAAACATTATTTTAACATTATATAAAAAAAATACTCTTTCAAAAAATATGAAATATTTCTCCATTTTACTCTATATTTTCCATCCCTCCAAACTCACTCTCCCCCTCCCATCCAAACTACCAAACAAAATATTTCTATATAAAAGCCATCCTAGCTATAGCTATTGTAAATCAATCACAAGGCAAAATTTCACTAAAATTTTCCAATGGCACAGGTAAAATTGAATATATGTCTTATTTTGGTTACACTAGCATTGATATGCGCAGGTGTTACAGCACAATCAAGTTGCATGAATGCGTTACTGAGTCTGTCACCATGCCTAGATTATGTCAGGGGGAACTCATCAACACCACTATAGGGTGCTGCACAAAACTTGCTAATGTTGTGAAAACACAACCACAATGTCTCTATCTGGTTCTTGATGGTGGATCATGGGGGATTAACCAAACCGAAGCTCTTGCTTTGCCTGGTGCTTGCGACCTACAGACCCCACCCGATGCAAAAGTATGTCATCAATATTTCTTCTAATCTCAACTCTTTAGACTGGACTTTTATGCAATATATAATTGATTGATTTTGACATGTTTAATGTATATTTGAATTTGGGATATCAAGTCACCATAAGTCATCAAATTTTTAATAAAAACTACTCTTTAAAGCTTCAACAAAATCGTTATGTCACCTTGATTTTGCACAAATTAGTTTGCCTTTAAAATTGATTCAAATTGGAAGTTAGAATTTGATGTTTACTCTAGCATTAATTCTTGGCGTCGAAAGGTATAATTTATTTTTAGCTTCGATTTTATTGTTCAATCAATTTTTTATCAATACATCGAATATAAATGATTTGGCATTCAATTCAATTTTAACAAAATCGATTATTACTATTATTATTATTATTTATTTTTGTCATCGGAAAATCAAACATGCACCAAAACATATCACCCAAGTAATATAACTCTTCTCATTCTAACCACAATGGATATAAAAGAATATGAAAGTAACTAACATCACTAACATACTCTCTCTGGTCTCATGTATAAGAAAATATTATTTTTTAGATTTGTTGAATAATTATTTAATAAACCTAAAAAATAATCTTTTCTTAGATATATGAAACCGGGGTGAATAAGTCATTAGTGCGTGCATTTAATTATAATTAATTCATATTCCGTTCGTCTTGAATTATAACCACCCTTTAAAAGATAAAATGTGTTCTTGAAAGTTAATCCTCTTTTAAACTTTTAGAAGTATTTATTATTTTTTCTAAGCATATCTCTAATTAAACTTTGTTTTGGAAAATTAAAAGTCAATTGTATATACATTTATACATGAAGGGTAATTTAATAATAATAATAATAATAATAATAATAATAATAATAATAATAAAAGATCTTGTTAACAAGTGCTTCTGGGACACTCTTTAAGCATTAAGAAATTATTCTTTAAAAAAAGTAATAAACTTTCAATTTCTAATACAATAAATGCACAAACTTTCATAAAATCTTACCACTTTGGGTGCTTAAAGAGTGTTATGGAATCACTCATTAACATTTTCCATAAATAAAATATAGTACTTTTTTTTAATAAGGCTTTTCTAACATGTACAACATTGCATAAGTTAAGATGCAATAAAGGTGAGGTTTAGCATGGGAATGACTAGTTTTTTCCCATCATGGGAAAGTAAGTTTTTGACCATTAGATTAAATGGTGAACACAATTTTATCATGGTCTCTCAATACTAAATTTTTGTCTATCACTGTCGTCAAAGAAATAACTACCGTTAGATTTATCAGATGTTTTATGTGATGTCACATGTTAACCTTTTTATTTTTATTCTTGATGATGACCATACTTCCTCTTCTCCGGTAGACAAAGGCTCGTTAATGTCTATACTGCTACCACCGTCGGTTCCTCTTCCTCCCGGCGTATCCTCTCTCGTTTTATTTTTATTTTTTCCGGCAAAGAACAAGGGGGATCTATGATTTCCAGCAAAGAACAAAGGGGATCCACTAAGTTTTTTTCCTCCCTGCGTCTCCGAATCTCCTCCTACTGCGATATACGATACACAACTTATTTCCTGTGCTTTTGCTTGCAATTTTTTCCTTCAAAATCGTATGTTAACTTTGTTATTTCCATTTTGATTGTGTTAATGTTCATGGGTTGTGTGTAATCAGCATATTTAATTTCTTAATTGTATTTTGTAGGTAGTTTCTGGGTTCACCCATTGATTAGGAGCTTCAGTTGCTATTAATCATAGTAACTTGTCCAAATCCAATCAATTCAATTAACATATGGAAAAACCAATAACTCAACACAACCACACCAAAAATATAAAAAAAACACTCGGATCTAAAATGTCTACGCATTTGGTGACTGTTTTTGAGAAATAAAAAAAAAAGGATGAATGTAGTGGTTTTTTTTAACTATTTTAATCTGAAACTACCACCACTGTCGGAACTGGTCGGCACCAGAGGAAGGACATGGAAGCTGAAAAGGGGGAGATATGAGACCACAGAGAGAGAACGCATGAGTGGTGGAAATAATGGTGATGATTGGTGAAGAAGATTGTATAAACAAAAAAAATTAGTGTTGAGAGACCATGATAAAATTGTGTACTTATCTAATCTAATAGTCACAAAATACTTTCCCATAGTGGGAAAGAACTCCCCTTTCCTAGGCTAAATGCCACCTGCAATAAATGTACCACTTTAATCAATATATCTTATTAAGTGTATTTTCTTGAAAAATGATTTTTTTTAGGCTAAATTGCATTTTGGTCCCTTAACTATTTAGGTAGTATCGCTTTGGTCCCTTAACTAAAATTCGATTTATTTTGGTCCCTTAATTTCTCTTTGTAACACATTTTGGTCTTTTCTGTTAGTGTTAATTCAAAAACGTTAGGTTTTCTTCATTTTCTTCTGGAATTTTTATGGAATTCTTGTTGTTGAAGGTTGATGGAGATGATATGAAGATGAAAAAGAGGAGAAGAAGATGAAGAAAACCTAAAGTTTTTGAATTAAAACTAATGGAAATGACCAAAATGTGTAACTAAGAGAAGTTAAGGGACCAAAATAAATCTAATTTTAATTAAGGGACAAAAACAATACTACCTAAATAGTTAAGGGACCAAAAATGCAATTTAGCCTTTTTTTTAATCTCTCCTATCAACCCAACCATTCTACTTATAAAGGTAGGATTTTTCTGCTAATTAACTTGCATCTTGTGTGTATACAGTATAGTAGTAGCCAATTCACCAGCTGGATCAAAAGCCGTGCCACCCACACCTGGTGGCTCGTCCGGTGGAAATGCCATCAAGTTATTAATTCATATGTTGTTCGTTGTTTTTGCAGCAACATATTTATGCTTCAACTTTTGGGACGTACTGGTATATTGATTATGTAATTCCTAGAACTTCCATTTAGATTGTTATTTTCACTTGTTGAGTTTGTAATTTTTTAATTCATATAGATCTCCCATTTAGATTGTAACTCCTCAACTTTTTCGTTTATGCGGTGTTGTATTGTGTGGTGTGGCGAGAAACATTAATACTATTGAATCCAGCGAGAAAAATACTCAGTCTTTGTTTTTATTATAGAGTGAATTACATTTCTCTCATTTTAGGTTAAAATATACAAAGAACTCTATTATTAAGTACTTAAGCAGAACTACGTGTAAATGTACATTTTAGACCATTTTATTTAAAATAAAAGGACAGTCTAGTGCATTAAAACTTTCACATGCATAAAATTTGGGAAAAGATCTCATCAGTTGGTGTAATGTAAGCAACTTTATCATGTTCTTTATACAAGATTGTTTTTACTTTTTAGGACCTGGACTTGTGACCTTTCAGTCACATGACAACAACTTTACATGTTGCGTCAATGCTCCCTTTCCATTTTACTTAACACACAATTATTTAAAATTAATTTAATTATAAAATGGCTAGAATGTAGATTATTCAACCTCGTTTTGTGACATTGACGAATTAAGGTAGTTTTTCATAATTTTAACTTAGAATTTTTTTTCTTTCTTTAGATGCAAAACTCACCAACATGGTTAAGAGAATTCGATAAACAATTAAAATATTTTGATAACAATATATGGCATTAACAGACTCGTAAATTTCAAATGTTGAAATCAACTTATTTGGCTAATATATTTTCAACACTTTCGATTAAAAAAAAGAAAATATCATTTGCATCAACATCTAACACCTCCTTTTATAATTAAGTTTTTTTTTTTGGATTAATAAAAAAAATTTAGCAAAATTTTGGATTATTTTTTTTGGTCTAGAAAGGTCGTCTTTTTCGCCTATCTCAGATACGGTGATGATGGGAGTGTATACAAACGTTGTGATGCCATGCATGTCTCCATTTGTCACAAGGAAGCTCCGTCAATGCATTCAAGAAACACTAAAAATGAGAAGTTATTAGTCATTACAAAGACAAAGGCGTACAATGAAGTCAATAAGCTAGACATAAATAAGCCACTGAATGATCAGCTTCAACGATTATTATGTTAACAATGATGTCAAAAAGCTAGACACAAGTATGTGAAAAATAGAGAAACACTTGTTAAAAATATTGATATAAAATAATATTATCTTGAGAAATGATGTACTTCTATTCAACTTTGGAACGTAAAAATTATAGCACAAAATTGAGTTGTGTCATTAGCCAATTTCACCGCATCATTGACTAAATTAGTGTGAATTGTTAACTAATATTTTAACATAAATCTTATTAACTAATTTTATTTATTCAATAAATACAAAAATGCAAGGCATTAACAACTTATTTTTAATATTTCAAAAAATTGACGGTACATAAATTTAGGTAAAATAAGCGGACAATATCATGCATTTTGTGGTTAATGAAGTAGTAAAATTGATTAATGAGACTTTTGCTAAAAAAGTGTTAATCACGTACTTTTTTTTTTGCAAGTAGTGAAATTGATTAATGACACAACTTAAATTTTGTGCTACCTTATAATTATTATTTGATCATAAGTCAAAACCTATATTTTGAAGACAAAGTTTTAATTTGTAGATACCTTAACTATTGCTCCTGGAACAATGGTTAGCAAGACCTAAGAAATAAAAGAAAACTACAATAAATATTCGATAAATCAACGAAATAAAATCGTAGACAACTTATTGAATACAAGAATTCCGGTGAGACCTACGTTACCATCTCTTGTTTAGGAGGTAATTACCCTCTCGTGATATCAACCAATCAAAATGTAATATACATAGACAACATTAAATGTCAAATGAATGAGTCATTTTTTCTAAAAATAAAAGAGTTAATCTTAAACGTAAAGTAACTTTTAATACTTTTAATTTTTATTTAATTATATTATAAGGTGTTCAGTCTTAATTAATTTACACTACAAGACTTATAACAAATAAAATTTTACATCAAATTTCTTTCATCTGAATGTCCTTACATTCATCACTTACATTCATAAAGTTTCTTCCATTCCAGAACCCGAACGTGAGAACAAAAACATCTCCTTCATTCAAATTTCTTCTTCTTTATTCTTCCCTATTGATCAATTTTTGTTTCTTTTTCATTCTTCTTCCCATTTTGATTGTTCAATTTTGTCGTTCCAAACTACCGCAATTTCCAATTATAGTGAAAATTGTCGTTGTTTCTAGAACCGCGTCAGGTATCATGACTTGATTTTTTTTATTTAAGCAGCCAACCTTATAAAATCTGTTAACACGCATAAACCTGCCTCACTATCAGCCAAAGCCTTTAAGTCCAAACAAAAGAACAAAAGCTTAAGTCCAAACCAAAGAACAAAAGCCTCATGACATAACCATTTCAGCAGCAACCGAAAAAAATGCTAGCAAACTCCCACAAAATCACAACGGCAACACCTGCTAGTTGTCCTCAAAGTACAACAGATGACTTACTCAATTGTTATAATTAACTACCTCACAATAAAGAAAAATCAAATCAAAAAGAAAAATCAAGTCTCCATACCTGACGTGGTTCTGGAAATAACGACAATTCTCACGATATTTGGAATCAAACGTAGGACGACAATTCTCAAGAAAATTGAAACTGCGGCAGTTTGAAACGACAAAATCGAACAATCAAAATGGAAAGAAGAAATTTTATGAATGTAACCGATAAATTTAAGGACATTCAGATGAAAGAAATTTGATGTGAAATTTTAATTGTTCTAAGTCAGTCCTGTACTGTAAATTAATTAGGTTGAACACCTAAATATAATTAAGGCAAGATTACATTAGGGGTCACTTATCTTATTTATTTGTAACACTTTGGTCTTTTATCTTTTTATTTTTTTCCGTTTAGGTCATTTATCTCTCTTAAAAGCACACACACATCTTTTTGTCCTTTTTTTTTTATTAAAAAATACATAATTTTATTTTTAAAAATATATTTTTATTAAAAATGAAAAAATCCAGAAATATGATGAAGATGTCCATCATCTTCATCTTCCTTTGAATCTTCATCATCTTCTTTAAATCAAAATTTTTTTACTAAAATATATCTCCAAATATCGTGAATTAATGTTATATTCACCTCAAATCTTCTTTTAAACACAAAAATCAAAACCTTAATTTCACAAATGTTGCAAGGCGGATGGTGGAGGCTTAGTCACTGGCGGAATGGTTAGGCTTTACGAAATTTAAGATTGTTCTGGAAACAACAAAATTGATGTGCAAAGTTGCTATCAATTTTGAGTTTATTTTTATGTCGGGTTTGAATATTGAGTTAGAAAATAATAATAATAATAATATATGGTGTGACAAATTATATAACTAAATCTTTTTTTTTTTTGTGATGAAACTAAATCTCTTTTTCTATACGGTTTTGATTTTTGTGTTTAAAATAAGATTTGAGGTGAATGTAACATTAATTCATGATATTTGGAGATATATTTGTGTAGAAATTTTTTTGATTCAATGAAGATGATGGAGATTCAAAGGAAGAAGATGAAGATGATGAACATCTTCATCATATTTCTGGAATTTTTTTTTCATTTTTAATATAAATATATTTTAAAAAATAAAATTATGTATTTTTTTAATTAAAAAAATGAGAAAAAGGACGTATATGTGCTTTTATGAGAGATAAAAGACTTAAACGAAAAAAAATAAAGAAAAAGGACCAAAGTGTTGCAAATAAATAAGATAAATGACCTCTAATGTAATCTTGTTTATAATTAAATAATTAAATGAAAATTAAAAGTATTAAAAGTTACCTTTTGATTAAAATTGATTATTTTTTAGAAAAAATTAACTCATTTATTTGACATTTAATGTTGTCAATGTATATTATATTTTGATTGGTTGATATCATGAGGGGGTAAATAACCTCTAAACAAAATAAAGTAATCTAGAAAAAACCACGAATTCCATAACAACCATTAATTCAAAATAACTTTAAAATCATCATTAAATTGAACGAAAAAATGCACCTTATAAGGATCTATAGAATTCGATGTGACATCACGTTGTTTCCATCCCAACTGTTTCTTCCATTCACATTGATTTTGAAAGACAACTAGACAAGTGAAATTCAGTTGGATTAAGCTTAGGAGCATTTAGTTAGATCATCACCCCGAAGGAAATTTACCTCCACAAACTTGTGTATTTAATAAGTATCTGATTGTGTTACTTGACCAAAAAAAAAATCATTGTAGAGAATACAACAATAACACTTATAATAAAGAACATCATTCATAAGTACTCTCTTTCTTTGTGGGGCTCATACTTTTTACTATCAAATATTGAGTTGTAATGTTATAATTATTGATATGCGAGTCTCTAATTATTAACGAGATTCATTTAATAATTTTTTTAGAGGTAATAGGTTGAATATGTAGATTGTTTATTAAGTATCATTATTAAAAAAACATAAATGAATAATATTTACATGTAAATCCGCTTAAATATCTTAACAAATTATGTTAACCATATGAATTCTCCCTTCTTTCAAAAAAAAATCTCCAATGTGAGACCCTTAAGTACCATTGCCATTCATTAGTAGTCAACTTTTCAAAATCTCATTCTAGTTGGAGGACACAGTGCCCTCAACCTCATGTTAAGGTTGGTCATCCACATAACCGACTCGTTTGGAATATTTTATTGCACAATTTAATTTTATAGACCTAAGGTCCCAGTCCCAGCCTCCACGTTTAAATTTTAGTAGTTCACCCACATAATAACCTTCTTTCCCTTTCTACATTAACTGTTTATTTTATTTCCCTATAAAAAGCCATTAAATCCCATCCTTCCAAACCATCCTAGCTAATAAATCAATCACAAAGTCTTCCTTCCAATTCATAGGATCGATTCCATAAGATTTCACCAAAAAATTCCAATGGCTCAAGTAAAAATAAGTAAGGGTCTTGTTTTGGTTATTTTGGCCATGCTATGTGCAGGAGCTATGGCACAATCAAGTTGCACGAATGTGTTAGTAAACCTATCACCATGTCTCGACTACATAACGGGGAAGTCTTCAACACCAACATCAGGGTGTTGCACACAACTTGCAAGTGTTGTGAAATCACAACCACAATGCCTATGCCAAGTTCTTGATGGTGGAGGATCATCATTGGGGATCAAGGTCAATCAAACTCAAGCTCTTGCCTTGCCTTCTGCTTGCAATGTGCAAACTCCACCAACATCTCAGTGCAAAAGTAAGTCACCAACATTTCTTCTAAGTTTTTGCCTAAACCATTGATTTTAAGTTTCAATCTTTTTTTGAATGTAAATGTCAATCTTTTGTTCAACACAACACAATTTGACATTAATTAATAAATTCAAATACAAATCATTTTATATTAAACTTACTTTTAACACATCTAATTTTGAAAAACCAATTTATTAAAAAAAAAATCGCACCTCTAAAAAAAAACAACTATTTTTTTCTTAAAAAAACATGTTAGGTAAATATTAGCTTTTCAAGTCTAAGTTGCAGGGACGGGGTCACTTGTCCCCACAAAGGAAAAAATAATACTTGAAAATTTTATTTTGCTCCCATAAAAATAGTTCTTGCTTAAATAAATCAATTTTTTTTTTCAAAAAATGAATGTAGAAAGCTGAAGAGATAAAAAAAAATAAGAATAAATTAATACTAATTTTAGTAATTTTCTCTTCTAATTTTTATCACTTAATTAGCACTGAGCACCCACGGTGATACAAAATACATCATATTTTAAAAAGCAAATACCATTATACATATTTTATATTAATTTTGTTCAAAAAATTGTGTACATCATATTGTACCATATAGACCGGTGTAATGTTTTTATCTCCAAAGATTTACGAGGTTATCTATCACTCGTATAACTTTAAGACAGATCTACTCTATATATATTGGAGACAGCTGACCCCACAACTTCACATCTCATGTTTACCAATAATATGATATTTTGATATTATAGCCTCGTCTCAAATAGTGTTATGTTCCCACATAGACCCTAATAAAAGCCTAAACAAACTAATACGATGTGGTTAAATTTTGGTATTGTGTATACTTTGAAAAATCAACGACCTTGCCCCATGGGATTAAAATGTTTTCAAATTTCAACTGAAACCATTGTTGTTTCTTTGTGAAAAAGGAGAGAGAAATAGGTCAATGGAAGAGGTTCCAATTGGTAGCAAATACAACTAAAAATCGAACTTCACACATACACCACACCCACAATAAGAAATTAACACTAGCCCCCTTCTATATGTCTTCCTTCTAGTTGATTGATAGAGAGTGATATATTTGATAATATTCAAAATAAAAATCTTACAACTCTTTAAAAAAATATAAAGAAACGTCTAAAACAACTATAATTCTTAGAATGTTAAGGTGTTTTAATTATTTTTATTCAATGCAATTTTTTTTATAATCTTCAATATTTTACTTAATGAAAATGATCAATGTTTTTGTTTTATCACTTGCCTTTGTATCTAACTCTAAACCTAATATGGGCTTTTTGATAAAAAAAAGTTTAATGTTCACTTTGAACCGAAATAACTCTAACATCACTAACCTAAGATCATGCATGTTATTCTAATTAATCCATATCTTTATGCTAATTAGCATCTTGTGTGTATATCAGCAGCCAATTCACCAGCTGGAGCCAGAACCGTGCCTTCAACAGATGATGGGTCGTCCGGTGGAAATTCCATCAAGTTATCAATTCCTATGATGTTCGTTGTTGTTGCAGCAACATATTTATGCTTCAACATACTGGCATATTGATTGTTTAATGCCTAGATCTTCCCTTTAGATTGTTATATTTTCACTTGTTGAATTTGTGACACTAGATATTTATGCAATGTTGTGTGGTGTAAAACATGATTGAGTTCTGTAAAGAGTAAAATAAATCGAAAGAAATATTGATTATTTAAATTTAAGAGAGTATAAAAGGTTGGTTACATTTTTTTTGTCTGTAAAGGTTGATTACATTTACTATTAGTATAGGATATACTACGTACTTTATACTGATTATAACTAATCCTTACAATAATTCCAACGATCACTTATCATAACTCACTACCACTTTTATTTTTGGTACAAACACTACCACTTTTAATTGCGGATTTAGATAAATTTCAAACTCACACGAAGGAACGACTTCTACTAACATTTATTATTAAAAAAAGTTATCACTTTTAATTATAGTTGTAGTGTTGCAAATCTCACACTTCTCCTTTTTACCGCGGGATGGCTTGATATCCATCAAAATTTTAAAAATAAAAATGTTTAATTAATTAGTTCAAAGTCATAAAAAAACACATTGCCCACAAGTCTCAGATAATTTGACAAAATTGTCGAAATTGATTTCTACAATTGGATTTGTTAATTTCTAATGGCTATTGTTGCTTCACCTATTTAAAAAGTCACATCAATGATGACTTTTCATTTAATTCTAGGAAGAAAATTTAAAAAGAACGTAATTGTTCGTTCCGACCACAAAGTGCTAAATAGGTTATAAAAAATAAATGGAAGAGTAAAAAAATGGCCGAACAAACCAACCTATCCTATTCTTTTGGCAGGTTGAGCACGACGGACTAATTAGTGGAGCCAAAACTTCAATTCATCCTAATCTTAATTAATACAAATAAATTGTTTAAGGTGTTTACTAGTGCTTTAGTGGTAGCACAAATGCATTTATTTGTATGGTCTTGAGTTCAATCTCTAGTGTTTGCATTTTCTCGAAGAAAAAAAAATCCCAAAGAAAAAAAAACAAATAACTTGTTTAACAACCTTATATGGTGGACAAATAATGAATGAAGTGTAATAATATTTTAGTTTTAACATACTATTTTTGCATTAAAAATTGATAAAAGTATTTTTTTTTTTTAAAATGTGAATGTTCTGAGTGAGACATGTAATATGAGACGGAGGAAACACTTTTTTTATGCATATTGTATCTGACCTTTTTTTGTAATTTTTTTTTCATACCCATAGGATATACATAAAATTAATTTAAAATTTAAATTTACTTTAAAATAATTAAGGAAAATTCTTTGGTATTATGAAATTTGAATGAGCATTGGTGCACCCGATAATTGGCTGAAATTATTTTCGGGAAGTTCTCGGGACAAAATCAGTCGGGAGATATAGCAATGCCCAATAAACTCCAATTAAAACTGACCAACGACTGTCGGGAAGGATTCGAGAAGAAAAAATTCGCTTCATCCAGCATAATCCATCTTTGTGTAACACTTTTATAAGATTTTGAGCAACAATGTCTCTTCTTATGTTTGCGGAAGATTTGTTACTGTTTTGTCAAGCCACAAAGAAGCAAATGAGGATTTTAAGACAATGCATTAGCTTTTAGTTGATATCTGAGTTTAAGGAGGGCAACGAGTTGGGTGTGGATGCTTAATGTTCCAGAAAGAATTCTTTGCTTCATGTGGATTTTACAACAAGACAAGTTACTTAAAAGGGCATTGCTATATCTCCCGACTGATTTTGTCCCGAGAACTTCCCGAAAACAATTTCAGCCAATTAAAAAGGGCTTTGCACGGAAAACAAGGAGGGTGTGGTTTGTGATGTGGGTCACACCTCTTATAGCAATGACATCGTGATTCCCTCGTGAAGGCAAGATTTCGGGATAATAAGCATTATCCGAGTTTATTTCTTAACTCCCGTTTTTTGCTCCTTGTATTCCGCCAAACAGCAACATATGATTGGTCAGTTTTTAGTCGGGATGCTTTCACTATGTATTTTGTCACACTAAATAGCATCGCTCCACAAAGATATAGGTTTCAACTGATTCAGAAATTGATGATCTTCAACCTTCAAGATTAAACATGTGAGTAAGATTAATCCCAGCTACTTCCTCCGGGTGCCAACGAAGTTCTTCAAAAAAACAAATCAATAAATAATTCATTTAACCAAATTATCTTCATTAAGAATTTGTTATTCATAATTATCACTAATTCTGAAATAATACTATGATTTAGAAGTGACACACATTGAATTAATTAAAGTGTAGAATTGATTTTTTATTTTATTTAATGTTACATTAAAAACTAAAAATAGCATTCACTTTGAGAATATTTTTATTGCAAATGTGATATTTACCACGACATGGAGTAGTAGGGAATGAGAAATAAAACCAAAGTTGCTAAAGTTATGAGTTAACTAAGGATTGCAGGGGTCAATGTATCAATTGTAAACTAGAATTTTATTAAACTCATACTAAGACGATTAATCGGGTTAACTCACAGTGAATTCACTAAATTATGGTGAACTTCTAGAGAGATGCGGTGTGAAAGACATTTTTGTTACATGGTGAATGCATTTTTTACTATCCCAATCTTAGTTTGGACCCAAGCTCATCGCGCCTTTTATCTCATTTGATCCCCCTCCGGAAGGTACACTCAAACTCAATACTGATGGTAGCTTTTTAGAAGATTTTGGTTGTTTAGGTGTTGATGGTGTTGTTCGCAACCACGATGGAGATTAGATAGCTGGTTTTTCCCACTATGAGGCTGGAGGTGATGTGTTATTAGCTGAGCTACGTGCTATCCATATAGGTCTTGATTTTTGTAGTAAAAAAGGTCATGTCAACATTATTTGTGAGAGTGCTTGCTTAGAAGCAGTTGACCTGATTATTGCTGGTCGTGATCATACCTTACACACTTATACTACTGACATCCATCATATTAGAGATGCTTTTCATGAAAATAGAAATACAACATTGGTGCATATTCTTAGGGAACAAAATATGTGTGCAGATTTTATGGCTAAGGAATGATCACATGTAAGGTGCTCTGCTCACTGGAATTATCCTCCGCCTAGTATGGAATCTCTCATTCTGAGAGATAAATTTGGAACTTAATTTCGAATCTCCCCCGTTTTTTCTTTTTGCCCCGTTACATTGTAACACTACCAAAAAAAAAGAGAATTTTTAAAAGAGTGTGATGAATCTCTTTTCTTCATTATAGTTTTTTTTAACAATCAATTCCTTTTTTAGTTAGTTTGATTTTTTTTTGAAAAAATAAGAGGGCTTAAAAAGCCCAAAAAAAAAAACTATAAAGAAATTGAATGTTGAGGTGTCACACCGGCTTTATCAGTTTGATTTTGTTTATGAGGTAAACTCGTACAAGTTTGCGGATTACTTTCACATATAGAGAAAATACGTTGTTGTTTTTTAAGTACAATGGAGGGCCAAAACTCAAGAAAATAGAAACAGAGAAATTAGACGAACGATCCGAGACATAAAAACCCCTAAAAATATCATAAAAAAACAAACAGTGGAGCTTATTTGGAGGAGACTCTACAAGAGAACAACTAAAAAAATTCAAGAAAAGACCGTAACTAATAAGTAAGGAAACACTTAAGTTTTCTCTTGACGAACTTGCACCTGCCAATCCAAAGTCAAAGTTTGTTTAAACTCTCAACTATAAGAGTCTTGAACAAGATTTCATTAATGATTCTAGTCTTGAATTGCATTTCATAGTACATACACTTAAAATAAAGTTCATAAGATAAGATAGAAAAGAAAAAAGAGAGAATTTTGTTGAGGTCTTTAGACTCATAATGCCTAGCATTTTTCATTAAAGAAAGATAAAGATATACTTAATCTCTTACAACTAATTTTAAGTCTCGTGAGTGGCTTAGGTAGTAATGTATGATGTGAGCATGCCATGATACTATACTACTCCCATAATAACACAGTACCTCTGATTCATTCATTGATGCTAAGTGTGTTGAGAGTGAAAGATAGATAGAGATAGCCGATCTTAAATTCCACTCACACATCCTAGCCAGCAAAGAAAGAGAGAGTAACATAACATAAACAATTTAACATGTTGTAGTAACCTTAGTAAAAACTGCCATTGTTGCTGAGATCATGGTGGTGTGGCCTTATTAAAACCACTCAATGATTCACCTGAAACAACCCATCATTTTTTATTTATTTAAAATTAAATAAAAAAATATATAAAAACCACCAATTCTCAATCATTAACACGTAGTACAAAGTTTTTATAAGGAAAAAAAAAACCCACCAACCAGTTACTCCAATCACAAACCACTTTCTTCTTTCTTTCTCTGCAACTTCAGGCCTAATGATGGAAGACTGAAACTAGTGCCCAATTAAAGGTACATTGAAAATGAAACATAAATAAATTACCCCACTCTACTCATAAAAGAGACTTTCTTTCATTTTTTTTTATTTTACTTTTGAAATTTGATTTATAGGGACCATTTTTTTTAAACTTTTATATTTGTTAGACACAGTAATAATTTGTGGTGAAAGAGGAATCCAAGACACAAATGTAAATAGAAATTGAAAGTAAGAAATAAAGGTAGCCAAAAAAAGGAACAAAACTACAAACTCTGCTTTTGTTCTGTTTTCTCTGTTACATGCACGTCTTGGTCCTTTGATGATGACTACTGAGACTCTCTTTCCATGTCGTTTTTCATCACCATCTTGATTCTATTCTCAGAAACAGTGCAAAAAAGCCGGGGGAAAAAGTAACACTACTATTTTGTTTTTCATTTTTTTCTCCAATTTTCTTAGTGGTTTAGTAAAGAATATTACAGAGAAATAGATAGGTTTCTGTTTCTATTCATGGAAACTTATTTTCAGTTCATGTTTTCTAGCTTTCAGTAGAATGCATGTTTCTAAATTTCTGCTATATTCTTCTTTTATGTGTTGTGTTGGTTTCACAGTTTGTGACTAAGCTACTACTATAATGGAAGATTCTGGTTCAAAGAAAATCACTTCATCTTTCTTCAATTCTCCAAACTTGTTCACAAATTTCACATCAAAAGGTTTTCATGAAACTGAAACCATGATGAGTCCTACTTCAATACTTGATACCAAGCCCTTTTCTTGTTTCAAGAATCCTTTTTGGTCTGAAACAAACAGCCCTAGAACACAACATGTTTGTGGTGAACACAAACGTTGTTGGGATAAATTGGAGTCAAAAGTTGTTGGTCTTGGTCTTGTTGATGTTCTTGTAGATGAAAAAAACAGTGAAGTGAATACAAAACCAGAGAACAGAACTGTTCTGTTTGGATCTCAGTTGAAGATTCAGATTCCTCCCTTTTTACCAACAATTTCAACTTTTTCCTCTTCATCTGAATCATCACCTTTATCTAGAGGTGATTTCAGCATCAACACAAGAAATTCTCATTTGGGTTCTTCTTCTGGAAGCCTTTCACTCTCTCCTGTGGGAAAATCTTCATTTGGGTGTGCTAATGAAATTGAAACTTCAAATTCTACTCATGGAGTCTTCAAAGGGTGTCTATCTGCTAGTGAAATGGAGCTTTCTGAGGATTATACTCGTGTGATTTCTCATGGTCCAAACCCAAGAACAACTCATATATTTGATAATTGCATAATTGAGAGTAGTTGTTTTGATGTTGGATTCTCTGCTGTTAAAGATAATGGGTATTGTTTTCCTCACCCTACCAGCTATCCCTCTGAGAGCTTTCTGAGTGTATGTCTTCACTGCAAGAAGAATCTTGAGCAGGGTAAAGACATCTACATGTACAGGTAACTGCTTATTCTTTTCCCCCCTAGGCATGATAACATGCACCGAGGCAAAACCGGACACGGTATTAACACTGACATGTAGATATTGATAATAACGTAAGAGAATATAAATGATTAAATATGAGTGTAGTGTTGGACACCAACATGATGCGACACTAGATGCGTCTTTAATTTGAAGTATAAGTGATTCATACATATTAAGTATCAAATTTTCAATATTTTGAAATATAAACTTGAATAACATGCAGAATTTGACATGTAGATTATTAGAAAAATTTGGCTTATGTATGTGTTGGTGAAGTTTTTATTTTTCCCTTGATCACAATGGGGTATAGTATAGCTTTAGTACTTTTCTAGAGATTTGATAATAAAATTTTGGACATATTATTTAAAAGATGGTTATGAGTTAAAGAGAAAGTAACGTCACAAGTCATCTCTTGTGGTCGACGCATGGGTTGAAACGTGTTAGGTGTCGGACACTAACACAACATGGACATATGTGATACATTTGATCATTCGATTTTTTTAAAACTATTATCGATCTTGACGTGCCATGTCTGTCTTATAACATCAAAGGAAAGTTCTTTGATTTGCTAACATGAATACCATGAGATCTTGAACCTAGTTGCATTATTGCATTGCAGGGGTGAGATGGCATTTTGCAGCCATGAATGTCGTGACCAGAGGATGTTGTTGGAGGCTAAGGATGATTATGGGACATAATACTCTTCCACCTAAACAAAAACCATTTGACCTTTGCTTCAATGGACTTAGAATAACACCCTTTTCATTTCTAGTGTTCTAGGATATGAAATAATCCTCAGAAATCATATATCAAAGTGCTTGATTTTGCTCTCTCTGCTTCTCAACTCAACCTCTCTAAGGTAGCTGCACAAAATTTTGAGAGGAATTAAAATGCTGAGATATTGTAGAGATGATTTTTATTTTTTTGAAATGAATTAGGGGATTGATGTTGGGTTGTTGTCCACAATTATTATTTTTGTTGTCATTTTGATGGTGATAAAAATGTATGACTTGAAGTTGCATTATTTTTGATAAAAAGTACTAGTACTCCACATTAATAATGGCATAATCACGCTTCACGCCTATAGGAGTAGGACCCATGACATTATTTGAAGTAGATTCTTTTACTTTGTATATTGTTTGATTGTTTGTCCTTTTAGTATGTTTACTCCAGTACTATGGCAAGCAGCCCATTGTACATGGCATTGAGCACGACACTTGATGTATTTGCTCTAATAATGGGAGAATTAGATCAAGAGGACCAATTTGGGATTAGGATTTCAAGGAAAAAAATTGATAATAACTATCATAAGTAATTCGTAAAGTTGAAGTAGCTACACCCTTATTCTTTTGTTGATAATTTTTATTTTGGGGTATGGTAGATTACATCACATCTTTGTCTTCCTCCTGATTGTATGCCATTTTCAAAGGACAAGTCAGATTAAAAATTATTACATGTTTGGTACTGCGTTTGCAAAACGAAGTTTAATAGAAATTACAGGAAAAAATCATGTAAGCATAAAAGTTAGTATTTAGAGCTTTTGGAAATCACGGCAAGCATTGGAAAACATGTAAACGGGCTATTGTGTGTTGCAAACAGAAAACCAAAAACAGAAGGAAAAAAAAGTTGAAGAGTTTATTTCCGGGTCATTCTTGTGAAGGGTTTATTTATGTGACCTTCAAGTAAATTATTCATGGATTATGTGATACACCAATATAATATAATTTTTCATTTTATTATTTTGGATATTATATTTATATTTAGACTTTTACGAGTAATATATTTATTATTGAAAATGTGTTTTTTTTCCCTTTAAATTTTACATCTTGTATTCCAAATGGGGGTATAATAATAAACAAATAATTCTCGTGAGCTTAACTCAGTTGGTAAGGATATTGCATATTATATGGGGTCAGACTTCGAACCCCGAACACTCCACTTCTCCACAATTTTACATCTTAAATATTTGGACGATATAAAATACTTCTTTATTTAGATATTTTTTATTTTTTTTCCCGAGAGTTAATAATTTTTTTCACGGATGTCGTAACTTTTTTTTACAAAAGGGACGTAGTAACTTGTGAGCCCTCTATTTTAACCTTTGGCTATTCACTTTGACACACCTTATGTTGGAGGGATAGCCGATTGTTAATATATTTCATTTTGATTTCTTCAAAAAAATATTATTATCGCTAATTATTAGTTTTTTTATGTTTATGTATATTACTAATTATTAGTTATTAATTATAATTAATAGAATATATATTTTTACTCAGCATTTATATGTTCACTTCTGTATGAAAAATAAAAAATCTCAAATAAAGCAATTGATTTTGACAACGTGCATTGGTCACCAAAATGAATCGTTTAAAAGAACCTGAATTCGCCTAACCAAAAAAAAAAAAAACCTAAATTCGATTCATTTATAATAACTTTTTGTCATGCTATACTTACCTCATAGTCGAACTTTAAATTACCAAAACAACTGATGGGCTAACACCGAAAAAATTCTTTATGCTAGAAACACTGAAAAAAATTCTTTATACTAGAAATGGTTTCTCACACCTTTGTTACCCATTTTACATTCAATGCATTATTTTTATTTTCTATTTTTAGAATTATGTATCATGTTATTGTTGTACTAAATGGATTCTATTTAATGCTCTTTATTTATATTTTTTAAATAACTATGTTTATTATCAGTAATTTAACACCAAAACAAATATATTGGTATGGACAATGCATAATATATGCAATGTCCGGGGATCGAACCCAGACCACCGGAAAAAAATTAAGTTTGATGGCCTTGGAATGTTGCCAATCAAGGAGACAATTGAGACAATTAAATAACATTAAATGCTAACATACAAGTAAAGGGAAAGAATTTATAGTGGTACAACCTGTGATTATAAGTTACCAAATATATTTCCTACATTTTCTCATGTAATTATATCTATGTATTGTTGATTGTTGGTGTCTGTCTGCAAGTGAAATGGAGCCTTCAAATTATACTCATTGTTTTGATGTCCGATGCTCTTCTTCAGTTAAAGAGAATGAGCTTAGGTTTCCTCATCCTATTAGATATCCCTCTGAAATCTTTTTGAGTATATGTTTCCAATGCAAGAAAAGTCTTCAGGGAAAAGATATCTACATGTACAGGTAATTGCTTATTCTTTATCCCCATCAATGACAAGATTTAGGCACCGATATTAGTTTAAGTTTTACATTTTTAATTTTTGAAATAAGTATTTGATTTACGTATGTTGATTGTTATGTTTTTTTATTAGGGTTTAGGAAACTAATTGTTTGAAAATTTTCCCTATGTATGTGTTGGTGTAGGTTTTATTTTTCCCTGATCATAAAAGAGTATTATAGCAATGACATGAACGCGGATTGCTTATAGTCGGAGAGATAGTGACCGGAACGGTCCAGATCTTAAGCACAAGTCGAGATCTAGATCGTTTGATTTTAATTGGACAATCACAATCAACCTAATTGTGTGCAGTTTTTGACTGCAAGCAATCCGAGTTCGACACAACACATGTGTTCACATTTAATCATTTAGTTTTTTATTATTAATGGTATCGGTGTGTCTATGTCGCGTTTAGGGTTTGTATATGTGATGACAAACATATGCTTTGGTAATTTGTGTCTAATTAGAAATTAGAACCATTCCTTGAAAGAATGGGGTGAACAACAAGAGATCTTAAACCTAGTTGCATGATGTTGTATTGCAGGAATATGCCATTTTGCAACAATGAATGCCGTAACCAGAGGATACGGTCGGGCGAGGAGATGCCAAAATTGAAAACCAAGACATAGAAAGCGAAGAATTGAAAGACTGCGATATTTTGTCCATGTTTTATGTTTTTTTGAAGGGAGTCTTTTGTACTTTTTATGGGGGGTGATAGTTATGTATGACTCAAGCTTACACTACTATTTTTGATAAAATACTCCCCATTAAAAATATACAATTTTGTCTTCTTTATTTTGAGAAAACTAATTTTGTCTTCTTTATTTTGAGGAAACTAATTTTGTCTTTTACAGTTTTACTTTTTATAATGTTTGATTATTTGTCTGTCCTTTTAACATGTTAACTTTCATAGTTTTATTAGTACCCTTTTATTTTAGAATCCCAAATTACATTCAGCAGGAGCATGTTTTAAAATTTTGATACATAAAATATCCATATAACTTGAAACCAGTGTTTTAAAACTCGGACCGACCCGGCCGGTCGGACCGGTCAGACTGTGAGCCGGAGAGTGCAGTGGTTTAGGCAGGCTACTGGACCGGATATGCAATTAGCCTGCTGGAACCCAGTGTGACCCGGTTAGGTCAGTGGTCGGACCGTTGAACCAGTTTAATCCACCCGACCCGACCTGTGTTTTCCTTTCATTTTTTTTTAAAATAAATAAATAAATAATGAAAAGGCAAGGCATATATAAAGACAAAAACCCTTGTGTTTCTGTTTTTTGTTGACTATGTTTAGAACTTACTTAAGTTTATAAGTCTATTATTTTTTGTTGACTATGTTCAGAACTTACTTGCGTTTGTAAGTCTGTTATATTTTGATTTCCAACAATGTTTAGAACATACTATGTTTTAACTTTTAAAGATGGAATCTGAACTATTGTTTAATGCATGAGTTCATTTGAATTTGAATTGAAATTAGCTTGAAATTGAATCGTGCTGTTGTGCTTCATTTAAGAAAGTAACTTGCAAACTTGCAGCTGTGAATATAAATATTTTAATGTACGAACTTTAAATAGAAAAAAAAAATGACAGGATTTTTTTTATCAAAATTTCACTCATAATGTAATTTTTAGTCATAAATATTTTTATATAGACCGGGTCAATAGTCATGCGGTCCGACTAGTGACCCGCTGGTTCAACCAGTACCTTGATCAGATCGATCATCGGTCCGGGTTTTAAAACATTGCTTGAAACTATGAGGAATATGGACTCCACTATAGTTTAGACAATTCCTCTAAATATTTGCATTTCAATTTGATGGTTAATGACATACACACACTTCCACTATTTTTATTTGAGACCAAAAGTATCCATCCAAATTGTCAAGCACCGCTTGGTAATGTTCTCAGAAAGAGGATCATAGAGAGTTTCAATTTACTCAAAAGTACAGTGCGAATCTAAATGGCGGGACTCCAATTATTTTTCAGAATATCAAGACGTATCCCACCAAGCTTATCAATCTTAGGATGATACTACATATCAATTATATAAATGGCTTTTGATGTTCAGTATATATGCGACATCTCCTTGTTTTTTTTTCCCTTTTTCCTCGAGTTCGAATGCTTCTTGCATTTACTCGTTGTTAATAAATTTGTCATTAAAAAAAAATCCTACATATTTTTTGTCAAGAACCTAACCTTTGGAGCAGCTGGATATTCTTCTGGCAAAAATAGTTCTAGCTTAAAAATAGTTCTAACTTAAAAATAGCAGCCAATGGTCGGACATGGTTGGGATATTCTTCGATTATTATTATTTAAAAATAAATTACAATTTAATAGTATTTCATGTAAGCTTATTTTTTCTGTTACTATCTGATTATAGTTTTGATAATTTAAGAGTACAATATGTCAAACATTTTCTTAATTTTAGTTGATTTAAATTAGATTTTCATGTTTAAGGGTACAATTTGTCAATCCTCTGACAAACTAAATCAATTTAGTTGATTTAAATTGGATTTCAGGAACCAAAGTTGCTAATGAGTTCCAACAAAGAAAGAATTGTTCAGAAAACTTAAAGTTCAATTTCTGGAACAATTCTTGACCTGATTTAATTTACCTCGTAGTGGAACTTCAAATTATCAGACTCCTTAGTTTCCCCCGAGAACGAGCGGTTGACACAAAAAACTGGATCTTCAAGTTTATCTGATAATTGATTTAGTTGGTATACTCCCACTCCTTCCTATCAATTGATTTAATTTCTTTTTATTCAAATTGTCTATTTATTTCATTTTCATCTTGTCTTGAAATCTATCTGATTTCCACAAAGTAGAATTATAAATGAGCAAATACACTTAATTGTTTCGATTACTCAGCCTAACCCAAACAATGTTTTAGGTTTTTGTGTTGGACAAGTTTCGCATGGTCATAAGATCAAAAAGAAAAATTAGGGAGGTGAATATACAATGAAAAAGGAGGGCACACAAGGCAACTCATCATTTCATTTATAAACACATTAAGATTGAAGAGATTTATTAGATCTGAGGAGTCGTAGTTTCATGCAAGGTGAGCTAGAATGATCGATCTTATTAATGATTTACAAGTAAACAGTCAACTACCTCTTCTCCTAAAATTGCAACTTTCTTCAAAAATCTTTCTGAATTTTGCGAAACTTAAAAAATTCTCTGAAATCGTCAAACGTCTCAAATATCCCTCTCCATTAGTTTCCTCCATCTAACATTATGACGTTGTTGTCAACTGTCAACATGACACTTTCCTAAAAAATAAATGTCTACATGAAAGTGTCACATGGTCAGAAAAATTATGTCATTTAATTGAATAAAAGTATTTAAAAAAACTGATTTTTTTTTTATCAAATGTGACATTTGCACACACCGTCTGACGTGATAACTCTGTGTGTCAATTACCCCCCTCAAATTCAAATTTAACACGTATATGTAAATACCCCCTTAAATTTAGAGCTTATATAGCAAATATCCCTCAAAATTAAAACTTATGTGCAATTAACCCATTCAAATTTAAAACTTATGCGTAAATTGCACCATGAATCATAAAGAATACCTTAATTTAATGTTAAAAACTTCAATATGGAGTAAAATCAATGCAATGGAAGGAATTTGTTTGGATAATAGTACATTCAAAATAGGTTTTGGGATCAATCGATCTTTTTCGACCACATGGCGGTGTCACATAGACAGTTAACAAGATTGAGGAAACTAAATGAATAAGGGTATTTAACAGATATTTGACAATTTTAGAGATGTTTTTCAAATTTTGCAAAATTTAAGTTTTTTTTTTACAAAAGATGCAATTTTAAGAAATTAGTTAAGTATTTCCTCAAGGATTTACAATAGAATTTCTAATAAAAAAAATGTGAGCTGGAATGTTTAACCATATGTTTGAAACACAATGGAGATAGAAGGCCATATTGACGTGTCCAACTTGAAGCACCGCCATTGAAGATAAACTTAAATAAATAAAGGATAAATAAAATCTGTACCAAAAAATAGAGACACGATGACTGAACAGTGAGCAATAAATAATCACCATGGTGTTTGAAACTTTTTAATTTTTTTAGCTCCTTAATTCAATTTAAATAATTAATACATAAATAAAATGTCTTGTGTTTATATTTTGTCATTAATACCGTTATTACCCTCAAAATTTCCCAATTTCTACACCTCGCCGATCGTCGCTCGTTCGCCGCAATACCGCCGGAGAACTCATCGGAATCCGCCGGGAACTGAAATGTCCGGTATCATTCCTAGGTTGCCATCGGCTTTCCGACTCAACATCGATGATAGCGACTCATTACTGGGTTCTCGAGCCGGTAAGTAAAATTGATAATCCTCCTCCGAAGAACTTGTCAAATTCTGCGTCTTTCATTACGTTTTTAGTAGAAATTCAGGTATAACTTGTTTACAATGTTTAAATTTTGAGTTGATGAATTGACCCTATGTCTTCCATAGCGTTTTGGTGAATGCACAATGCAATATTGATGCAAGTAACATATTATAAGCGTTTATCATGTAAGCGCTTATGTATAAGCTATTTCTATAACAACTGTGAAACCGTTTAAACTGTTTTCATAAAATATCCTGAAGAGTTTATTAAAATAATTTGAAAACAACTTATGGACATATTTCCATAAGCTCTGCTAAACAGTTTTACCGGTGCTTATGCCAGTATATAAGCTTAAACAAGTCCTTATTCTAATAATGGCTTTATAGTTTTTGTTAAGTTTTTATGATGTGAAGGATTAGCTGACACCATTGTTTGTTTTAAGATATTAATTAAGTGTTTATTGTCGGCATTGTTTTGATTTTGTGAAGGTGCAGGAAAAGGTGATACCATAACAACTGAGACAGATCTAGAGGCTTCCTCTACTAGTAAAAATGCACTTCGTAAAAACAGATATAGTACATTGTTTGGGATTGATCTATCCCCAGATACTGTTGCTGTTGCAATGGTATACTTTGTTCAAGGTGTTTTAGGACTTGCAAGGTTGGCTGTCAGTTTTTATTTAAAGGATGATTTACATCTGGATCCTGCTGAGGTATCCATTCTTAAGATTCGTGGTTGTTCATGTGATTTACACATCTTTTGATTATTTTTCATTTTCATTTTGCAAATTTTGCTCTTCTATATGACCCAAGGTGTAATCAATTAATATGAACCTTTGCTTGTGTTTGTTATTGAGATTTAGTGAAGGAAAAATGAATTGAGACTTATATAACCTTGTCTTCTATATTGTATGATGCAACAGATAAGAGAAAACACCAACCCTTTTTTACTAGACTTCTATTGATTCTTATCAAATGTGGAAACAAATCAGGAATTATAGATAAGGGAACAGATTCTGCCAGATCATCCAAGATACTGATAGTCTAAGATACAATAGTAATATCACGAGATGTCTCTCATATCCTAACAGGGTCAACTATAAAATCCTAAAAAAGTGATAGAATTTCCTTGAAACACCACTCCGTTTTATTTTTGGATTGAGTCAATTAACACTATTATTTGAAGGACTAACATGTTACATTATTGACTAGGCAGCTGTGATTTCTGGTATTTCTGCGTTTCCATGGCTTGTGAAACCTCTGTATGGTTTTATTAGGTGAGTTTAAACTCTATCACTTTTCGCTCTACCTCATATGGGCTGTTCATTGTATTCCCATCTTATATCTCCCTCGTGGACAAAAGTTTAATTACCGAAGCTGTTGTTATGACATGCAGTGACTCTATCCCCCTTTTTGGTTATCGGAGAAGGTCATACCTAGTTTTATCCGGGCTGCTTGGTGCACTCTCATGGAGTCTGATGGCCACTTCTGTTGACAGCAAATATAGCGCTGCTTTTTGTATACTTCTTGGATCTCTCTCTGTTGCTTTCTCGGATGTTGTGAGTGTCTGCTACTAAATAATCACACATACTGTTTTTCTCCTGGAATCATTTAACCATGGATAATGTTTGTCACATAATACCGAGCATGCCAACTCACACCTACCACCTATGTGAGGTTACTGAATTAGAGTGTTTGTGCATTGAATCAAGATTTACTTTTTTAGATGCGTATAAAATTCTTTCACCAAACTACGTGCATAAATTGCTTCTGTTGGTATATCTTCATTGATTATGCTAAGATGAGTTTTGTTAACTCTGCTTCTCATAACCGATTAAGATGTAGATCACATAATTTTTTCGTTGGAATTTTCAGCAGTAATTATTTTATTTTTTCCCATAAACATTTTTCCTTTCAGGGAAATAACAATGTAGACTGTTTCCTTATTTATTAGTGGATTTTTACCCATTCTTAACTTAATCTGAATTATATATTAAAGGACCTCTACAGCTTTGTCTTCTCCTTCTTTGTGCTTCAGACACAGACACAAAACCAACATTTGAGTTGGTTCAATTTCTTTTGTCTTGCTTTTAGAACCAGTTTATTTTGTCTCTGGTATTATGCCTCTAGTGTTTTATCATCTATAGATTAAAATTGTTTAGGGAACTGTCAGACACTAAGCTATATTTTAGGTTGTAGATTCAATGGTTGTGGAAAGGGCGCGTGGTGAGTCACAAAGCACTTCGGGATCTCTTCAGTCCTTATGCTGGGGTTCTTCAGCTTTTGGTGGAATTGTGAGTTCCTACTTCAGTGGGTCTTTGTTGGATGCATATGGAGTAAGGTACTAGGGATGAAGTTTGTGAATCAAAGTACTTCTGATTACTGATAACAGTATATTTCTCCCTTCTAATGTTTTCTAATTACACTATGGTCCAGGTTTGTTTTTGGTGTCACAGCATTGCTTCCATTGCTAACATCTGCCGTTGCTGTTCTTGTAAAAGAACAACCTACACTTGGTACAGCAAGAGGGCAAACCTTTTCATTTGCCAGGCCTGAGTTTTTGGAAAGTTCAAAACAGAGTATCATTCAGCTGTGGGTTTCTGTACGACAGCCTAGTATTTTTCTTCCCACATTATTTATTTTCTTGTGGCAAGCAACTCCGCAGTCTGACTCCGCTATGTTCTACTTTACGTATGTCCATTTATTGAATACAAGCATTTTCAATGAGTTCCACGTCCTCTTGATATTTTCCTCTCAATACACATCATTTACTTCAATCTTAATATCTTATCCATTTCAGCACAAATTCTCTTGGTTTTACCCCCGAGTTTTTAGGACGTGTCAAGCTCGTTACCTCGATTGCATCTCTGCTTGGTGTTGGACTTTATAATGGATTTCTGAAGAATGTTCCTTTGCGGAAAATATTTCTTGGGACTACCATCTTAGGTTCTGCTCTTGGGATGACTCAGGCTAGTATTTAGTTGTATCTTTTAAGTATGTTTGTAGTGTTAGTTGGAGAAGGCTGTTTCTAATATCTTTGTCATGGTTTATTTTTTTTTTTTATCAGGTTTTACTGGTTACTGGACTAAACCGGAAGTTTGGAATAAGCGATGAGTGGTTTGCAATTGGCGATTCATTAATTCTCACTGTTTTGAGTCAGGTTATCATTATCTCTGTTTACACTAGTTATATACTGCTAGTTCTAGAAAATGTACTACCTCTGATACAATTGTTATTAACTAGGTTTCTTTTGTTTAACAAAAATTAAATAGGTTTCTAGTATTTCATTTGTCTTTCTCTGTTTGAGCTAAAATTTCATTCATAATTCTGCCTATGAAGTCAAAATTTAATATTTCTCTCTTTAATGCCAGATATTCAGGCGGCTAATTTTGATATTGCAAGTACTTTTTGAAGTGTAGCTTTTATATGCTATGTTAGAACTTAGAAGTTACAACAAACCTAAGAGAAAATTTATATCATTGTCATCTTTGAAAATGTTTTCGTATTATTTACAACGACAACACAACAACAATGGACACTTTTTTCACTGATTTGGCATGATCTTCTACCTTTTTATCTCATCCAACAACTTCGTAAGCCATATGTTTGGCTCGTCAATTTAAAAAACCAGTTTGTTAGATTAGTGGGGAAAGTGTTTACTAGAAGAAAAAAGGGGAAGGCTAGGGTAACTAGCTGACTTGGCAGGCCAATTGCTTTCTACAATATGGCTTTCTCTGACAAATCTTTAGTCAAATCGTCATATGAGAAAGAGATTATAGCAGTATCCTTAGCAGTTCAGCACTGGCGGCTGCATCTTTTGTGTTGTTAGTCAAAGGCAAAAATATTTAGCTGTGGTTCCATACTGGTTTGTTGCAATCTTTGAATGTTCCATATTTGGTCTGGGAAGATATTTCAACAGGTTTTATGGCTGTCATGCCAAAGTCGAAGGAATATAAAGCAATTTTAGTGGTGACCATTGGGCTTTCAAGTGCAACCAGTTTTTTTGTTGGAACACCGTTATACAGCGAACTTAGTGGCGGAACTGTTTAGTAAAGAGGTTGGGACTCTAGAGGCTACAAGTAGGGGTGGGCATGGTTCGGTTAACCATATTAACCGAACTGAAGCGTTGAAATTGTTTGGAATAACCGAACCAAACCGTTTAAGGTTTGGAACTAACTGAACTGAACCAAAGTTATGGTTCGGTTAACCGTTTGCTTGTCTATTAACCGAACCGAACCAAAACCAAACTTTTGAATCGAAATGTATTTTTTTATCTTGCTATAAAAATAGCCTACATATAATCAGTTGTATGATTATCTTGCTTTAAAAATAGCTTACATATAAGCACTTGTATGATCACATGAATATTATGTATAGTAAAAAATGTGAGGATGGTAACTTGGGACTAAATAGCCAAGAGAAAACCAAATACAAGTCAACCAGCAAATAACTTCAGCCCAGTTTTTACTGCCTGTATTTTAGCTTAAGGGAAACATTTGATTATTCAAGTAAACTAATAACACTTCCTGTTAATCAATTTCCAAACACTATTGTGGAAGCTAAAGCTCCACGCACAATCAAAGCAATGGACATTAGTTTTATCCCTCTTCTGGTGTCTAGTGCAATTCAATTAAAACTGGTTAGAAAAGTGGCGAATCATGACAGAGGTGCATGATGCTTTAGATTCTCCAATAGTGAATCCTCATTCTATTATTCGAACACTATCAAGTTCATACACTGTCAAGGAAGCTAAACATCAAGAGCCAACTATCAAAGCAATAATTATAAATTCTATCATCTAACTACTACACCTCAACTTTAATATTTCTACATAGTAGTGTTAAAATGTTAAATTAAACCTACACTAAAAAAACACTTAAAATGTTAAATTGATGCTTTAGGGTTCATCAATTTGGGAATATGTTCATCGATTTAGGTTTGCAAGGTTTTTTCATTTGGTTCTCTGAAAAATAAGAGGTGTTGTGTAATTGTGTTATATGGTTATGGTTCGGTTCGGTTCGGTTTGGATAACTGTGGTTATTAATGGTTCGGTTCGGTTAATTAACTGTTATCATAATAATGGTTCAGTTCAAAAATTTGTGAAATGGTTCAGTTAATTTTGATATGGTTCGGTTCGGTTAACCAGTTTGGTTCGGTTTTTGGTTATTTTTGCCCACCCCTAGCTACATTACATGGCATCCCAAAATCCATTGTAAGAGTCACATACCCTATTTTTGTGAGTAATTCTTGGAAGGAATAATTTCAGCTGCTTGGCACAGGACAAAGAATAAGCATAGCATATCATCCCGAATCTGATGGACCGACTGAAGTGTTATATAGATGCTCAGGATTTACTTCAGGTGTTTTGCGTCAGGACAACCAACAAGCTGGTCGATGTGGCTTGATTAGGCTGGACTAATAATACCACTTCCCACATGCCTGTTGGTATGACACCGTTTGAGGTGGTGTCCATGCAAATCACCACAATTAGTTGTTATCTGCAAGGGGAAATTCGAGTGGAAGCAGCGGCGTGAGGTTCAATTGATTTGGGATGAGACTCTTCATCAACTAAAGTGTAATTTAGAGTGACATTGGTCTAGAATGAAGAAGTTCATAGATGTGACAATCATTTGCAGTTGGAGAGTTTTCTCGAAATTCAGGCCATACTAACAGCATTATATGGCAAGAAGAATGATCCTAAATTATTGGTCCTTTTCAATTTGTAAATTGCAACTCACACAAACTTCTACGATCCATTCAATATTCCATGTTTCTCAGCTTAAAAGAGCAGTGTGGGGTCCTATCCTGTTGAGCTGCAATTACCAGAGGGAATGGAAGTGGAGATCAATGATGAGGCTGATCCTGAGTTTATGTTGGCTACTAGACAAATAAGGGAAGGTGACATCACTACTTAATGAGCGATAAAGTGGAAGGCCAAAACCTTGGAACATGCTTCATTGAAAGATGATTTCACTATAAGAAGTCAATACCAACATAGGCTGTGGTTGTTCTGGGCAGATGTTAGGCTAGTTGTTGTAAAAATGGGGGTTATTGGGGTATTCAAGGTCATACGGTTAATGGGTGAGATCAAATGCCCCGGATTTTTGAAGGTGCATACCTGAAGAGACAAAATAGGGCACAATGGGGAAGGCTGGGATAGCTTAATGACCTGGCAAGTCACTTACGCTGAAAACCGTATTCACAGGTGTTAATCTAGTGGGGAGGAGTACAATGATCAGTGTGAATGTTGTTGGCAATTCACATATGAGTTAGGCGTTAGGCCCCAAATTTCAACAGTTCTCGATTGTGAAAGAGTTTACTTTCTTTGTAATTCTTTCCCATTTCAGTAATGTTACTTTTATTTCCTCTCTCTCTCTGGTTTTGGTCTCTACCACCTTCTAAGGCCTTTCATTTCTCGGTCCATCTATATCTTAATAAGTATGCAATTGCTTTGCCATTATCCATCCTCTTCAATGTTTTTTATCTCAATCACATATGTTATAAAAAGGTGTTGTTTTTTTGACAAAAAAATAAATCTAAGGTATTATTTTGATCATCCTCCATAATATTTATTTAAGCCTATTAAAGTTCAATAAATCAGGATCAGCCTATTGAAGTCTTAGGTTGTGGAAATTACCCATCCACCTTTTCTTGATATCTTATTTGATGACTGAGACTTCACTCTCTTCATACTTTTTGCAACTCATATAGTGGCCTCTATTAATCTGTAAGAAATTTGATTCAACATTTGTAGTTGTAATGTTTACAAACCACAGAAAAACGAGAAGCTTTCTATGTTGACTGCTTATTTGCAAGTATACATGGTTTTCCATGGATTTTTAGGGTACTTCATGCCAAAATATATTTGGTTTTACTTCCCTTTTTTATAAAATGGTATCCTTCAACTATTTTCCCTAGGATGCTCATTTTCACATGCAAAAGTAAATTAATAAGGGGAATATTTTTCTGATTGTAGCTTTGATAATGGCAATTGGCAAGTCAATGTTGATAGTTTTTATGATTTTCTAAAAATTAGTACCAAGCAATAATATCATTCACTGCATGAATTACCTTCTTCTTTTGGGGCTTTAATTCAACTATGATATCATTTGTTTTTGCAAAATTTGTCTTGCGTCTGAATGCTAGTGTATTTCAGGCTTCTTTCATGCCCGTTCTTGTGCTAGCAGCAAGATTATGTCCTGAGGGGATGGAGGCAACTCTTTTTGCAACTCTCATGTCTGTATCTAATGGAGGGAGTGTTCTTGGGGGATTGATAGGTGCAGGCCTGACTCAAGTATTTGGAATTACCAAGGACAAATTTGATAACTTGGCAGCTTTGATAATCCTCTGCAATCTTAGCTCATTACTGCCTCTACCACTTCTTGGTCTTCTCCCTGGGGACAATCCTGATGCAAATCCAAAGGACGATTCCGAAATCGAGATGAAGTCTAATTGATATTAGTTGTTCTCCACTGGCCTTCCTTGAGATTGCCTTTCTTATCCAAGCTATTCTAAGTTTTGCTTTTGATGCTTGCAAATTCAACATGCATCACATACACATGCAGATAGAGAGTTTTGTAGATAGTACGATGCTAAAGTTGCCGCCAGGGCCTTGTTGTAAACCATCTCGATTATAGATTTTAATAACACAAGATCAAAATTCACTTTAAATCTGGTTTTGTGGTGAAAGTGCCATTTTAAGAACATTGAGACAGTGCTATACAATATGCTCTGGATTGACAGAAGACAATGCTAGCCAGTAGCCACCAAGGAGAAGGTATCTGTCCCTCCAGAACATTCACGGGCTTTGTAAGTTTGTAGAGTACCTTTTCACTTTTGTTTAATTTAATCTTGTGGCCTTTTACTTCTTTGTAAGGACTAAAACTCTGAATTTAATAGCCAATAATAGTCTTTTGACAATGAAAGCTGAAATTTAGACTTCTATTATCTTGTTAATACAAGCTTTTGTAATTGTCATTTACCTAAAGTAAACAACAGGCTACACGTTTTTCTTTGATGTTTCTTTCTTCTGTATCAGCTAGTGTATGAAGAATTCATTAAGCTTTAGTACCATATAGGAGTAAGTAATTATCATGGACTGCTTATGCTTAGCAATCTCATCTATACCTATTTTAGGGTGTATTTCTTACACTTTTTTTTTTGAGTATTTTTTACATCTTTTTAGTTTGTATCGATATTTGAATTATTAATATCTTAAAACAATCTTTTTTTGAGTATTTTTACATCTTTTTAACCATATCTGAATTATTAATATATAGTTTTAAGGGGGAGCCTTAGCGCAACGGTAAAGTTGTTGTCGCTTGACTGAAAGGTTCGTGGTGCTCTTCTGGGAAAAAAAAAAAGAAATAGAGTAAGGCTACATACAATACACCAAAATGGTGGGACCCATTTTCAAACCTTGTGTATGTGGGAGCTTTAGTGCACCGGGCTGCCCTTTTTTTAGGTTTTTATTTTTGATCCGTTATTTCTACTAATTCAAGGATTTGGCCCTCTTGTCCTTAAATTCATAAATCTAGTCCCCTAGTTTTCGAAATACTAGACATTGTCTCTGTAAAAATATGTGAACTCTGTAAATTGTGTATCTATATGAGATCACACATCTTGTATTTATAATAAATACATTGAATCCTTAATTAGTGAGCACTATCCTAGAAAGTTGTATACTCTAGGAGTAATAACAATCAATCTAGGAAGTTGTACAATTAAAGGAATATCTAATGATTCTTAATTTTAACAATCTCCATCACTAGATTTATGGTTGGTTTTGCTAATGTGACAACTGACAACTAGAATACTGAAGTGGGAAAGTGACCGAGTGATGCGGCAATGTAAATGTGTATTAAAACTCATTAACTCATTTTCCATATACGCGGCGCGCTATTCTTATTTTTCAAGGCCAATGTGGTGGAAGCACAACGTTTACTCACTATTCTTAAAACTTATGAGACAACATCTGGACAAGAAATTGACTTATCAAAGTCTGAGGTGTTTTTCAGTCGCAATGTGAGTGGGGCAGCGCAGGAGGATTTGTCACGCATTATTGATGTCCGACATGTGATGGGTACTGGAAAGTATTTGGGATTACCTTCGATGATTGGTAGAGATAAGAGATCAGATTTTTCTTTTATCAAGGATCGTATTTGGAAACGAATAAATGCATGGAGGGGAAGAGCACTATCGAAGGCGGGTAAGGAAGTTATGATCAAATCTGTGTTACAATCTATTCCTTCATACATAATGAGTATTTATCTTCTGTCGAATTCAGTTATAGATGATATTGAGAAAATGATCATGCGTTTTGGTGGGGAGGAAGGAGTAACAATTGTGGGACTAAATGTATGGCATGGAAACATGTGGCATGCCCCAAAGAATTTGGCGGTATGGGGTTTAGGAATTTCAAAGCTTTTAATCTCGCTATGGTGGCTAAGCAAGGATGGAGTTTTATGTCTAAACCTGAATCTCTAGTTGCTAGAGTTTTTAAAGCGAGGTACTTTCCCTGTTCTTCATTTTTGGGTGCTAACCTCGGTTATAACCCGAGCTTTGCTTGGCGGAGTATTTGGAATTCGCGTCAGTTACTTTTATATGGATGTAGATGGATTCAATCCCCACAAAGTCAAGGTGTGCATAGTTTGAGTGTGTCTGATTTAATCCCCACAAAGTCAAGGTATGCATAGTTTGAGTGTGTCTGATTTAATAGCTAACGAGGAACGGGTTTGAGATATTGATAAGATTGAAACTTTGTTTCCAGATGACATGGTGCAAGTTATTCTCGACACACCACTGTTTGCGGAAGTTCAGAATGATAGAATAACATGGATGATGGAACATAATGGGAGGTATACTGTTAAGACTGGCTATGATGGAGTTGCTACATACTGATCGGTTCCATGTTGAAGGAGAGTGACATAGAATCTGGAAGGTGAATTCCCCTCGTAAAGCATGCAATTTGTTATGGAGGATATGTAGGGGGTGTGTCCCGACGCGCATTCATTACAATCAAGACATGTACAATGTGAGATGATATGTCCCTGGTGTAAAACGACTGTTGAGGATGATTGGCATGCTTTTGTGGGTTGTACGGTGGCACGTGAGAGTTGGTATTGGGTAGGACTTGCGACTGTGCTGCAACCGCGAGTTGGAACTGTGAGCAGTTTGACAGACTTTGTTTTTGATATATGTCGTTCAGAAAGCCGAGACATTGCTGGTCGGGTGGCTGTACTTCTTTGGCAAATTTGGGCTGCACGTAATGATGTCATTTGGAATGACGCTCATCATACTTCAACGAGCATTGGAAGGACATCACTAGATGCATGGCAACAATGACAAGAAGTTCATAAACACCACTCACCATCGATTGTACAACACGGGCAGAGTAGAGTGCAAGGTAACAGTTCAGTTTGGGAGAAACCGAACGAGACATGGTTGAAGTGCAATGTGGATGCCGCGTTCCATGATCGTAACCATATTACATCTTTTGCGTGTTGTGTTAGAGACTCCCGTGGGCAATTTATTCGGGCTCAAACGAAATGACAACGGGCAAATATGGCAATTTTGGAGGGGTAGGCAGTAGCCTTACTCGAGGCCCTTCACTTTGCTGATGCGAACAGATGGGACCGAGTTGTGTTCGAGTCCGACTCATATACTTAAGTGCAAGCTCTATCGTCTCCGGGCCATGATGATTCAGAATTCTATGCTATTGTTTCTAGTATTATTTATCAGTTATCTTTACATTCCAACTTCGAGGTGAAGTTTGTTAGGAGTCAAGCGAACATGGTTGCTCATAGTTTACTTGGGCGGCCTGTTCTTGGACTAGTCACCGTATTTTTTATTCTTATCCTTCTTGTATTGAACATTGGTTGATTAATGATAATAGTTAACTTTGTTTCGGTCAAAAAATATATATATGCAGCGCGCTGATACACACACACACATATATATAAGGACTGAGGAGGATAAGTGAGTGAGTTAATGAGTTTTAATCAACATGAGCATCAGTCACTTGCTACCTCACCATCCAATTTGCCACATTGACTAAAATCTTCTCCAAATACAGTGGTTGAAAAAACGTTTGAATTTTGAAAACTAGAAGACTAAAATACTATACTATATATGTAGAAATGAGGGGATTAAATTCATGAATCTGTAAAAAATGAAGAATAAAATTGCAGTCAAATAATTAATAAGAAAAGTCTAATAATTAACAGGCAACCTAACATGAGCTCGCTCGTGTTGCTCCTCCTGTGTGTCAATCTCAAGCAGCTGATTACACCTATTCAAGAGCTCCTCGTAGCACCTCTTCAGTACACCAAAACAGACGTGAACAACACCCTGTTTTGCCACCTCCTTAGCGGCAGCCTCCTCTGTAAAAAGTAGGTCCACTTGCATCATCTGTATCCCCTCATCACGAGTTAACTCTCTATCAGGAAGGAGCCTCCCACTGATGGGGATGCCTAGAAGACACGCCACATCATCTAGTGTGATGGTCATCTCCCCAACAGGTAGATGGAAGCTGCTGGTCTCCTCATGCCATCTCTCTGACATCGCACAAACGAACCTGTGAGAGATGTTCTCGTACCCACTAGTTAGGAGGGGAGTAAGACCGGACATATTCACTTCTGACCAAAACCAGTCATTTTGTTCACCCGACTGAGGGATTGTCAGGTTTTTAAGGCTCAGCTTCTTCCCGTGCGAGATACCTTCCACCCTATGTTTTTTCCGAAACTGAAATACAAAAACAAAAAACAATAAACAACCCCATTAAATAAATAATAAGTAAAATAAACATTAAATATATTCTAACATAAATTTTAATTCTAACATTAAATAAGTAAAATAATAATTAGAATAAGTTGTATAAATAATAAAAGGAGTAAAATAAACATTAAAATATACTTACATCGGCATCGACCCATATCCTGCATGCCACATGTCCACCAAAGCGATGTAAAAGTGTGAGGTCAGAAGGCCCCCCTGCATAGCCATTGGTCCGACTCCTCAATATCATCCTGCTGCTGAGGCTCCTCAATATCAGGCTGCTCATGATGATCCTCATATTGATGCTGCCGATACGCATCAAACTGATACTGGTGAGGCCGAGGCTCCTCAAAATGATACGCCTGATCTTGCGTCTGCTCATACACCTGATAATCCTGCTGATACTGTGTCAGATCCACCATCTAGGATGGACCTGTCTGTGACGTGGACCCCCCTGCAGCATCAACTTTAGCAAGTCCCGTGCCCCCACCTCTCCCTCGACCAGCCATAGGAGGGCGTAATGCTTGCTTCTCCCTCTGTGCACTACTAGTAGGGGCATGCCTCCCTGCCCTAAGTCTGTCACTCCTATCCTGAGGTGGCTCAGAAGGTCTCTGAGACGTATTCATTCGAGACATATCTGCACAACAATTCCAGCAATTGAACAACAACAACACATATAATCAACAACAATAATTCAATCTGTAAACTACCACATTGTCCTGAAACTAACTATAATCAACATTAACAAACATATTTCTAACTAATTTAATCATTAGCAATCAAAAAAACAAAACAAAAAATATCATTGAGACATTTTATTAAACACATAGAGTGCAATTTTCAAACAACTAAGAAATCTAACAATTTCTAAACCATAAACTACCACGTTGTACCCTAAACAAAATCTAAAATACAATTACTAACTTAATTCATCACTAACAATCATCAAAACTAACATGCAATCCCAATTTCTAAAAACCTAAAAATGTTATTTTTCTTCAAAAAATCTTAAATTTCAAAAAAAAAATGCAATAAGGTAGGATAAGCAACACTTACTTAATATTGTGGGAGAATTTGAGTTTGAGTGGCGCAAGAATGAAGAAAATCGAATTAGAAGCGAAAAAAAATCGTATTTGAGAAGTTTGAAAATATGGGTGTTTTGGTTTTGTTCTGCTGAATATAGATTTAAGTTACGCTGCGTGACTTAACTAACGCGGTGTGACTTAAGTGGCGCAAAATCATAAGGTACGTTAGTTAAGTCACGCAGCGTGACTTAACTAACGCAGGGGTATATTTGAAAATAATGCAGGGCGCGAGTGTTTTGTGCAGGGGGAAGAGCAGAAATCCAGAAAGTTGACAGGTGGGTCACACGTCAAACATTTGGAGCCACCTTGCTCTGGTCCAAGCCACATACACATAGTCTCACTCATATATGTGACTAGTTGAGCCTTTCATAGTCTTACCACATTATTCGAGGACCGGGTTCCCCGGCAAAGTAGCTCACATTCTATGCTTGCTTAAGACCATATATCCCTCTTGTTTGATGAATTGACATAGACCTTCATTAGTCATTATTTGGAGTCTACTTTCTTTAATTGCTTGAATGCATACTTGTAAATAACATGTTCAGTCTAAATGTACAGAAATAGAAAAGCGACAAGACATTTGATTCTTTTGTTTCAGATCCTAATGCTTCCTTATTTACCAAACTCTGCAAATAATTTGTTATAACATAGGAGAGGTGCCTGTGTTACAAAGGAAGTTTATATTTCTATCCATGATGTGTTTGTGAAAATACTGTGCATATTTTTATGGTGTTTTAGCTGAATTGCTAACTGTGTTGGATTATGGGACTATACATGGCTATGCTCCCATATCCAATATTGACTTTTGATTGCACACTTGTAACTTGAGGGGTAATGCTAGCACAATAGATTCAGTATAAGAAACACACGAATTATTACCTTTTAAGGGTGAAACAACAATAGCTCTGCATTTGTGGCTAGAAATTGAAGAATACGATTAATTCTCATCGTGTTGTGAATAGTGTTTTTTGTAAACACTGTCATTTTCCTTATATCTACTAAGTATATAAATCGAAGTTTTTTTTGGTCAATAATATATTTTACGTGACATTTTATATTTGTGTCATTTGAAACGGAATTTGTTTTTGAAATCATATTATTGGTAGAAAGTATCTAACATTGTATTAAATTAATAATCTTCATTAGAGAACTTGTTTGGATGAGTTCTCTCTACCCAATCATGTTTTTTCCATACACAAAAGACAGAGTTTAAACTTCTGATCACTTGTTTAAAGTGTCCAACTCTCTTACTACTCAGATCGACCTTAATTGAATATGTTCCTTTTAATCCCGTCCTTTTCTTACAACACACCCCAATTAGATTTTATAATTGAATAGCCTTATTTTCTTGCATAATCAGCATCGCAAATGATGCAAAAGCCAGCTGAAGAGGACATATAATCCCAGCTGGAGTTTGCCAAGTTCCGATGTGACACTATTTGCTCAAAATGCAATGGTCCAAATCATTCTGCACCACGGAATCAGAAGAAACAATATACTACCAACACAAAAGAATGTCTTATCTAATCTAAATTATGTTGTTGTACTTGTAATTATCTTTCCATCTTATACAAGTTTAAGTTAAATTGTTAGTAAATAATGAAGCACAGCTTCTGCTTGCATTATGTATATATACATGTACTTCTTTTCCTCTACCATTTAACAAATTTATTTAAGTATAGTTTGTTTCATGATTTTTTTTTTTTTTTTTTATTTCTTTTTTTATTTTAATCTCTGTTGTTACTGCTTTTTCTGTCTACTTTTTGCTTCATTTTGAATAGGATTTTAGATACAAAATGCTTTGTTAGTTGAGATTCTTCACATATTGCTCCCAAGGACAGAGTGGCTTCCAATAGTTATAAGGCAAACTCGAGTTGAAATCTAGCTGTTTGAGTCCAAATGATCAAAGTTGATATAATAACAATAAACATTCGATTTAATCTCTAAAGTATCACCCTTTCCGAACTATTTATTATTTCATATGTTTTGAAGACTAGATTGAATAGGGAGTAATTGTTGATTTATTTTAGGCTTAATAGTAGTTTTAACTCCCTAACTTTCCCAAAGTTTGCGATTTTGGCCCCTGAGAAAATAAACAACAAAACCGCCTCCTAAGTTTTGCATATGTGACAGTTTTGGCCCCTAAGACCAATTTTGATTCGGTCTACGCTGACGTGACACCTTAAATGAGGTGCCACGTGTTATTTTTTTCCTTGGGGGACCAAAACTGCTACAGTTGCAAAACTTAAGAGTCAGTTTTGTAGTTTTTTCTTAAGGGGCGAAAACTGCTATTAAGCATTTATTCTAATAGCAATGAATGCAATGAAATATAAAAAGAGAGATGCCCCACTGAATAATTAAGAATAGGAAAATGGTCAAACCCAGTTTCATCAATACAAGATTCTGGTCATGTATTTATTGTGATTTTAATTATTGGCTTATAAAAAATATAGTATAGCCGAAATACTACACAGTTACACAGAACCAATAATGTTTAAAAGGATCTTGGATTATGTTCTGAATTCGACGAAGCTATTGGTTCAATAAATGTCTAATTGTCAGTGAAATGATGTGCCATAGAAAATTATGTGAAAAAAACAAACCGAAGTATCTTGAAACTTATTGACCAATACAAAGAAAGAAAAGAGAAAATATACATAGATAAATATTTTTCTTATATGCATGCACATGCACCTTTGCAGTCTCTGATAATTAGAGGTGGTTACTACCTTTATAATTATTTAGAGACAAAAAGACTGCTAATGATGATGATAAGAGATTAAAATATAGCACCAATGATGATAATTGATTTGTATCTTGGACCTATATGAAAGTTTTATCCATAATTTTATTGGCTTTCTTAGTTTCTTTATACTATTAGTAATATGATGTTTGTTAATATAATGTTAAGTTCTCAGTTCTCAAGACTAAAAAGCGGTTAACAAATGTTAAATGATTGGTAACCGAAATGGAATTGAGGAGTAGTTGGGTAGGAAGAAGACACATTAGGAAAGGTAAGTGCCATGTGAGTTGCCATGTGAAAGGTATTAAATTTTTGAACAAATATACAATACCACCAAATAAGGCTTGCATGTGAGAAATCAATGACTCCTGAAATTATAAAAAAAAACTTTAATCATATATAGGGAAAACTGTGCAATAGAAAGTCAGAGAAAAAACTTATAGAGTAATATCTACATAATGTTTTTGGTCAATCTATATTCTATTTAAGGTGAAACATGGGCATCCCATGTGATTATTATATTTCTTTTTTTTGATGATGTGTGATTATTACATTTGAATTTCACTTGAATTGCCAAGTTTCTTGATGATTTACCTGTATGAGATTATAGTTTAATTTTCCTCTAAATTTTATGTAAACGCATTACCTCCATATTGAATTTTTTTTGACAAAATAAATGATATTCATTCATTCAAATTGATAGAGTACATCGATATAATGCAAATTCGCTAAAAACAAAAAGGATGAATCTGTGAACAGACTCACAACATCCATGTTTTTTTTTTTTTGAAGTTAAACTAACCCCCTCAAATTGGCACCAGAGAGAATTGAACCTGAGACCTTGAGGAGGAGCACACTCTTAGGTCCCAAGCCAATACCAAGGCCAACCCAAGTGGGTCCACAACATCCATGTTAATAGCATAAAACGGGCAAAGTACAAATGCCTACACATATGACTATATTTAAATCTCTGGAATAACCATGTCTCCGGATCTGCAACGTGATGACGCCAAAGTCATTGATTGGATCTTCACTAGGTCGAAGCGATCTGACAATCTGAACCGATCAAATACCCGAGAGAAATCAGAAAAACAAACAACGTCGTACAAAGACGACGAACAAACCAATGTCGTACGAAGATGAAGAAATCACAAAATAAATAACGAAATAGATGTGAAAATCACTTATTTCAATAAAAGAGAAAAACGAGTTAGAGGAGTGATTTTAGGTCAAAAATTGACCCTAAATCACCTCTTTTTGGTAGATGAAGGAGAAGAAACTGGAGTTTTGGTGACGGCTCATGAGAGAGAAAAGTGTTTACCTCCATGTTGAAATATCAGTAGGAAAATTATTATTATCATTATTAAAAAGGAAATATCAGAAGGACCCCAGTATAGTGTCTCTTAAAACAGTTCAAGGGTTAGAATATTGTTTTCGCTTTTGTTGTTGCTTTTGCTTTTGCTTTTGCATGAAGGATTAGATTCATATTGTAGCTTCAATTCAATCAATAATATGTAGGACAATCCCGTCACAAAAAAAATATTATTATGTTGGACAATAAATATGTAACAACAGTGTAAACAAACAAAAAGAATAATAAATATATTTTTGGATTTTGAAAAGGAATAAATGGATAGGATAAGCATGTAATGTGCATAAAGTTTAAGGAATAGCTCCTCTTGGTAAAATAAAAGTTGGCGAAAATGTTTTTTTCATTAATTCAAAACAGCCACATAGCTCTTATAGAACAGTAGCCAAGTACTTTTCATCGAACTTATCCTAAAATATTTATTTGACCCACTATAACATAATATATAGTTTTAAAACTTGGTGCACATTGATTTGCCAATACTAAGGTCTAAGCATATTTGCACAAAATGGCAATTGTAATCTGGTTTGGCTTGTGACTCACAAACATAACTCAGACACACCATTTTATGGTGATTTTAATTGCATCACACCTAACGGACAAGCTGCCCCATGTTTGGAACCCATCAAAATGGTATAGTGTCTTTACAGCCTTGGTTTGTCTGTGGACCTGTTAGCTATAGGTGATATCAAATGTGCAATTGATATCTATATGAAAGGACAATATTTGCTAATCAAACTTGGTGGTCCTCAATAAAGAAAACCAAACTCACCTATCACAAGGTTAGTGTAAACCCAACACAATTTATTAATTCCTATGCATGGTCCTTGTATTATGTGTGTCTTTTTTTTGGTATGAAACAGAGCACGTCTGGACATAGGGTTAATTTTTAACATTATGTCTATGACTTGTCTTTTGTCAATTATCTCCTATATATCCTCAAAAAAAAAATATCAAGTGAAGGCAAAAGAATGATTTTTTTCATCCAACATACAACTCTTTCTTAGAAACAATCTTAACCACTTAAAAAGAGGACTTTGTTATCATATCCACCAATTATTGATAAGTTTAAGTTAGGAACGACTCCCCTAAAAAAAAAGGTTAGGAACGACCCAAATTAAAGTAAGACCTAATTCAATTGATGTCTTTAAGTGAACAAGTCATGAATAGAACCAAGACTTTGAAGATATAGATTTCGATCTCATGGTTGGATTAATGTTATGATTTTTTTCCTTGATCCAATAGCTCTATAGTGGTGGCACCATGCACAACGCCGCAGGAAATCCTATCGCCATGTTCACATAAAATTAGTGAGTTACGTGTTGCATGGGGTGGACTAAGGCCTAAAGCAAAGGTTTGTCTTGCTAGGCCTTAATCTTCATGTCACAAAATTATTTATTTTTCATCTTATGTTGGATTCAAATTAAATTGATGTGTTTTTATGATATTTTGTAAGAAACCAAATGTTGTGGAAAACAATATGATGAGGGAAAGAAAGTGTGAACAAAGACTAATAATGAACTTCCTCTCATAAGAATAAAAACAAGACTAATAATGAACTTAATTAGACTTGATATATGAACGATCCATGATGCATTATTAATCTCTAACCTGTCAATTGTTTTTCCTCCTAATTTGACTTGCCAAAAAAAAGCTAAATTTGTAATTGTAGTTTAGGAGAATATACATTTGTCTATTAAATATTGACTTACATATACACTAGTTAAGGATTAGGTTTGCAAAAAGGATTTATCATGCATGGGAGATTGCGGGCAACAGTGTTTTGCAATTGAAGATAGATCACCCAAATTTTTATATTAATATCTAATGAGATAATTGTGGATAAGGTCATACATGGACATTCATTTTTTTTAATTTTCTGAATTTACATAATTTTATTTTGATGCAAACTTTAAACTTGTGTACAGTCCTTATTGTTTATAGTCTTTACGTTGCAATAACTTTCCCGTGGGGTCAACCAAAGTTCTTTTGAGGTAAGTAGAAACTATATTGATTGGCAAATTAATATGATTCCATTTTTATGTTTTGGTCACTAGCAATAGTGGTCCTAAATAAAAACATACCTAATGTGTGCAATTATTGTTGCGAAGTTAGCTATCTCAATTATGATTCTCCCATTGCATGAACCTAACTATCTTCATTTTTTATGGCTTATTTAATAATCATCTGAGCCTTCAAAATCAGGTTACTCTGTCCCTAACCCTAACCCTAACCAAATATGTTGGTCCAAAAGCCAATCCTGAGACACTATGAGGTCGAATGATAGCCTCTACATAGACAAACGCCAGTAATTGATTTTTATGTTAGTATTTTTTCATTTCAATGTAAACATGATGAGTTAAAACCATAGTGACCGTCACTAACTATGAGTCATATTCAACAAGAATATCAAGTTCCTTTGAAGATGAACGGCATAACTTGAAGTCTCAGGTACAAACAATAAGTAACATGTAACAAGTTCAAACATTGTCCATTTATCGGTACCTATGGTATGTTATGGGTCATACCGAAAAGATATACTATAAATTAAAAGGGACTAACAAACATCAAGTAAGATTGAAAAAAAATGAACCGTGTAAGAGGGTGTTCAAACTTTCAACAAAACATGCACGTTCCATGTTTCCTTATGTGCATAATATCATTAATATATTTATGGAAACTGGTCATGAGTGCTCTTATGAAATTGTTTAAGTAACTAAAAACGGTAACTTTTATATAGAAAGTGATCGCAATTATTGTTTTGACACCGTTTTGACTTGTATTTTTAAGACAAATTTTCTATGTATATTTCTTTAACAATACATTTAAGGCACCCGTTAGCATAATTCTATATTTATCTATACACACCAACTTTGACTTTTGACTTGCGTTTATTTTTGGATAAATCAATTCAAGGTTTTGAGCTCATTAACAATGACAAGCCAATTATGACCTTCCACGAGTCTTAATTATGAGAAGTTCATGTCTAATTGGTTTTGAAATTGAGTTCACATTATTAGATGCAGCATTGTAGCTGAAAGCTACATGAAATAGAAATAAAAAATTGAAATTAAAATTTTGAGAAATATCAAATAAACAATTTATATTTCCATCAATGATGTTAAGATATAGTCAGCTTGACATCATAGAAAATAATAGATATCAATAAAAGTTAACAAAGCAAATTCGAGAAACAGAGGCCACTGTCCTCCTAAACATTATGTCAATGCACACTTATTTTACATTTATTGTACACATGCATCTAATGATGTGTAAAATAATTATACACTGACATAGTATATTAATTAAACTTTTTTTAATAAATTATACTTTCATCTCGATCTGTCTAAACTTAGTTCTTCGTTCCGTCCCTTGTATGAGAAAGGTGCAAAATTTTGCACTGGGGTGGGGCTGTCTCATGACATGAATGACAAGGCCATGTTGATTAGTTTGCCAAATTGATAGCCAAGTGGAAGTTGCTAAACTTGTTTGCATGTTAGTGCAAAACTTATTGAGCAAGACAGAACATTCACGTATTTACTTGAATCACATGAAAAACATTTCTTGGTTACGAAAGAGAAACAAAAAATATACATATTTTAAGCAAATAAATAAACCAATAAATCATGCCATGAGTAGTTGTGTTATTACAACTTTCAACACAACGAAAAAATCTGGCAAAGTGAAGTCAAATCATCAATTTGCTGTTATCTTATAAAACAAAACTTTTATATCCACGCAATAACATTCTTTTTTCACTTTTTTATAGGAATCTTCATATCCAATCCAAAGTAATGCAAACTAATCCAATGTAATGCAAATTGCAACAATTAATAGATTAAAAAAAAAAAGGAAAACCGAATAAAGATAAAATTGGAAACAAATTAAAATTTGTGTCGGGTCTAAATCAACTTTACAAATTCGGATTGAAAAGTAAGAATTAAATTCACTTGTAAACATATATTGTCGGCTCATATCTCATCCAATGTGATATTTCTAAAAGGATTATAAATTTTTTATTGAACATAATAATTTTTTTCATTCAAAAAGAAACCTTAAAAAAATTGAATATACACTTACCAACAGAACAACACTATATTGATTCATTAACCTATATGTCCCTATGATGCTCGTTAGCACGTTTTCTTTCTAAGAATGGGATCTTATTGATTTTTTGTTCTTGTAATTAAAACCAATCTAAAGCATGTGTATACAAGAGATTCGTTAGTTGCTTACCAAAGATTGGATCGTCATTCTAACAAACGTTTAAAGAAGATAACATGAGCGCAAATGTTTTAATGAGGTCGCTTTGTGCTTATGCGTGCGGAGTAGTCTTTGTTAGAGAATAGTTCCATGTTTCTTTCTTTGTTTTGCCTTTTATTTCTCCTTGTTTAAAAAAAAACTAAAACCAATTCAATTCAAATCGAAAAAATTGGATTTTATTTTGGAATCAAACCAATTGAATCCAATCGTAAAATCGAAGGAACCATGTCAAAGTAATTTTTCACACGTTTTTTTGTCAAGTAGTCTAATGGCTAGAATTCACTTTTTTCAAGGTGAATAAGTGAAGTGTATGGGGTTCAAACTCCAGCTCATGCATATAATAATGTATATCTTTGCCAACTAAGTTATGCTCACGGGGACAAGTAATTTTTCACTCTAAACCGATTCAATCGAATAAGCAAGTAAAATTAATTATTTAATATTATATTGCAACACTTTTGGCAGGGAGGGACGTCTCAAAAACAAATGCATGCATGTGAAGTTTTCAATCAGTGGGCGACCTATAATAGCACACAGTTATCTTGAGAGTACACACTTGAATGTTGAGTTTCAAAGATCACCATGCGGATTAAACA
>Ga0228710_1000416_pt1 | contig 52283 bp, 25 predicted proteins | sample MedpolnodulmetaG_FD_177995 | JGI IMG/M metagenome (GOLD analysis project Ga0228710, IMG submission 177995) | Root nodule microbial communities from Medicago polymorpha collected in Santa Monica, California, United States - pink nodules | ecosystem: Host-associated > Plants > Roots > Nodule... | reverse complement strand
GACATGGAACTTAGGTTGGTAATCACTTTGAATATTGGAACTTAAAGCTTTTGTATCATTGTATAGTTTGGGAAATCGACGATACAACGATACAATCGACTATTGGACCATTTAATAGTGTGAGACAACGACAATTAAACGATCCAATAGAAATCACGATATCATTTGGACACGAATGATGTTGTTGAGCAATATGTGATAATATCGATTCATAATTAGAATCCACAACCCAAATCTGAGAATACGTACAAGTAAGTTGATGAAGTTTAATCCCAGCATACTTATTTCTCTGTTAACTCTCGTCCCATTTATAAATTCTTAGTTTGATAGTTTATGAAACAAAATCATCGGAAAACCCTAGCTCAGAACGATATCGATTGTTGAACATCTTAGAATATCGCACCAGTCCCTGTGGAGACGATAACATAAATACTTACTTTTGATACTACATCAATATATACGGACGCAAATTTTTATGTATTGATAGGGGAAAGTAGATGCGTTAAAATTTTGAAAACTTGTGATTATTTTCAAAATATCAACATTAATGTAGTGTTTCTAAATATATTTTTATTTTAAATGCAAAAGATCGTTAAATATTTGCATTGCACTCGTTGTGATTTTTATGTGCATATATACATGTGGAAGCAAACTTTTATGTATCTATATATGAAAATTGAAATGATAAATTTTTGAAAACTCGTTATTATTTTCAATATATCAACATTATTTTATTGTAGTGTTTCAATTGATAACATTTTTTTTTAATTTTATATGCAAAATTGCGCTGCATATTTGCATTGAACTTGACGTAGATTTTAGGGTTAACACTTAACAGTGTTTAACCCCATGCAATATAGGTCATTTTCGGGTTTGTCCCCTGTAATATTTTTTTTTAGATTCGGTCCTTGTATTTTTTTTTTGTTTCAAAATACCCCTAGGTCATCTGACTGTGCATATTCGCTGATGTGACACGTTGAGTCACCTATTTCTGATGATGTGGCGCGTTAACTGTATAATTAATTTTGTTTTTCATTTTTTTATGGGTACACGTGACATTTTTGCCTTTTTATAAAAAATTAAAAATTTGAAAATTAATTTTTGAAAAAAATAAATCAAATAAGTAAGTGGAAGAAATAGAGGAAAATGGGAGAGGAGGGCTTTGGGGGTTAACTTTTCTTCATAATACCAAACCTCCTCATTTGGAGAACTAAAAAATTGTATTGGAGGATGGTTTATATAAATTCTTCAAATTTAATCTATGTTGTTATATTATTTTTAAAATAAAAAATATAGTAATGATATGCATTAATTTATCAATATTGAAAAAACTACTCTTTTAATTTTTTTTAAAGATTTCTCCATTTTCCCTCATATTTTCCATCCCTCAAAACAACCTCTTCCCATCCCCTCCAGACTCGCAAACAAATCCTAAAAGAATTTATTTTTGTCTCGATTTTTTATTCTAAAAAAATTATTGTAGAAAGTCTAGCGCGTGGATCATATGAGTTTACCCACGTCCGTGAAATTTCTTATAGATATATCCTACCGTATAGCAGTTCTTTTTTTAAAAATAAAGTTATGTACTTTTTTAATAAAAAATGAGAAAAAGATTTATATGTGCTTTTATGAGAGATAAAAGACCTAAAGGAGAAAAAAAATAAAGATAAAAGACTAAATTGTTACAAATAAATAAGATAAAAGATCCCTAATGTAATTTTGTCAATAAACTGTTTTCCTATATTTAAGCTACAAATTAGTTTTTTATTTTACAAAATGACCATTAGGCTCATAAAATTAAGACAATGATGAATTTAATTGAGGATAATTATAAAATTTTGGTAGAGTGCGATTTTCTTACGGTAGATAGTAGTAGTAGATAATAGAAGTAGTAGATATTATATATACTATTTTCAATTTTTGAAATAAACAAATACTATTTTTATAATATCTTTAATTATTTATTAGGAAAAAAGTATAAAAAATTGTTATTTTAAAAATATTCATGGAAACGAATCCAACAACATCCATAATTACTTTGGTCCAAATATACATATCATCCTCATAATGTTTTACTTTTGGTCCAAATATATATATCATCCTCATAAAAATGAATTTGAGATGCAAAATTGAAATTGTTCCAAACCAGCATGGCCTTGGAGCAATCTCTAAATGTATGTAAGATAGTTTCAGTAGCTCCACCACATTGAAATTGTTCCAACCCAATGAGATCAGATGACGAATATATATCTAACTGACGGTGAACACCTTTAATATGAGTCTCAACCCATCTTTCCCTCTTAAAAATATTACCAAAGACTTCCTTATTAAAATGATGGAGTTTCCCTTGATGCTAGCCGTAGGTTCATAAATATTGCAAGTATTGTCAACAATTCTCTTATAATTAGGGTGAGCAATCCAGGCTGCTAGGAAGTGAAATTTCGGAAAGTTAACTTGTAAAAGATTATGATCCGAATCATATGCTAAGAGAGGATTTTAGTTAAGGCATGGAGAAATGCTAATTGTCGATCCACATCCACCACGAGTCTATGTCATTATCTATCAATATATGTTTATTCTTGATTTGTGAATTTGCGTAAAATGTTGTTAATTTTTTACAGGGCGTAAGATGTTGTTAACGTTACCTTGTTAATTTCATAAATAAATTGGGAAAGTTTGCTCATCTTTGGCATCCAAAGCAGTTCCAGTTGCATTTTAAATTTCAAATAACTTTTTTAGAATATTGGTACTTGAAAAAGTTTGGCACAAACGTGTACTTTCAAATTATTCGGGAATTCATCTATATTTTCATTCTTACCAACAAAATCAATCAATCTTCATGTGAGGTACTTTCAAAGTATTCACCTAATAGATTCCCATTCTTAGCAAAAGGATGAATTGATAGGATCAATCTTCATTAGATGGAGGCCTGCTTACAATTAATTGTACCCCACCATGTAGTAATTGTTAAATACGTGGCTTGTCTTCTAAAGGACATGTTTTACTAGTAAGCAGGCAAGAAAGGTCCCAAAAATATGGAGATATTTATTCAATGGGTTAAGTGACAAACAAGTACTATATCAATAATGTCATAGTTTATTACTATATTTCCAGAATATTTGCTCATATTTTGGACTGCTTTGTTGCTGTTATCTATGGCATGATTTTACTTGGATATATGTTGATAGGTCACCGTCTCTTTTCTTGTCCTAAATTCATTTTCATCTACTATTGGTTCTTCCAAATTGTTTGTCTCAACACAGATGAAAATACAATTATAGAATCAATCTTCGTTAGTTTCAAAAAACATGATGTGGAGTACTTTCAAATTACTCGTCTACTAGATTCTCTCATTCTTAGCAATAGGATCAATCTTTCATTATCAGGCTTGCTCACTGAAGACGATAGCCTAGTTTATTAGTAAGTGTAGTGTACCCCACCGTGCAATTGTAAAATACTATATGGTTTGTCTTCTACGTGACATGTTTTTTGGTAAGCAGGCAATAAATGTCCAAAAATATTTATTTAACATTGCTCTTGTGTGACATTGTGATTGGCCAATGTCACCTACCACTGTCACCCAAGTATTTTCCTATTTTAGACTGCGTAGTTGTTATCTATGCCTTTTTCTTTTTTTCTTCTTCTTCTTCTTGGACATTACTATGTTGATAGATTAACTCCACCATCTCTCTTCTTCTCATGTTCTAAATAATTCATAAGTTCAATTTCATCTACTACACGTCCTTCCAATTTGTTTGTCTAAACATAGATGAAAATACAGTCACATCATTCACATTTTCTTTATTCATTATTGAATCCAAACCACATGCAGGATCTAAAATTAAACTGTAGATCCAAACAACTAAAAACTAAATCCACTTAATTGTAAACTTAAGCATCAACAGTGTCCTGTGATTCAGCAGAAGCCAAAATAAGCTCTGGTTCACTTGCAGATTCACATGTTCCATCAATTGCATTGTTCCTGCCCAATGCCTTCAATGCCAAATGTGCAGCTTTCTGTCCGGATATCATCATTGCTCCAAATGTTGGACCCTACAAATATCACCAACAAAATCGTTAGCACATCTTAATCAAATGTTCCTTATCATCTCCAAATTGTATCAAAACCAACCAACATGCAGTTGAAAAAAATATCTAAAACCCCCCTAATATAAATTTCCATATTACTTTAAACCACTTTCTAAATCATAATTGCACAAACAAGCCAATAAACAAAAAGATTGTAGATCATTATCATAAGGCCTCTTTAGATAAACAGTTTAATTAACTGCTGATAGCATAAACACTTATTATATACGCAAGTGTTTGGCCCTATTGGATAAATAACTTATTTGTAACTTAACTATTTCTATTGCAAAAGATAAAATAAAATTGTTTTCTTATAACATATAATTTTTTTTATAAACTATACTAGAGAACTTATGAAAATAAGTTGACAACAACTTATAAATAATGGGACATAAATTGTTTTCATAAGTCATCACAATAAGCCAATCCTAACTCAATATCATGAACACAAAATATTTAATTAAGCTTGTGCCGAAATAAATAATTGAAATAAAAAAGCTTACCATTCTTGGGGCACCATCAATTTCAGCAACTTCCATACCAGTAACAATCATACCAGGAACAACTTCCCTTGTAAGACGAACAATAGCATCTTCAGCAGTATTCATATCAAGTGCTTTCATTCCAGGAACATGATCAATCATACCAATACTCTTCAACCTCTTAACACCAGTAGCACCAAAAGGACCATCATGTCCACAAGAACTCACAACAACCTTAGCTTCCATAACATTTGGATCCATGCAAGATTGTGTATCATGGTTCATTGAAACCAAAGCCCAGTTTGTAACAACACCAGCAACCCTGTTTTCCTTCACGATCAAATCTTCAGCAGCAACAGCATTGAAAAGTTTTACGTTAGGTTTTGCAAGAAGCTTGCTCATGATGGTTGAAGTGAAAAGAGCAGCGTGTTTGATGACAACGTAGTCTTCTTGTTCGTCATATTCGACACCGATTTCATCGAGGAAGAGGTGAGCTGGTTTGCGAACAACCATGGCGGAGAAGAGCTGGCCACCGAGCCATGCACCACCGCCGGGGCTGACGGATTGTTCGATGATGGCTATGCTGATGTTTGGGTTTTTGGATAATTCGTAAGCGCATGAAAGACCGGCGGAACCAGCACCGACGATGACGACGTCGGTGTCGGCGTAGGTGATCATGTCTGTCATGTAACGACGGGTCATTTCACGAGAGACGATGGATTCTTTGATGGGTGCGAATTTGAAGGTGTTTATATCGTAAGGGGGTGTGGTTAGTGACATGGTGATTTTTTGGGGGGTGGATTTGATGATGGTGGAGGTGCGGGTAGCAATTGGTCTTCCATTGAAGAATGATGATTTGGGAGTTGAAGAGAGGGAAGTAGTGAGAGATGCAGTGGCCATGGATGCCATTAGGGGTGTTTTGGGAAGAGAAAAGGTTTAGTGAGAGTTGATATATTTTGTGAGAGTGGAGTGGAATGGGTTTTATAAAGGAGATGATATGTGAAGTATTGTGTGACTGAAAAATCTATGAAAGTGAAGTGTATGCTTTTTGAGAAATGAAGATAGAATTTCAACGGTTCATACACATCTGATATCTGGGATATTTCTTATTGCCTTTTTCTCAACCAATGTAGTACTCCATATGTGCGCCACATACACATCACAAATAGGGACATCAATTATTTATTATATTTTATACTCTTTCTGTTTCTTATTAATGCCATATATGGAATTTAGGATTCTAGATTGTATGCAGTTAAATGCATGTAGTCATGCACATAACACATTTTCATCTGTCCGATTGAGATCAGAATATCAGATGAATCCGATTTAAAGATCCTAATCTGTATCGAATGATGGCATAATTGCTTGTAATGTTGATTGCAAGCAACAAAGAGTCGGAACTATTCAAAAAATAATATTCATATTTAGGATTTACTATGGCATGGTTTATGGTATGGTTTGATGTTGGTAATCAACAAGTCTAATCAACGAGTTATTTGTGAAGCAGATTTTTTATAAGTTTCCCATTTTCTTCAAGATTCAGATCACTTTCATGGTATATATTTCTTTGTTGGTGAAGATTCTTGGGTTAAAGGAACATATTCTCAACTTTTTTTTTCTTCCAATACGTACTTCAAGTGAGCAACTATTGCGCATATTTCTTAGTCAAGGTAGGACGCTCTTTAAGATTAGGTGTGATCTTTTGTCAAACTCCACTATTGGAGTTAAAAGGACGCTCTTTAAGATTAGATGTGATTTTTTGTCAGACTCCACTGTTGAAGTGAAAGTCAATGTTGAGACTTTATGTCCCAGGTTGATCCCTGTTTTTAGGATTTTTTTTTTTCTTTTGTCATTCTACTAAAAAAATTTGCATAAATTAACTCTCTTACATGAACAAGTCGACCCTAGTTTGTTCTCTATAGGTTCTCTTTTTCATTTTTTCTTTGAGTTGCCGGACTCGAGTCAATTTTTTTATTCAAAGTCATTCATCTGCATCTTTTCATCTCAATTTAAATCTAAATAAGTAATTTTTATATAAACTTAGATTTTTTTTCTTTGTAATTTTGTCATCTGAGTGTGGCGCTGTGTTGTTCGTCGACTTGTGCGTCTTTGTTTGATTTTTAATTTTGTTGCAGTGTTCATATCTAAACCAATATTAATCAAACTAAAAAAAAAAAAATAGAATAAAGCAAGAGATAAATATATTGATCTAAACTAAAACAATCGAATTCAAATGGTTAATAATTTCCACCAAAGACGAATTGTTCAATATTAAACTTAAAAGTCTAAATCAAAGATAATTGTTTATGTGTAGAGGAACCATATATTATACTCATTGACTATTGTAGTTGAGATGAATATACTCCTTTTGTCTCTTACTATAAGCCTCTTTGACTAATTACACACATATTAAGAAAAGTTGTAAATGTATTTAATGTGCCTAATTTGTGTGTGAATTTTATTAAATTGTCATTGATTTGTATTTGTATTTAATTTGAATTTTCATATTTAAAGACAAGTTATTATCAATTAGTAACTTGTATAAAGACTTATATTTAGAGACAATTTTTTTAAAGAGACTTATTATCAATTATTGTTTATATAAATAAACAAGAATTAAAGAGAATATTCCTTAAAAAAAAAGAAGAGAATGTTATGCTCCCCTCATAAGAAGAAAATATTATTATACCAAAACGAAAGAAAAGAAATGAGATCGTAAAAAAAAGAGAAATGCGGCTACAAAAGAAATAATCAAAAGCAAAAAAGTGACAGCTGTGGGATTTGAACCCACGCCCTTTCGGACCAGAGCCTAAATCTGGCGCCTTAGACCACTCGGCCAAACTGTCATGTTGCTATAATCATTTCTACAACGATCTATGTATAAGATAACAATATTCTTAAGTGTAATACATAAACTAAACAACGCCATAAAGTCATCGTCATTCATTCCATGCTTTCCCTTCAGATTAAAATTGTCCCAATGTAAAGGTTTAATCAAAAGACATAAGAACATTTATTTTTAGTTGACCAATTATTTCTGAAACAATTTATTTATTTTTTATTACGATATTAATACAAAGTTTTCACTACCGTTTAACGATCACTAATCTCTGTCGGAAACCTGTGGGACACACAAAGTGGATTCTTCTCTATCAAAACTTAATTTTGTATGATTTTTTTTAACGAATAATATATCAACTGCTAGCTTTTTTTTTATCCATGTTCAATTTTGTTATAATTTGATATTTCACATACAATTACCATTATATCACATGAGGGGACATTTGAGATTGTGGATAATATATGTAGTTTTTTTATTTTTTTTTTCTTCCAAAAACTAATGTCCGTAGTTGGATTTTACTTTAAAAAAAATTGTCACAACTAAAAGTTTACAAATAACTTCATATCATTAAAAGTTGGATTTCAATCTTTCAAACAGGATATTCATTTTGAATAATTCACTTTAAAGTTTTTTCTGATATAAAAATAAGCCTTATTTATTGAAGAAATTGCACTAACGTCATCTCCCGGAGTAGATATGACTAAAAATTTGCAAAGCTTTTTAGTGCTGGAATAAAATGGAGATTAGATGCTACTATCATTCAAGGAAAAAATTATTGCTCATCAAGAATTTTTTTTCACTTACTGAATGATGTAACACATGTGAAGAGACTTTCAAATTTTTGTTTAGTATTAAGAGATCTTCATGTTGGCTTCAAAGTTTTCAAAGTTAAAAAGACATACTAGAGATGCCTTATAATGAATAACAAGGTGTTGATAGGTCCACATGATGCTGGAACTGTCTTTTGCAACTACTCAATGCTTCGATGGTTTTTCAAGCTGATGATCAGATTTTAATGTTAGAAATTTTCTTTGAAGTGGATAGAGAATAATGCTTGTAATCCTCTTGGAATTATGCTTTGAATGCGTATTTCCTTTGACGTCAAAAACTATATATAACATTATTTGACAATGACTTTAAATTACGTTGCAATTAACATATTGATACTTACACTTGAGGTGTTGACTTGTGTTGAAACAAGATGAAACTCGCTATAGTTTTCTTGTTTACACTTAATCACTTTTGTATTTGGGTTGAAGAAGAAGATTAGAGAGCTCACTATAGTTTTCTTGTTTGCCTGTTTTTTTTTTTTTTTGAAAACTCGGTATCCGATCCAAAGACCTTGTTTGCCTGTTTATGAATGGAAATCACACTTTCACTACTTTGTTTATTCACTTGTATTGTCTTATACACAAAATTGTTAATAGTTAGGTAACATACACACATTGCGAATCATAACTACTCTAACTTCCATATAACTGAAAAACTGAAAAATCCTAAAAGACAGTTGGCTTGCACAACATGCAAGCTCACTAGTTTACTAGTTTTGAATTAACTCCTAACAGATGTGGTAAGACTGTAAGAGGTTAAACTTTTAACCACAAAATACAAAGTTTAAATTCTCTCAAAGACAATTGTAAATTAGTCATTAGTGCAACTTTAATTAATTAAAATGTTCTCCATCCCCAATTTAGAAAAATAATATTGAAACTTTTTTAAACCGCTATAAGATATCTCAACTAGTTTGGCATCCCTTAGAACCTCTTATTCTATGGCCAATGCTCGCATATATTAATTAAAGAAAGAGGAAAAATATATATAGGGGGGGAGGGTTGTTACTACCTAGTCCATTACTCCAAAAGAAGGTATAAAAAAATAAAAGAAAGAAAGAACATCAACAAAAACGAATAAATTAGGGAGGTTGCAACGATTCTTATAAGAAGTCTTCAAAAAGGTTGTGTGGTAGAACGTTCCATCAAGTGAAGTCCGCAAATCCATGACCTAAGACAACCATTTTGTCGACACTCTTTATCATAAGTCCAGTTTCGATTCCAATTACCCCAAAGGTTTGGAGGTTGATTTCCTCCCAAAAGCTCCAATAAAGGAACTTCATGGAGAACTTGTTGGAAGAAGACCTATTAAGCGAGTATTGTGTGTCTCAGCTGCTTGTGTTAATTTAACTTGCGTTTTCTTCGACTTCTTTGTTCGTTAAGTAGTAAAAGAAACGTCGTTCGCATCCTTAGAGGTGTGGATCCTCTACTATCCAAGCCTTTTCAATTTTATAAATGTCTGCAAGTACTACTTTCTTTTAAATAGGGCCAGCCTCTGAATCTGATGTGCTTTCAAATGAGGTATGTTGATCAAACACTGCTTTCTTTTAAATAGGGTGAGACTGAAATTGGATGGAGGAGACGTCCTAAAATATGATGTGCTCTCAGATGAGGTTTGTTGTTCATATGACTATCTGTCTCTTATCAAGCTCTTGCTTAGTATTTGTCTTATTATTATCCTTATTATGCTAATCATGTACCATATTAACATGTTCCTCCTCATTTTCCTAGTGACTAACCCCATGTACCAGTTGCTCAACAACGAGAGAACTATCATGATGGAGTGGTCGATGTTCGAACCCGATCACGACATTTAATTAAGGACAACATTTAATTATTTGATAATACATACATAATTATTTTTAACAAGGATAATACATAGATAATTGATAGAATAATTGGTTTAAATAGTAAATGTTAGTTTTTTAATCAATAATAAATGTTATTTTTTTTGTTATTTTGTTAGTGAGGTAGCTGAACTCATGACTTTTTTACCCTCCAATCTGTTCCTCCTAAAAACCACCAAGTTACCTTCTCACTTCACATATAAAATGATATTAATTATCCTAGTTTTGCATCTGTCGAGCATGAAAGCGAAAGGTTCATGAGTTTGCATTATTTATTGGTAGACCAGCTCAGAACGATGGATCACGTTCTTACATGCATTAATCACCGAACCTCAACGCTACACCGTCTCTATTTTCATTTTTCATTCCTGTGCAATTATTTTTTTTAATAAAAATTCTTGTGCATTTTCTAGATTCTAGTCTTGTCAACCATTGCAATTTGCAAAATGCAGCCTGGCTAAGGTCCCACTCCCACATTTGTTTTTTACATTACCATTTGCATTATTGTCGTTCTTCATTCACCAATATACCCTTGTCTTGTATATGCACCTCCTATACTTACCATGATCAATTTCACCGACCCTCGTTCATTTATTCTTTCTAAAAATTACACTGTAGTTTTTTTTTTATTTTTAATTTCAATCATGTTGTGGTAAACGTGAGTCAGAAGTCTTACGTTGGATAGAAAAATGAGTGTCGAACAATACATAAGTGAGAAAACCCGTAAATCCAATATTTTAATATTTTGAGTTAAAATGTGATCGCTCTTGACCTACTGTGGATGATCTTTTAGGTTTCTCTCAAGACCCAAAAATTGTATCAAAGTTGATTGTTTGACCGGCTCCTTGTGGTGGAAGTCAACAATGGTGATCAGACATCGCGTCCTATTGTCGACTCCCCAATGGTGGTGTAAATGGATGAAAAAGCACATATCCATAAGAATGGATGGACTCACACTTGAGGGGGAGATCGTTCTGTCAAGTGTGAGTCATAAATCTCACATTGGATGAAAAAATAACTGTTTAACAACAAATAAGTAAGATAATTAATAAACATAATATCTTAAAATTTTAAGTTAAGATGTCGTGTTTAACTCACTTATATGGTTCCTCTTGATCTAATATGAATGAACCTCATAACCCAACAAGTTAATTGTTAATATTTATCCTTGAATAGGATTTTGAAGATGAAGTGTGGGTGTCTATATTAGTAAATGCAAATAGCAATACTTCAACACAATTTTTTCTTATATATTGGTTCAAATTCAAATAAGACCACCTTAAACTCTGTCTCACATAAGTTTAATAAAATCTACATCAATTTCAACAAAAGAAAAAAATATCTTGTAGATAAATACTAGTGAAATCTATTTGAGATCTAGAGTGTCTCAAGCAATTTTCATTATTGTATACATGTAGACTTTGGGGTCATGATGTTATAAGTGAATGGACAAATTTGTACATTTGTCACATGCAAATTTATTAAACAACTAAACAAAGTGGAACAATAGCATATGATGTTACAACTGTATGTGCAGAAATCATTTTCAAAGTTAACATTATTTATTGAACTTCCAAACCTCGGGTTCAGAGATCCAGAAGCAGAGAATCCCTCCATTCTCTTGAACCAAAATTCTCCTCCTACTACCCAAAATGGATGGAGGGTCCTGTTCTTCATTTTCCATTCTTCTTTTCCTTGCAGCCATAGTAGCTGCTTATTATCATTCAGCAGAAGCAGCTATGTCTAAGGGATCTTTTGAAGATAACTTCAGCATAATGTGGTCTGAAAACCATTTTACTACCTCTACAGATGGACAGATCTGGTATCTCTCCTTAGACAATGACACAGGTATCAAATCAAATGAATGAGCATAACATTAAAATGAGCATTTTGTTGCACATACACTGTATTATTATGTTATGTTTTCATTTGATTATTTTATGTAATCTTAAGTATATTTAAAATTGTACAAAATACTCTAAGAGTTTGTTCGGTTCTGCTGTGATAAAAATTGTTTTTGATTGAAATCGAGTTGAATGTACAATGATTTATGTTTTTATACATTCGTTAAAAAATGATCTACATAAACTTACTTTTGGATAGTTTGGATCAAAGTTGCTTGTGTGTGTATGTATATATATTACCTTTTCGATAGAATTGATTTTGGGACTAGGATCAATGCTAAAGTTGAAAGTATAATTTATGGTCAAATCATGTTTGAGTAAGTTAAACATTATTCTGGAAGGTACAAATGTGGTACTAAACATAGTCCGAATGTTTTAATTGTTAGCATTAATTAATGTTGAGATTTTGAGGCCATTTTTTAAGTATTGAATGTTTGACAGGATGTGGGTTTCAAACAAAACAAAGATATAGATTTGGATGGTTCAGTATGAAGCTGAAATTGGTAGGAGGTGATTCTGCTGGTGTTGTGACAGCTTATTATGTAAGTAAACAGTTACATTAATATTGAAATTTAGTAAACAATTGATTGAGTGTTAACAAAGAAGAGGGATTGTTGCAGATGTGTACAGAAAATGGTGCAGGACCAGAAAGAGATGAACTTGATTTTGAGTTTTTGGGAAACAGAACAGGACAACCATATTTGATTCAAACAAATGTGTACAAGAATGGGACCGGTAATCGTGAGATGAGACATATGCTTTGGTTTGATCCCACTGAGGACTATCACACCTATTCCATCCTCTGGAATAATCACCAGATAGTGTAAGTTTAATCTTATATTGCTCTTATTGGTGTTCTTAATATTATAACCCAAGTAAAAAAAATGACATCAAAGTGTTTGCAAATATAGTAATGGGGCTAAGTTGGTACACTTCTTTATGCTTTTTGTCGGTTTAAGGGTTCTTTTCTAAATTGTCAAAAAGTAATTAGGACTTTTTGTTTTTGGTGGAAATAGTAGTGTAGGACAAGATTGTGAGGTTAAAGAAACAATCTAGTTCAGTAAAATGTACAATATGGTGGACCTAGTTTAATTATCATTGCTAGCTGCTCATATGAATATGATAATATGTCATATGGACAGTAACAAGGAAAGAGTGTTTCTTTTAAAAATACCTTAAATTTCAAGGGTACAGATTATTTAAAATACCTTAATTCAAGATATTTATGGAATTCTTTTGTTTGTTTACTGAATGTTGCAAATGAATTGGAAACAGGTTTTTTGTGGATAGAGTTCCAATAAGGGTGTTCAAGAACAATGACAAACCAAACAATTTCTTCCCAAATGAGAAACCAATGTACTTGTTTTCAAGTGTATGGAATGCAGATGATTGGGCCACAAGAGGTGGACTTGAAAAAACAAATTGGAAATTAGCACCATTTGTGTCATCCTACAAAGACTTCAGTGTTGATGCTTGTCAATGGGAAGATCCATTTCCTAAATGTGTTTCAACCACAACCAAAAATTGGTGGGATCAATATGATGCTTGGCATCTTTCAGGGGATCAGAAAATGGATTATGCTTGGGTTCAAAGAAACCTTGTCATCTATGACTATTGCAATGATTCTGAACGTTTTCCAACTTTGCCTGAGGAGTGCTCGTTGAGTCCATGGGAGTAATGTATCATGGGGAAAATATATGAAATATCATTTTTCTTTTAAATATCTATTTTTGTATCAAATTTATTTAGTTAGCAGAGTTTTTTTTATTCATTTGCTATTCTTTTTAATTATGTAAAAGCATATCCCATATAACAAATGAAGTTTACATGGTTTGAGAAGAGTGCGTAAATCTCTATACATGAACATGTTGAACGGTGACAAAGTTTACCCCAAATGAGCTTTTTTTCACTAGGGATGGTAATAGGTAATCCAACAAATAGGTGTTCACAAAAAGTATATGTATTGCGTAAAAAAAAACAAAGTGTATATGTAATGGTTTTTTTGACACAGTATATGTAAATGTAATTGGTAGAGTCACTAGAGTGGTGCATATTCAGACAAAAAACATACATCATTAATCAACAAAACTATGAGGTGCATGTGTGCTTTAGATTTTGGTGGAAGGAACCCTTGTAAAAAAAAGATTTTGGTGGAACCAAATAGAAAATTTTGATAATGAGACAAATTTTATTAGATCTAACAAATTTATTCTTCCATTAAACTTGGATTGAAAAGCCAAGTTTCTTCATTTTGCCATGATAGAAATCTAAGCTAAACAAGGGTATAATTACTACTTCATCAAAAGTAATAACTTATATTTTTAAGATGAAATTTATATTTATAAATTTTTTAACCAATGCATCTGAGACACTAATTAGCAAAACTCTTAAATAAGTTATCAACATCAAATGAAATTTAACCATAAAAGTAAATTTATAAGTAATACACATTAACCAATTTTTACCCCACTTACAAATTTACTTATTTGATTAATTTTTACTGATCGTTGGATAAATTATCTATGATTCTTCAAATGTAACTTAAAAATAACTTTAAAAAAAAAACATAGAAAGAACGATTTTTTTAAGAGTTTAATGCAGCAACCCCATTAGGGTGTGAGCTACCTCATTTGCTTGTCGCCTGTTGAACTCGACCTTAGAGTTTGAGAAGTGTGTGTTGAAAAGACTCCGACATGCTGAAATTACTTGTCCAAATTCCGTAACATCAACCTGAAGATGGTGGAAGGCGTCTATTGTAATCTTTGAATCCAAGATGACATCGACGTCGTCAAATTGCATGTCACTTAGCCATTGTAAGACGTGGAATAAACCTAAAGCTTCTCCCACGACAACAGAATACACAGGAGAGAGCGGGATAGTTTGAGCCAACACAAAGGTACCTTCATCATCACGGATACATATTTCAATACCTGTTCTATTCAACTGATTCAAAAATGAAGCATCAACATCACATTTCAGACGACCTCGTTGTGGACGCAGCCACCTATCTGAAGCCATATCACTCGTTGTTGTAGAAGAAGATGAAATTCGAGTTGTAACTGAATTGCCTTGTCTTATCGGTATTCTTGTTGTTGTCTGATTATTACGACCTGAATTTATTGAAATGTTGTTTCGACTAGCTACCGGAAGAGTAGCGTTAGCTGCATGTCAATCCTCCATAAGGTGACAAGCTCGATCTACTACATAATCACATGTTTCTGTGGCATCTTGCCAAAGTTTGAGGTTTCTATGTTTCCAAAGGCTCCAAAGGGAAGCTGCAAATCATTGACCAAGATCTTGCGAGAGCTTATGTAACAATTCAAAAATCGCATCAACTGGTGAATTCTTTTCAAGAAACACCTCATGAACCGCATTCCAAAGGCCAATCTTACACCAGACCTGTACAATTAAAGGACACTCAAAACAAATATGTGCAAGGTCCTCATGGAGGCCACCACAGGAATAAAAATGTGCACTTAAAATTTGAAAACCATAAATAAAATTAGATTTCATATGTTTTACTATCAATAAGATAAAATAAAAATATTACTAAAATAAAAGATAAAATAAAAATAGATCTCATATATATACTCGAAGGTTGTCGTTTTGGATAACAAAAGTTCAAAACGACAGGAATTAGCTGAAAAGGGGTATAGGGTTTTGATCCGAATCTTGATATTGAAATTGAAAAATTCACTCACAATCAAATCAAATCAAATCAGTAATCAGAATCATTATCGACTGCCATGGTCTGCGAAAAGTGTGAGTTTCTTCAATAATCCATCCATATTTCTAGCTTTTGAAAATTCAATTGATCTTTTTGGTGATTTGAATTCGTGGTTTTAGGTCAGAAGAAATTATCGAAGGTGATAGTACCAGACAAATGGAAAGAAGGTGCAAGCAATACTACTGAGGGTGGTGGCCGTAAAATCAACGAGAACAAGCTTCTCTCCAAAAAGAACAGGTTCCCTTCAACCTAACACCTTCAATTTCTTATTTATTTACTTATTTTTTTAATTAGGGTATGAAAATCATAGTAATTTTGTCTTAATACACATATTTAATTTTATTTAGCTGATAATATGCTAAAGTAATCATTTTTAGTTTTGATATTGGAAACTTTGGGATGCAATTTTCTTTTACCTGCTTGGTATAACTTCAAATTTCGAGGTGGGGTGTTTTGGACTATGGGCCTGTTTGGATTGACTTAATTGAGCTTATATAGTGGCATATGTTTTGTGTGATTGTTTTGGAGAATTTATGAAAATAGCTTATGATAATGTTCATAAGTTGTTTTTAGCTTATTTTCATAAGTTCATTAAGATAGCTTATGAAAACAGGCAGCTTATAGTTAATACGAAAATAATTTAACTTTATTTTATCTTTTGTTATAAAAAATTAAAATAGCTTATACACAAGCTCTTATCATGACAAGCACTTATTCTATAAGCTGCAAATAAGATGTTTATCCAAACAGTGACTGAAAGTCACGTTGCATGGTGCAAAATCATATTTGTGCTACTCTTTGTTCCCCTTTTTTAAATCTTAATGCTACTTAAACATCAAAACATGTCAAAAATGATTCTACGTCTTGAATCAATCTTACCTCCTCCAAAAGGGAAACCAAATATATACTATGTTGAAATGATACTTGGCCGATGGAGGAGCAATCTTAAGAAATGGCAAAGTTCAACTTGATAGGGTGAGCCGTGAGAGTCTCCCATGGACCAATAGGCTTCAATGTTTAAAGGACGTACTATGTATGTTTGGTCTTTGTTTTGGTTTGGTGCTTTAAACATAATCTTCTTTGATTTTTTTTTGTGCAATGCTTTTTCATATGTAGGTTTGATATAGTTGGTTGTATGGTAGATGTTGTGAAAGAAACCTGATGTTTTCAAGTGGTAGTTTGCTATGGTCAACTAGTTAGCTATTTTGATAATAGTATTTTGAACAAGTGAATCAGTAGTTGGATATCACTATGACTTGATTCCATAAGTAAATTTTCGGTATGCTGATACTGCTTCTGTTGTGCATAAACTATGTATGTGGTGCACAGTGCGATAGTCTTTCTTTTTTTTTTTCAAAATCTTGACCGTGGGATACTGCACTCTCACTAGATTTCTCATTGGTAAAACCTATACACTAGATTTTTCGCTTCAGATCTCTGCAACCAGCTAAAAGCTTGTGCCATTGCATCTAAACTCCTTTTTCACAGTCGCTCGTGTTGATTGAAGCGATGCCAGCGCTGCACGCATTGAGATATATAAAGCTTGCTAAAGTGGTTGCTAGTGGCCATTGTAACAATGACTTTCTTTTCTTTCTTTTTTTAAATAAGATACCAACTTTTATTATGAACCAAAACAAGAGTGGGTAGAAGATCAGATGTACCCAACCATGTTTACAGTAAAACAGAAAATAAGACACCACATCACCCCTTACAGTTTCTTTTGTAGTTTTGGTTTATGTTTCATGTTCTTATTCTACTTTTGGAATTATGTTATTTTTTCAGTTTTTGGGGTTAATTAATGGTTGATAAAATAGAAGGAAGTCATGTTGATTTTTCGTGGGAAGGTAAAGAACTATACAATCAATGGAGTTGTGTATGTGAAGAAGTTTAACGGTATGAGTGGAAAGGGGACCTGATGTGAGTGGGTGGGTAAGGAAAAATCTAGCGTGGTGGGTCTATGATATATCTCGTCGGTCTTTATCATCAAATGGTTAAAAAATGTTGTGCATGGTGCACCATATACCTAACTTGTGCACAATAGAAGTTGCCATATCTATTAGATATTCCATGCATTTTAGTTAATGCATTTTTTTTTTCTTGGTGAGAATTGGTATTTCTCTCATAACTTCGCCATGGTCACTTTCCCTCTTCATGTTACCCTCTGCAAATTAAATGTTTTCCCTCCCAAATGTTATGTTTGTTTTGTCATTAATAATAGTGCAAATGTAAAATTGAATATCTGTATTTTGATTGATGTGGCCCTTGGAAAATATTTTTGACATATCTACGTGGCTCAAACTTCAGAATTGCTAGGATACATTTTATCCTTTATATTCCATATCTTTTCCTAACACTTGTGCACATAGTCTTGGACTCAAATGATACTACCTTCGTCCCTATTTATAAGACCCTTTTGCCAAATTTTGTTGTCCCTTTTTATAAGACTCTCTTCGAAGTAACAAGGTGCATTAGCTATTTTTTTCACAAAAATACCCCTAATTAAATGACGAGATTTAAAACATCAATCATATCTCTCTCTTAATAATTGAAGGATAATTTTGAAAAGAAAATGTAGATTGTTGACAAATTTAATGCAAAAACAATTTTTTTAATTCTTGCGCTTTTATCAAAAGGGTCTTGTATATAGAGACGGAGGTATTACTCAATATTATCAGCACTGTTTACTAGTTGTACCCTTATATTATATATCATGTAATAATGACTAAAAGTATTGTTCTTGCTTATTACATGGTTTAATGTCTGCCCAAACTGCCAAGGTTTTGGGTTCGGAATGAGTGACATTATGGAATATAGCAAGTTCTGTTCACTACACGAGCAAGTACTCTTGAAGGACTGTGCCATTGTTTTTTGTAAATTTTTATGCATTGCACATGTATACAACTCTCAATCTTATTGGCAAGTTTTTGTGTCCAACTATATACTGTACCTTGACCTGTTATTTAAAGGGCTCCTTTTTCTCCTTTTGTAAATTGTAACTTTTTATCTGTTGCAGGCGTTGCATTTTTTCATCTGTATTTTTTCACCATGTGAAATTTTTTCTTATTTTAAATTAATTCCTTGCAGATGGACCCCTTATGGAACTACTAAGTGCATCATTTGCAAGCAGCAAGTGCACCAGGATGGCAAGTACTGCCACACCTGTGCTTACTCGAAAGGTGATATTTCATATTCCAATGTTTTCCATTTGCTGTTATATTTTATCATGAAAGGACATAGCTCCATTCCTGACGTGTTTTGTATTTGCAGGAGTTTGCGCGATGTGTGGCAAGCAAGTTCTGGACACCAAGTTTTATAAACAAAGCAATGTGTAGTGGATTTGTGCTTCATTCTGCATCTTCTAGCTGCATTGTAGCATTTCCTTTCTACGCAGTATAGTCTAATTGGTGGTGTTGCTAACAATGTAACTGAAGCTGTAAAAAATACAGTGAGAGTGAGGGGGGTTTCTATTTTCTTTGACATATGTAATGTTACTTATTGAATGTTTATTCCTGATCTAAAAACATTGTACCTTTTCGCGTGAAATTCATGTACTCTCGAGTTTATATGATGCTTTGAAGTTGATTATCTTGCTAAATCAACTCAATTTTGACCAGAACATGAGGTAATTTTGGTCAAAATTGACTTACTTTGATAGATGCGTGTAGGGGACTTTCTATTTTGGTTTGTGAACACAACAAAGAAGTGTGGACCTCCTATCATATCGACCGGAGTGATTATTTTCCAACACATTTTATGACCATTGCTTTCTATTTCTTGTTCTATTTCCTGCAATTCCTAAACCCACGATAAAGATTGGCAAGAATATTAAATATCCAGGATTGTAGGGGAGAGTTTGACTCCCACTTGGAAGGGAGGCATAATCTTGTGCAAGCTTCCCAAATGGAAACTAGGCGCTGTTGAAATGAGCCTGAATCAAATAATGAAATCTACACCAAACGACTCTCTATAGTCTATTGTGATACTGAAGGTTGAGATTTCCGTGTGAGCAACTAAGAAAAGCTGATGCTCATATTTGGCAGGCTTAACCGTCTTTCAAATTGGCCTCCAATTGTCAAACTTGAGTTTGGCTGCTATGCAAAATCTGTAGGTGTTATGCCTTATTCCAATAACATGATCCTTATAATTTTGCAAAGCGATGTTCTCACAGCATAACATGCTTATCGTCCTCATACCTTTGCAAACAACTTAATCTTGGATACATAGAGGTTGTAGAACCATACTTTCAAAATGATATGGTTGTCTGGGATAATAAGTTAGTTGAGTTGGTTTGTAGGATTGGAAATAACGGTTAAAGTGATAAAGATGTCATAGAATTTACTCTCTACACTAATACACTGGTAAGTAATATTGGAGTTAAAAATTATGGTTGTTTAATCTCAAGGTCCAGCTTATGAATCTAAAGGTTATTTGTTGAGAAGATTCTTAAATATGTAGAGCTATAGGGCTGTATATGCTTTCAAATTGAGGTGGTTGTCTGGAGTTGCAAGGTAGTTGAGCTGGTTTCAAGAAAAAGAAATAAGGTTTAGAGTGATAAATTGATAAGGAAGTCATATTTTCAACCCTTTACACTAATTTAAAAATAGAAGAGGTACCATAATTGATTTTACGATGTTTTTAGAGAATAATTGATTCTACTTGAAGCTACAATTGATTTTAGCCTTAAATTCTTTGCTAAATCCATTTTTATATTATTCAAACATAAATTATTTTACATTCAACTTCCTTTAACATTTTTTTTCTTTCGGATTTCTTCTCTTTATATATGGCTTAATTTAGTTATTAATGTAAATCAAAACTAAATTGACATGATAGCTGTATTGAAGCAATACTATAAACTTGGCTGATTAAAACAGGAGGGGTAGCCAATTTTTAACAATAGACCATTGCCCAGAAATTTAGTTTCCCTTCTTTTAGTTTAAAGAGTTTCTCTATTATGATCATAGAAAACGTATCCATAATGATGGTGATAAACGATAAGATAACTTCGTGGATCATGATTTTGCCCGATCGTTGAATTTCATTCAAGTTTTGGTATTCAACTTCATTCCTGACGTGGTAAGTAGGGAGAACTAAATCGGAAGAATTTCTTATAACAAAAAAATGAACGGATTGGGAGCTATCTATACAAAATATTAATTTTTAAAACAAATACAAACATGGAATTAAATTAATATTTTCTTGACGTACTTGTTTGCATTGTAAATCCTAATGAACTAGCTGTGGTTATACCAAGATTTTTTGATACGATTGGAAAACTGGGATCAACAATAAATGTGTTTTAACTTTCAAGAGAAGAGCACGAAGATATATCCTCAGTCATCTATGCAGACAAGATTCCAGAGCTGCTGAATCAGGTTCGTTGATTATCACAAATAAGCATCGATAGACTTCGGTGATATATACTTAACGCAATCACAACCAGACATACATCAAATGAATAAACACATCCATTACGAAGGAAAAGACTAAATTCATTATCCACAAAAAACCACAGAAGTTCACATTGATCAAATTTATTCTAAGGGCCAACATAGGACCCTACAACATCCACAAGTTCACATAACACATTTGAAAAATCACAAAACACAGAAAAGGACACCAACAGCTCAAAAGCCACCACGAAGACGGAGGACAAGGTGAAGGGTAGACTCCTTCTGAATATTGTAATCAGCAAGGGTCCTTCCATCCTCCAACTGCTTCCCTGCAAAGATCAACCTCTGCTGGTCAGGTGGGATACCCTCCTTGTCCTGGATCTTAGCCTTAACATTATCAATGGTGTCTGAGCTCTCTACCTCCAAGGTGATGGTCTTCCCAGTCAAAGTCTTGACAAAAATCTGCATACCACCCCTCAAACGCAGCACAAGGTGAAGGGTAGACTCCTTCTGGATATTGTAGTCCGCAAGAGTCCTCCCATCTTCCAATTGCTTTCCAGCAAAGATCAATCTCTGCTGATCTGGGGGAATACCTTCCTTATCCTGGATCTTAGCCTTCACGTTGTCAATGGTGTCTGAGCTCTCCACCTCAAGGGTAATAGTTTTACCGGTAAGTGTCTTCACGAAGATTTGCATACCACCACGGAGACGCAACACGAGGTGAAGGGTGCTTTCCTTCTGAATGTTGTAATCAGCTAGGGTTCTTCCGTCTTCCAACTGCTTTCCAGCAAAGATAAGCCTCTGCTGGTCTGGGGGAATTCCTTCCTTGTCCTGGATCTTGGCCTTGACATTGTCAATGGTGTCAGAGCTTTCCACCTCAAGAGTGATGGTCTTGCCGGTAAGGGTCTTGACAAAGATCTGCATACCACCACGGAGACGCAACACAAGGTGAAGGGTGCTTTCCTTCTGGATGTTGTAATCAGCTAGGGTTCTTCCGTCCTCGAGCTGCTTTCCAGCAAAGATAAGCCTCTGCTGGTCTGGGGGAATTCCTTCCTTGTCCTGGATCTTGGCCTTCACGTTGTCAATGGTGTCAGAGCTTTCCACCTCAAGGGTGATGGTCTTGCCCGTAAGGGTCTTGACGAAGATCTGCATACCACCACGGAGACGGAGGACAAGATGAAGGGTAGACTCCTTCTGGATGTTGTAATCAGCAAGGGTACGGCCGTCCTCGAGCTGCTTTCCGGCGAAGATCAACCTCTGCTGGTCCGGGGGAATTCCTTCCTTGTCCTGGATCTTGGCTTTCACGTTGTCAATGGTGTCAGAGCTTTCAACCTCAAGGGTGATAGTCTTGCCAGTGAGGGTCTTAACGAAGATCTGCATGCCTCCACGAAGACGGAGGACAAGGTGAAGGGTGCTTTCCTTCTGGATATTGTAGTCAGCTAGTGTTCGGCCATCCTCGAGCTGCTTTCCGGCGAAGATGAGACGTTGCTGGTCCGGGGGAATTCCTTCCTTGTCCTGGATCTTAGCCTTGACGTTGTCGATGGTGTCGGAACTCTCGACCTCGAGAGTGATGGTCTTTCCGGTAAGGGTTTTCACGAAGATTTGCATCTGTAAAATCATACATCATAACACGATTTAGATCGATACATCAAAACTTGAATCAGAACCTAATTCAACATATCCGTACAATATGAACAAATAAACCGGAATATAACACCAGAAAATTGAATTGAATCATATATTACAAATTTTGCCTATGGATCTGATGAATTTTGCGATGAAGATTCAACTAAAGCCAAAAGTTTGATTAAATCAAATTGATTAGAAGATTTCAAAAGAAAACTCTCAGATCGTTCATACAACGATTGCGTTCAGGAATCATGCGTATAAACAATTAAGCTATACATACCCTATAACACCCTATAACATAGATTAAAAACAGATCTACAATCTTAAGAACGAGCACAAAATCAAATTCAAAATCAATCAATGAAAATTCAGAGAGTGGATGGAAATTAATTACCTTGAAGAGAAGTTAGGTCAAAGAGAGAAGAGGAATTATTGAATTGAGATTTGAGAAGAGGAATTATTGAATTGAGATTTGAGAAGAGAATTGTGAATTGATAAGGGTGAGATGAGGTCCTTATATAGGAAAACGGGTTGAAAGTTTAACCAGTAAAATTGTGACGCGTGTCATTATGACGTATGAATCGGTGCAAGTTGTTTGGTTGGGCTTGCTTGTTCGTTGTGACACGGCAAGTTTTGGACGTATCCAATGCGTTCGAGGCGGTACTGGAATATTGCAATTTGGAAGGGTTAGTTGGCGTTAAAATTTGACGGAGTTAAATGTATGTGGTCTACTTTTCATCAGCGTTATCATGACGTTACTTCATTCAATCCCTCATCTTTATTTGGCCCTCGTCTTCTGATTTTTATCCCGGCTGCTACGAAATTATATAATGTTCTTTTTTTTTCCTAAAAAAAAAAAAATAATGATCACTTTTAATTTTTTTATAAAGCGAACTTATATAAATTTCAACGGATATAATTGAAAAAGATCGCCCTAGCAAGTAGAAAGTCAAATAAATTTTGATTAATCTCATCTAACTACATGGATCAGAACCTAAATAAAATGTTTTGAAGACTTAAATATTTATAACTTATGTCACACTATATTGTTGAAGATAAGACATTTTAATGAACGTATATTTTACACTATTATTATATTTAAGATCAAATTAATTAAAATGATATTTCATCGTGAACTTTATTATATGCGATCGTAATTCATTATTTGATGAGCAGGTATAGTGAACTTTATTCTATCTTTATGATTAACTTTTTATGTTTTCTTTTGTTTGTTTTTATGATTTCGTCGTCTCTGAACAACTCTGTTTGTTTTGATTTCTCATCTTTGTGCGGTGTGTTTTTTATTTTCCGTCTTAATGCGGTGTTTATTTGCTTCAGGTTGAAAGCTTTGAGCAAGTGTAGATCCGATCAATGGCAATGACTTTGGTGTCGTCAACGTTGCAGATCCGAAGACATGAGTATTCCGGAGACATGAATATAATCGTATCAGTCATATTTGTAGGCATAAGTACTTTGTTATTAACATGGATGCTGTGAGTTTGTTCACAAATTCATCCTTTTTGTTTTTAGCAAATTTGAATTTATATTATATTGATGTACTCTATCAAATTGAATAAACAAAATCACCCCCATCTTTTTTTAGGGGATCTAAGATCGTTTTTGTTTGGTGTGACGAATAGAGAGAAATATATTTTAACGAATAGAAAGTATAAAATTGTATTTTACACCATTATTATATTAAGATCAAATTTATAAAATAATACATAAATTTAAATAAGAATCCAAACATCTCCCCCTTAGTTCCTCCGCAACTTTTCCAGTTTAAATTTCAAACTTGTATCATCTCATTCAATGATATGGACAATGCATAAAATATGTAAGGTATGAGATTCAAACCCCAACCACCACAAAAAAAAAATACTCATAGAGAATACTCATTGATTAAAGCTTAGTTTTGTAACCATGTCATATAGTTCAAATCTCGTCAAAGACAATTATAAAATGATCATTAATATCACTTGAATTTAAAAAAAAAAAACTTTTTTTTGTTTTTACCAAAAAGTGTTCATGGAGTAACTTTGTAAGTTGTAACCTATTTATTTTCGGCATTTTTTTTTTTTTTTTGTTTTCCAAGTGTAGTAATCACATTTGTGAGATAGAATATTAGATACAATGTTAATCACACTAGTTGGTAAGCCTAATTACTTAGTATGATGTGATCTTAATTTGTGGGCATGTGTATGATGTCTCATCGATACAATGTTAGTCACAAAAATTAAGATAAAATCCTACACTAGTTAGTTGCTTTCAATACTTTATAAAATTTATTGTACTTCTTCATGTAATAATATTTTCTCTTATTAATCAATATATATTTTTATAATTTTAATTGCAATACAATGCAAGTATGTTTTGGGCTACATGGCTTTCTTACTCTATTAGACCCGGGTTTCGTTGGACAAACAAGTTGCAAGGAGACTTGGACCAACTTTAACTATAAAAGAGTGTTTCTTTTCCTATCAAGTTTGATTTAAATTAGGGTTAAATAAGTTTTTCGTCCTTATAAATATAACGAATTTTGATTTTAGTCTCTAAAAAATTAAACTGAATGTTTTCATCCTCACAAATTTTTTTATTTTGTTTTTCGTCCTTAATGACCATTTTATGTTCATATAAATGGCAAAATTATAACTCTTTTATGTTCAAATTGTATTCATATTATGTCCGTTTATTATATTCGACATTTATATATTCATATTATGTTCAAAAAATGTCAAAAACACGTCAAAATTATATCTTTTAAGGACGAAAAACAAAATAATTTTTTTTGTGGAGATGAAAACATTCAGTTTAATTTTATAGAAACTAAAATCAAAATTCGTTATATTTATAGGAACGAAAAACTTATTTAACCCTTTAAATTATATAATCTAAACAATGTAGGGCATTGGAGGGTGTTTTAGATGTGTTTTTACACCTTTGAAATTATATAACCAGCAATATTGTAGATTATATATAACCAGAAATAAATATCGCAGAGGCACGAGAAGCTAACAAGATGGGATAAGAAACTCCTACGGAAATTTGGCTTTATTTACCTAGCAAAATGATGTGTGCATCCATACATATGTACTAGCTCGAACATGACAACATCAATCCGGACACTTCATTTTATTTTTATTTCTTTTTTCCTAACAAATAACAAATCTATCACGTTGGTCAACATATGAGAAGTCTACCAAACATTTTCTTTTTCCAGCTGCTATATGATGTGATCTTTTTTTTTTTTTTTTTTTTATGTTTTATGTTGTGATCTTAATTTGTTATGTATGATTTTTTTCGTTAAAACATCCTCTAATTATTTTCACACCCCATACACCATACACATACCCAGATTACATAGTCACACACAAAATGATTAAAGACTTGGAAATGGACAAATAATCAAAGATCGGTAATATAATTGCAAGTGAAAATAAAGCCCCACCTAGCTAAGTGGATACAGTTGTAAGTTTTAACTAACTAGCAAGCAAAAACCAGACTTAACTAATTAACCAAACAACGACTAGTTTGTTATCGATAACTAACTAACCAACCCTACTGATGATTCAAGAACAATGCACACGTGTATGCATATGGTATTGGTTTTACCATCTTCTTCGTCGATCTTTACTACCATGCCTGCATGCACCTTTGCAAAAGTGGGAGAAGACTGTTGGAATATTTTATTATTTATTATATTTCAATATCATTATGTGGGCAAATATCGTAACGATAATTATATTAACTATTTATCAATTGTGAGCCTTAATTGATTAGTGATCAAATTAAGAAATAAGGCTATTAGATTCTAATTGGATAATTAATTAAATATTTAATTAATTGATATGGACTTAATGAGTGGATGTCCGGATGATCCGGAATAATGGAAACCGTAATGGCCATCCAATATAAAAGAGGCTATGGTCCCCAATACACCATACACCGGCATACTCTCTCTTCTCCCCATCTGAAAAGAACTTGAGGCATAAAGGTACCGGTTCTTCTCCCCATCTGAAAAGAACTTGAGGCATAAAGGTACTGGTTGAGGAATAACCAAATCAGCCGCCGCTAACCCTATTTTGTGTGTTTTCAGATCATCACCTTCTCTCTGTTTATCGTTGTTGTAGAGAGAACTGTTATCAAAGCTTCATCCAGGTATTCTTAATACCCTAATTCTTACATGTCCTATGTCGTAGATCCGTTCATATTCATGTTCAATGTTTTATTTGCTTCCGCTATTAATTCATGACGGTTGAATATGTTTTATGAAATCTATTTTTTAGTAAGACCTAAATTTCCAACAAGCACTATCAGAGCTGTCTTCATGTTTGATTTATCGGGATTGATTGAATTTGTTAAAAAAATTCTGCAGTACAAACCCTTATTCTTCTAATTTGGGGTTAGTTAGCTAAATTTCCCAATTAACATAACCCTGTTATTAGAATCGAATCATATATTTCATATATGATTTTTGTTTGAGATCATTTTACGTAAACCCTTTTGCAACCTTCTGTGCTTTTTTTGTTTGGTTTACTAGATACTATAATTTATGGCGACTGATTGTTTACTCTCCGATTTTACGTTCTCCTTTGTTTTATTTTTCTATGAGAACAATCGGTATTCGAATCGTATTATTTTTAATTTCAATTTTTATCACTAGAAAGATCATATGACACTGCAGTCAATTGTTTAATCTGTCATATGATATATTTGTGATTTTTTCTTGGCTTGATAAAATCATCGATTCAAATCGAGTTTTTTTTTTCTTTTCCGGCGATTAAGAAAAATTGATTTTGTTTGCATGAACTGAATTAATATTATATTGATTTTGTGGGATGATCGAACAATTTTTTTTTTGTTATGCAAGATCGTTCCTGTTAGTGATTACTTGAATCATTTTTTCTTGAGAAATTGAATGTTTGTGCCTATTTTGTTTTATGTGCACATAAAGTTTCAATTTTAATAAATTATATATATATATATATATATATATATTTTGGTTGTTGCCGATAAGTAATCATCATGAACATGAAGTAGTTGTTTTTTGTTGCACATAAAGCATTTCTTCATCAAATTTTGTTCTACTTTTGGATATGAAATTCGTTTGTAATCATAATTTTTGAGTAAATAATATTGATTTACTTTTTGTGATTACAATTTTTGGATATCGTAGAGTTTTGGCTTTATCTTACGACTACATGCATTGGCATTAGTTCGAAGCTTATAATTCTGTCGAGATTTGTGGATTCAAGTTGAATTGTTTATCGCTTATGATATATATTTGACTAATTTTCATATTTTCAAATCAAATATTTAGTTTTGACTTATTTTTTAAAGTTCTTTGTATTGTTATATCCTTTTGGTTGTGGGTATAGCAAATATAAATGTGTTGTTAACAAATGAGTATTTAGATTTGATTTGACATGATTTTCAAATATTATTATCATATTTTAAGAGCTTAATTTCTATAAGAAATTGTTTTTGATTCACACAAATTTTGTACTAATTTATTTTGAGAAATAAGGTAAATTAAGGTTTGTTATATATATTCGGTTGCTATATATACTTGTGGTACATGGTTGCCTAACACATCTCAAAATATTTTGAACCAATTGAGTAGTACAACATATTTAAAAATAAGGTTTTGGTTCTTTAAATGTCGGAAAATGTTAATATTGATTCTCTAGTTTCTTTATTTAGGAAATAATTGAGTCTAGTTATTCATTATTTTGTTTAAAGAATCATTCCGTTTATATTTGTGAATCAACTATAGCATGAATATTTTTGGAATATGAAGATTCAATTTTCATTTGAAATTGAATATTTGGTTATAGCATGATTACCATATTTGAGTTTATCGTTATTAAGTTTTCTATAATAATATTTTTTATCATGCAAAGTTTTGATTTTTATTTTACTTGAAATTGAATATTTGGTTATAACATGATTATCATATTTGAGTTTATTGTTATCAAGTTTTCTACAATAATATTTTTTTAATCATGCATTTTGGATATATTTCATGTTATGGTTCTTGTTGTTGCTTTTATGCGATATCTGTAAATGTATTGTCATACACACATTGGTGTGATTTTTGACTTGCATCTTCTTTAGAATTCTTGTGAATCTGTCTTCACACTTAAGGGTTGTTGAGTGGCCTAATAGTTACACAACAACATAAAGAACTAATTCAGCCTACATTATGTCAGTAGTGTCTTGTAAATTTAAGATCATTCCCATTTAATTTGCTGTGAAATGTCTAGTAATTGCGGTTGTTTTGGTTGAAACAACATGTTGTCAAAGTAACCCCTGTTGTGTAGATTTGATTCAACTATACTTACAAAAGACTTAGTATGGAATTGTTCATGTGAGTTGTCGTCGGCCCTAAGGAAGACACAACTTGACCGGATAGTTGCATGCATGTGATAATAAATGTGTGGTGATTATTAAGTAATTTTCCATGTGAATAATATGATACTTGAAGGTGACTATTATTTGACAGGACTTATCACCCTCATTTAATATATATTAAAGTTATTTAGTAATTGCGGTTGAGTCGGTTGAAACAATAATGTTGCCAAAGTAACCTCTGTTCCGTAAATTCGACTTAACTAAAGTTACAAAAGATGTAGTGTGTAATTATTTATGCGAGTTGTCGTCGGCCCCACGGAAGGCACAACTTGGCCGGATAGTTACATACCTGTGATGGTAAATATGTGGTTATTATAACTTAATTATCCATGTGGATAATAGGATGCCCAAAGGTGACTATTATTTGACAGGACTTATCACCAATGTTTGATCATTACATTGAGAGTACCGCTTGCAATTAATTCTTAGCAATCCAAAGATTGTGTTTTAATGGTGCGTTTGGTATCTTGTTAAGGTCTTTTATTTACAAATAAAGAAGCACATTTCTATAATATTTTACTAACATGTGTGGTAATGTTGTGTGAGTGTAAACTTATTTATATATTTAAGAATTTACATTCACACAAATATAATGGTAAACATATGACAATTATAAGAATTTATTCTTTGTCAAAGTAAATTGTCATTGTTTGATCAATGCTGTAAAATACCGCTAGCAATTGATGTTATCGTTTAAATACTTGATATTGGTGATGCATTAGGTATTTTGGTGAGTACATTTTGCTACTCATGTTCTCTTTAAACTAATATAGTTATGTATCTGCTAATTTGAGTTAAAATTCTAATTTAGGATTTAGAAGAACATTACATTGTTCTTGGATCTAGACCTTAGATTTGGTGAAACTCACATTCTCTCACAATTTAGCATCAAATGTGAAAATCAAGTTTGACAAGTGAGTAAACACCAAAATCTTATAGGTCACATGTGATCATAAAGCTAAGATTTCATATATATTTGAGGTGTTATTTAAGATGACAAACTTTTGCCATATTTTCTTTACTTAAACTAAAGTGCTTTTAAAGCAATATAGAGAAAGACAAGCTCTCATTGGAGAGTGAGTATTTCATTAAGATTAGGAGCACGTTATGTAAATATTTAATCTCGATGAGACACTGTAATTTTGACTATCAAATGACTTGTTCGAAAATCCAGCATTTAGTACTCTTTGCACAATTAAGTTTATAACTCTTAAAGTTAGAAATGATCCTTTAAAATAAAGGATCAATTCATAAAGTGTGCAAAATAAAGAAAAGCTGAAGCAAGAGAAAATAAAATAGTGTTCATTCGAAAAATACCGCAAATGATAAGGGAAAATAAAGAGAGGTAGTTTTGACTGACTTATGTCCAATGATGTTGAAAGATATATCAATTTAGAATGGACAAAGTCGATAAAGATTGCTTTTACTCATTTTTAAATTATTTTTGGATTGTCATTAATAGCTTTTTTTTGTATTTAAAAGACAATTTGGTGAATCATCGTTTGATTTCTTTTTTCTTTCTTTTCCTCTTTGAATAAGTCATGATATTTTGAGTTCTATTTTCAAATGATGATTCAAATGTGTCTTTTAAGTTCAATTATTAGAGTCAATTTAGTTATGACTTGTGACATTCTATATTGTTTAAGGTTTTGAATACTATAAGATTTTCGTCCCACAAATTAAGAAATTTTTTGAGACATAAATTGTTAAGCTTTCTTGAGGATATTGAGTTTGGGGGAGAGATATGGTTTTAGAACAAAATTGAATGAGGAAGAATTAGTTCTAAACTAATTCATATAGTTACTATTATTATAGTATATTTGGATCCTCATGAGAACATTATTGTGCTTCCTCTCAATCAAGTTAAGAAATTATTTCATATAGATCAAACTCAACACCCTCAAGAACTAGAGATTCTAGTGTCATTAAGAATTGTTTGAAAAAAGAAATTCTATTTAGTTTAATTGAAAGACTCTATTAGGACAGTCATGATACTAGTTTGCTTATTATAATTTTGGAGCTGCAAACGTTAAAACATCTGACAGAACATATTAAGACAAGTGCGTTAGAATTTCACCCTTCAATTCAAGGACATATAAGCACGAAGGTTAAGATAAAGGCAAGTATAAGAAGTGGAAAGGAAAGTCAAAATGGTAAGTAGCAAGATTACTATTGAAAATCAAAATTTGGTTAGAGTTTTTTTACCAATAACTTTAGTTAGAGTAGTCGGTCGTATAAATTACTATTGAAATATAACTATTGATGGGACCTATTTAATAATATTTGTAGAAGTAATGTGTTGAAAATTATATATTATATGTTGGAAATTTTGAAAAATTTATTTATCAAAAAATTGAAAATTAACTTTTACCAATTAACTAATACTTGTTATTTATGGAATCCTTAATGTATGTCATTAGGACACATGTTAGCACGATCCATATTAGTAAGCATAATTTTATATGGGACAACTTTTTAGTTGAAAACACACGAACATGGTAATTGTTCAATCAAAAACTACGTACCGTGAAAATTCAAGAGTTTGGCGGAGAACACTGATCATGTAAAAAACAACAATGGTTATGATACGTTCTTTTTTGTTTTTCAAGGGATGTGATACATTCATTTATTGTCTTCTAACACTGTTGTAATTCATTTCCCTATTAAAAGCCTACTATAAATGAGTTATGTGTACTTTGTGAAATCCACTTATACACTCATTTCAAGAGATCACCATTATGAATACTAGCACAAAATTGGTGGAGATCAGCAATCAGTTTTAGACCATAATGGTAGCCATTAGATTTTGATTTCATCCATCAAAATGCAGCAGCTATGGGCACTGTATGACTTGCAGTATCATTTCAATTAAACTGAATTTCACAAGTAAATTAACCAATTTTACCTCAAAAGCAGCACACGAAGCAATTATAAAAATTCAACTTAACAACAACTATTGCATAAAGTAAACCGCAAGAGAGGTTCTTTCTAAATTTCAAAAATTCATGGAGAGCAAAATTTCATGTATATGCTTTATTTGTGTACATCTTCTACAACTAGGCCACTCTCCAATTATTCATTTCATTACCAAATCAAAAGCATAGACTAAGTACAATTTTAACTAACAAAATAAACTAACCAGTCCTAACTAAGTAACTAATTAGACTAACAGTTTGTTATCAGTGACTAATTGATCTCATATTCAAGAACAATACACACATGAGCATGTTAATCTCGTGACACTGAAACCACCTATGAAGCAATGACATAGACCCGGACACCCAACATTGACACTAACACTCCGACAAACAACAAACGAAGCAATGAAGACAAACCCAGACACCAAACACACATTGACACTAACACATTGACATTGGACACCGGACATGCAAAGTGTCGATTCATTTTCCAAAATAGAATTCAGGTGTCAACAACATGTCCGTCAAAGAGTTCAATGGTGTCGCCATCCTCAACCCCGTGCCACTGAAACGACTTACCTTCATGCATAACACTCTGATTGTGAATGAAAAAATAACGACGATCTTCTGGAAGAACACTGCTGTTGTAACATTCAAGAAACTTCCTTAATTCACTGACTTCAGCACAAGATTCTATATCATCAACGATAAAATCATCTTTCCCTCTAATAGCCATTGGAACCACATTCAAACTCAATTTCCTTGACGACGTTGAAAATTTGGGGACTGGCGGTAATGTTGCCACCGGTGCTTTCTTTGGCTCTAGGAAATTCTTTACAGTGAAAACATAAACAATTGAATTGTTTGAAACTCTAAGTTCTTGCATTGATTGATTATTAAAAACATGATCACCTTTGAAAGATGAAAACTGCACCGACATTTCGTTTACTGGTATATAAGTGTAGACTTCATGAATCTTGTGTTTGAGTTGCAGAACGGTGTTGTTTAGGTTGATTTCAAGAGGAAAACTTGACTCGGATTTGTAGAGTTGGACTTGGATTCTGATTGGTGGATCAGAGGTGAGATGGAGGTGAATGGTTGAAGCATCAGTTACGCCACTTAGCCAGATTATTTGATCATCTTGGAGAAGTTGGTCATTGAAGAAGAACAATTGCTTTGAAATGGGAATGTTAAGGTGCTTTTCTATTTTCTTTTTCACTTCCAAGAATGTTTCAGAGTGACCAAGTTCCATTGTGAAAGAATCTCCACTCTCCCTTATGAAAGTCACGTCCATTTCAATACCGAATGTAACAAATGAAAGATATTTTATAACTGAATTTAATAATCACTAGACTTCATATAGAGATGGTTACAAATCTTATACAGTGGTGGTACTACTTATTATTCATCTCTATATGACTATATGTAAACAATTGCAATATAAGATGTGCCGTGCAAAGCAAAGGTCTTCCAAGTGGTAGGACATTGTCACTAATCCTTGATATTTCGATTAGATATGGTCGGTGCATGTGCACAGTGAGGTGCATTCAGCACCTCAGAACCGTCCGATCTGACAGTTCAAATTCTAAGACAGTTCTTAATTTTTTTGTTTTATATTAAATTTCAAGGTTGAAATATTAACCGTCGGATCTTGATCGTGGAAGGTAGTTACAAATAATATTGTGTTTTCATATCTCATTGATTAAGGGGTAATTAATTATTTGGTTCTATATATTGCATTTCCAATATAAGCTGTGCCATGCAAAGGTCTTCCAAGAGGCAGAACATTGTCAATCCTTGCATTAGCACATAGGAGTATCTTTTAATTCAAGGTTACACACACAGTTTTATACTTTTATTGTTTCCAAAATGTAAATTCACATCAATTTGTTTTAATAATCACTTGGTACAATAAAAAAGTAATGCTTATATAAAATAGTGTCTAAGTTGTTGACTAGTCGATTGAAACAGTTTCCATGAAAGGTCATATCGAAGTGTCAAAATGGGTTCTTACCAGGAAGACAAATCCTAGATAGCGTGGTAGTGGTGAACAGGGCCGTTCCCGATAATTTAGAGGTCCGGTTGTAATTTTAACAATTTTTGTTTAAAAAGGATTGAAAAAAATCTAACACGTGATAAATAATTAAGTTGTAGTTAAATATATGAGAATATGTTCAAACATGGCTTTTACCTACAGACAACTAGACACTTACATATGAGCAATGAATAATTGACGGCAAAATTGTTGTCTTCCAGACTTTCATTTACGGAAAAATGACGTTTATTGACTGATTTTGTTCGTACGTAAAACTGTTACTTTTTTATCTTACACCCCGACAATTATACCCCTATCCTTATAAATATTTGAGGCCTCCGTAAATTAGAGGCCCGGCTCCATATAACTCCTTGCTCTTGCTCAAGAATGGCTGTGATAGTGAATTTGGCCATAAGGTGAAAAGAAGAATGCTTATTAATGAAGATTGATTTAAAAAAAATGATATGGTAAGATGGAAATATGTTGATTGGCCTTTTGCAATCTACTCCCGCCGCATTCTTATGTTGCTCGACTGGAACCATTCCAATTATATTTCTAGGGATTCCAGTTGGAGCGAATCCTAGACGAACTTCAACTTGGGAATTAGTGGTGAAATCATTTCGGTCATGGTTGTCGGCTTGGAAAGGGAGGTTTTGTCCGTAGGTCATCAGATTGACACTTATCAATTCAATTATTTCGTCATTGCCACTTTACTTTTTCTCATTTTATAAAGCTCCAAAGAAGGTTATATCACTATTGGAGCAATGGAGCAAAGTTTCTTGGGTGCAATGAAGCAAAGTTTGCAAAGACAAAAAGAGTGTAGGGCTTGGTGGGAAAATTTTTGAGCTCTTTAAATTATCAATAATTTATTACTCATGAAATGGAGGTGGAGGGTATTGAATTCAATTGATGAATTATGGTATAGAATACTGGTGTATAGATATGGTAGACTAGAAAAGTGGTTCATGTTATGATGAGGTATTAGCCAATAATAAATGCTCTTCGTGGTGGCACGATATTGTCAACATTGGAGGTGGCACAAATGTGGCATGGGATCAATTGCAATCTGTTTTTATTAAGATAATGCGATCGGGTGATAACACCATGTTCAGGATAAATGGTTTGGCTCTTCAATGTTAAAAGACATTTTTTCTGGATTGTTTTGTCTTGCGGGTACTGGAGTGATTCACGATGGAGTTGGAGGCTGTGCTGGAGACATGAACTGAACAATAACGAAGGTGAAGCTGTTCAAGCATTGCTGTATGCATTAACAGGAGTATCACTGGCAGAAAATACAGCAGATTCTTGGGTTTTGGCTCTGGATCCACCGTGCAGTTTTATGGTAAAATCATATTACTCATGGCCGTCTAAGGTTAGTTTTTCAGCAGAAAATATGGACGCAAATATGCTCAAAGTTATGAAAAAGTTCATTACCAAGCAAGGTTCTAATTTTTAGTTGGCGATTGATGCAAGATAAATTGGCGACAAGAGATAATTTGTTCAAAAGGGGCATCTTAACCTCGCCACATCAAAGGTTTTGTGTGTACTGCTTCGCAGAACCAGAAAACACGCAACACCTATTCCTATATCATAATATCACATAGTCAACATAAGTTTCCTCTTCAAGCCAATACACAAAGAATATGAATTTTCCAATGAAAAAGTATCCAATAAAATGAAAATGGAATGTACGTTTGTTCAAAAATATCATATTTGTAGAGAGAGAAATTACGATGACTAAAATTCACATAAATGCGCACAACAAAAATTGAGTTTCTGAATAATCATTTTGGATTCATTTTTTTTTATATATTATAAATTAAACAATTGTCTCAATTGTCCCATAACTGCAATTCATATGGTAAAAAGGCATTTGCTATGATGAGGCAGAGTTTGAACCCGCATTACCCTTAACCTGTAGTGGACTAATCAGAGTAAACTAAATCTTTCATAGCATCTTCATAGTAGGGTTTATCCAAATTGATGGATCATGGTTGAAAGGACATGTGCTTCAGTAATGATTTAGAGTATGGAAGTACGAGTTTTGAATCAGGGGCGAAGGATTATTGTGTACAGTGCGGGACCTAACTACTTGTGTGCGATAACCATGCGCTCTAAAATGTATTGAGTTTCATCACAAGATTGTAAAATGCAATGTGTTTGACGAGAAATGCCCCGAGTATAAAAAATCATATTAGAGAAACCAGAGACTACTCTTTGATATTATGACACAAATTACTATTATCAATGTTGATAACAATACATTATGAAAAGAAAAGAACATAACATCATAATATGCAGCTTTCTCTTGGTCATCTTTATGATAACTTCAAATGAAAACCAAAATTTTAAGCACTAACTTAAGCAGGCAACGTGAAACATGGCATTTTAAAACTAATAAGAATGAAAAGCAGAGGTGTTTTACATATATTTACACACAATTCATCGGGGAAGACTTAACCGATTAAGAGGCCTAAAACAAAATTTTTAATGTGGCTTTTAAAAATATATATTTTTTAACAGAATATTTATATAAAATAAATTTTGTGGAGACTAAAATTTGAATTCATGACCAAGAGTAATTGATGCATTTTTGATAATCAGTTAAACTATGAAAATGTCTGTATTTTTTTGTTTTTGTCAGGTAGCCTAGTGGCTAGAATTCACCTTATAACGTGAATAAGTGGGGTGTCCGGGGTTCGAACCCCCGACCCCTGCATATAATAATGCATTGTCCTACCAACTGAGCTATGCTCACGGGACACAATGTCTGTAATTTATCTATCATATAATATACTTATAACCAAATTAATATTTTAGAATTTTTTTTTACCCAAAATTCTTAGGCCTAAAACCCTTACTTGGGTTGCTTGATCCTTAGACCGGCGCTGCAATTCATCCGATAAAACTCCTCATACTTATTAAACAACAGGTGCACAAAACCACTACCAAGCATGCAATTGCTGCAAGACAGAAGTAAGTACCAACTTCATTGAGAGAATAGAGAATGTAGCAATAGCTAAACCAATTTCCTTTGGTGTTCTGTTTATAGACTCAAAGTGCAACCTACTTAAATTTCATCTGCGAACTTGGTACATTTTGACATTTTATTTATAAATCTAATTCCCCCAAAACATATTAACAAAGCTACCCAATATAAAAAAATTTACAGCTGGAAAACAGCAGCTGAAGCAATTGTATTTGCTATCTTCTGCTCTTTGATTCTTTCCGCATCTCAGTTATGTAGCTTTCAAGACAGCAGGTGAAGCCTTACATTTATTTTCTTAAAATAAAACATTAAAACTAGTAAGATCATGGCATTATTTTTTTATTTTATAATATGCCTCTTCCAATTAATCATCAAATTCAAATCAAGTACATAGCAAGTAAATTGTTGAGTATGATTAAAAATAAGTGGTTGTATAAATCTTAGTTTGACCAATAAAGAATTTTTACCTATTCATGTTTTAATATTTAGTTTAGAAATAAAAATTCTTAAAGGAGAGTTTGCCGTTTACACAAAATAAATTCCTAATCCTCTTTTACTTAATCGATGCCCTTGAATTGTTCTAATAATTTTTTTTGAGGAATTGTTTTTATTAGATTGATGACATTCAATTCAAAAATCAAAATTTAAAATTAGTATTAAATGTTAAATCAATATGAAAACTGTTTTTTTTTTTTCTTTCGAAAAATGAATGCATACCATTTGATTTGATGACAATAAAGAGAAAAAAAATAAATAAAGAGTAAATAATATAAGAATAGCTTTATTTTATTTGAACAATCATTTATGTGACAATTAATTCGACAACCATAATTTACAAAAAAATGTAGGTATTTACACGAAAACCAAAACAATATAAAGATAAAGTAAAAAAATAATGTAACTATAAAAGATAAAATTGTCACAGAAAATTATCACAAAATAAATGTTAAATATATTTAGGGTCTTGCAAACCAGTGTCTTCAAGGTAATGGTTAAGGAAACCAAAAATAGAATATTTACATTAAATTCAACAATATTTTGGCTTTTAAAAAAGTTAATTTCTCCACTTTTCATTATTTCTCAATACAATGTTTCTATTTTTATCATCTTAACCAATGCCACACATTTCCCATTTACTTAGCATAAGGTAAATATGAGAGAAATAGTGTTGTCGGACAAAATTGGTTTGTAAACTTCACCACTAACACTTCCCTTCAAAAAACACTAGTCACATTTAATTACTATTATATTCATCACTCGCGCGTATTTCAATTCATTCATTCTCCCACCCATTTCCTCTCTAGAAACTTCAATGGAGAAACAAAACACCGTCGTTTTGTTAATCACATTGGTTATTCTAATCACCGCCGTAACAACCACCGTGAAAAGCGACGATGAATCAAAAACAAAACCACTAGTGAAATACTCACACGGAAAAAAGTACTGTGACAAAGGTTGGGAATGTAAAGGTTGGTCGATTTATTGTTGCAATTTAACCATTACTGATTATTTACAAACCTATCAATTCGAGAATCTGTTTTCGAAGCGAAACTCGCCGATTGCTCATGCTTCTGGGTTTTGGGATTATCATTCTTTTATAACCGCCGCGGCGGTTTTCGAGCCATTGGGTTTTGGTACCACTGGGAATAAGACTTTGAAGATGATGGAGATTGCCGCATTTCTTGGTCACGTTGGTAGCAAAACCTCTTGTAAGATTTTATTTTTTGTGTTTTATTTTTAGTTACTTAATTGTTTGATTTTGCTGAAATGTGTGTTTGTAGTGAAGTGATGATGGAATTGCGTTTGGTGGTTTAGTTGATATGTTTGGTTTGATTTAGATTTCTAAGGAAAAAAAATTATGACTTGTTAGGGTTAATGTGGTAAATTTTTTGATTGGAGTAGTTTAATAAAAAAAAAATTAGATAGAAAAAAAATTATGGATTGGTATATTTTTAAGATTATATTTAAGTGTAATGGGGAAGATATTAGATCAGAGTTTACAATGTTTGAAATTTTGGGTGAATTGGACGATTGGTCTGTTGTAGCTCTTGATTTGTTGAATTGCATAAATTTTGAGAGAGATAATGACGTGTTAACTGTTTAGTTCTAGCTATATGGTTGCTAGTGAATCATGTAAATAATTGAGTTCTTGTTGATGTTATCGTCGTCGTCTTGATTTATGATTGAAATGGCATGTGACATGTTTGATGGGAAGAAAGAAACCATTCAGAGTGGATCGAGGAGCGGAGTGGCTGACCTCCAAAGCCGTATAGAGGATAGTGACTAATATTTAGGACATTCTTAATTAATAATAGAAGTTTATCTTGATTATTTTCAAGTAATTGGATTGGATTTTTGTTTGTGTTAGGGGGGTCTGGTGTTTGAACAGGAAATGAAAATTGGCTTGCTCTTTCAATTTTTGTCCTGCTTTAGTTGGTCTAGGGGCTTTTTGTATTGATTGTAATCTAGTTTGGATTGGATCATATTGGCGAATCTGATCTGGGGTGGGTTCATTGGGCTCCAATTTGTTCCAGTTCTGTTGGTTATAGTGTTGGATGGTGAAGATCAATGTAGCCAAGATCAAGTCCCAGCTCGTAGGATCGCACGATCTTACGTGCCACAGCACCTCGACCGTGCTTCGACTTTACTCTGGTTCGGTTTTGCTCTGTTTCCTCTGTTTTTTGCCATTTTCCTCTGTTTCCTCTGGTACCTTATCTTATTTCATAGATTTAAATTCTATTTTGCTTCAAAAAAATAAAAAAAATACTAGAAGTTTAATGTTGCCAATATTCAAACTATGTAAAGCAAATAAGTTATAGGGTAAAATGACTAAAAATCCAAAAAGAACAGAGGGAATAGCTGTCAGTTGAGGGTATGTTTGAGTTTTTAAAGTAGTTTTGCTGCATTGGCCAAGTACCCTTACTAAAAAATGCAATGCAACGGGGTTGCACATAGCGCCTAGGGCTGCTACGCAACGCCGCTATAGCAGCTGCTACTGACTACATAGATAAAAACTTGTTTGGTGAAAGTTCTTTTGTTTGATAGATCGGTCTTAGGTTTAACATTTGTATAGTAGAACTTGATAATGGTGCAATGATTGATTTGGCTGGGTTTGAATTTTTAGAATTTGGATATTTATTGTTCTTGTAATGCTGATGACAGGTGGATATGGAGCAGCAGATGGAGGACCTTTGGCGTGGGGTCTCTGTTACAACCACGAAATGAGTCCTAGCCAGTCATATTGTGATGACTATTTCAAATTCACATACCCCTGTACTCCTGGGGCTGAATACTATGGGCGTGGAGCCATTCCTATTTACTGGTATGTATACTTCTAGCATTACTAAATACTAAGTTATGTAGCAACGACACTTCTGATTGAAGGCATGTCTGACGTGTCAATACATGACACCAACACAAATGCATGTGATTAGATTCAATTAATTATTTTCTCAAATTATTATTGGTCGACGTGTCAGTGTCTTGTCCTATTTCCGTGCTTCATAGATAGAAGGCCTTTTTTTCCTTCTTGTTTTGGGACAAAAGGTAGCTGGTTTTACAAGTTTCTTTCCTGTTTCTTAATCTCTGATATGTTTGTCATTAAACTTGCTGATGTTATTTTGAGGATTCCCCAATATGCCTCACCAGTGTACCAAATTAATCAGACTTGTTGAAGGGTAACACTTATCCCAACTTGCAAGATTATATTTTTATTGGAGATGTTGGCAACATTTCCCCACTTAGGAAGAAAAAACGTACAGCATTTGAATGCTGGTGGTCTTAAAAATCAGTTCATCCTAAGCACCACAATGACTGATCATTGATCTCTTTAGCAAAAACAGTTATGGTTTGAACTTTCTTTGTTGTGTAAATGTCACATTTGGCCCACATCATTAGAAGAGTGTTAATTATAGATCCTTCAAATTATCATCAAGAGAGTGTTAATTGATCATCGCAAAGTTTTGAAAGATTAGAGCGCAACTAGTCTGGTGCAATAGGAGATAAAATAAAAATAAAAAATATAAAAGCACGGGAAAATGGATAGAATATTGAGCAGCTGATTGTTGAAAGAGAGACACTGAAGTGTATAGCTGGGTTTTGTGTGGATGATATACGAAGTTATCATTAATACATTTGAATGCATGTGCAGGTTTTCTACAACACTAGCCGATTCTAAAACTTTCAGATTTTTTTCATTGTTTAACTTTTTATTGTAGAATACGCAAGTTACTAATTTTTCTGGATGTGGTTGATGTTTGACCATATGTGTAAAGATGACAATCGATGATGATATAAGTTAGCATGTTTCTTCTAGTATTTAGGCAATAAGAAATTCATGTGAAGATCTAAACCAGAAATGTGTGCACACATCTATAAAAAGCAGTTGAGCTGGTTTTAGTTGAAATGAAGAATAGCCATTAAAAAAATTATTGCTCGGGTTCATGACTGTACTTATTGGTGCCATCGTTATAGGAACTACAATTACGGAGCTGCTGGGGAAGCTCTGAAAGTGAATTTACTTGACCATCCAGAATACATAGAGCAGAATGCAACCCTTGCTTTCCAGGCTGCAATTTGGAGATGGATGACCCCAATCAAAAAGTCACAACCCTCTGCTCATGATGCCTTCATCGGCAATTGGAAGCCAAGCAAGAATGACACTATGGAGAAACGCATCCCTGGTTTCGGCTCTACAATGAACATTCTCTATGGCGAAGGTGTTTGTGGGCAGGGTGATGTTGACTCAATGAACACTATCATTTCCCATTACCTACATTATCTCGACCTTCTTGGTGTCGGTCGTGAACAAGCTGGGAGCTATGATGTCCTTACATGTGCGGAGCAGGTTCCTTTCAACCCGAACAAAGCTGCTTCGTCTTAAACTAGATCATATTTATCATTGTATGATATTGCTTTGCCTATACCTTTGGAAATGCTATGCTAATAGGGGGTTTTAAAGCTATTGACAAGGTTGTTAAAATCGCGAGTTAACTCGTGGAATCATGCATTTAGTTGACTCGGTTGTAAATTCAAATTTTAGTAAACTCAGAAATATAATCGAGTTTACTCTCATAAACTCCTAATGAACTCCCTAAATTTTGGTAAACTTGCATGGCATTTTTAAAAGATTATTTTATCTTCTTTTTTTTTCTTTTTTTTTCATTTTAGTTTTCACATTCGATTTATTTTCTTGTATGTTAGCTTGATTTTGCTTTATAGTTGAGTTACAATTTTTAATTATTGATGAATTTACTGTAGTATATAAGTATATCTGTCATATACATTACCTTTAGTATTTGGTAAACTTGCACAAGATTACAAATCAATTTCACATGGTCAAAACGAGTTACCTGAACTATCAATCTTGACAATCTTACTTGTTGGCAATGCAATAATTTTGAACTGTGTGGCAGTGGGTGAAATTGTTGTGTATAAGTAAAGTCATTTGCAATATTATCACACTTTTGTGAGAAATCTGTATCTGGTATATCACTTCGTTATGTTTTTTTTATACGTATATACATTCCTTGGTTGTAGTTGTTTTTAATGTAAATTTGAAGTAGTTTATATCAAACAATTTTTTTTATTTGAGTCACTTGTGTAAATTAGTGGCCAACAATATAAATTATCTACTATATAGATAATTGCCTCGCATTTTATTTAGAAAGCGAATGGCTTATTCTACATTTTAAAATTAAAGAAATTATTATAAATGTTTTTTTAAAAAAACTAAGATTTTTTTTGAAAGAGCAAAATGGTTATTCAATCGAGTATGATTGCAATGTCATATGGTTATGTTATTCTTTTCAAAATATTATCAAAATATAGACTTGAAGGTGGGTGTGACAACGGTGGAGATTTGAAAAAAAAATCTGTGCACTGTGCCTAACTACTTGTGTGCGATAGCCATCCGCTCTAAAAAGTATGAGTTACATACATCACAAGATTGAAAATTTTAAAGCACTAACCTAAGTAAGCAACGTGAAACATGGCACTTTAAAACAATAAGAATGAAAAACAGGCATTTCGCATATATTTACAAACAATTCATAACTCTGCAATGGCATGCCGCTAAATGCTAATCTTATAAAACTCCGCATACTTATTAAACAAAAGATGCACAAAATCACTGCCAAAAATGCAATTGCTGCAAAACTGAGGCTAAGTGCCAACTTCATTGAAAGAATGTAGCAATAGCTAAACCAGTTTCCTTTGGTGTTCTGTTAATAGACTCAAAGTGCAACCTACTTAAATATCATTTGCGAACTTAGTACATTTTGTTTATAAGTCTAAGATTTTGTGGTTGACATGAATGATTTTTCTCTCCTCCCCCCAAAAAATATCAATATAGCAACCCAAAATAAATAATTTTGCAGTATTATAATTTTAACTATCATCTTATAATTCAGTTCAATTTCAAGAGTAAAACAAAATTTTGCACTTGGAAAACAGCACGTGAAGCAATTGCATCAGCTATCTTCTGCGCTTTGATTCTTTCCGCATCTCTGTCATGTAGCTCTCCATATTTGATTTCTTCCATAAGCATCTTAGCACAAGATCTTCCTTTGATGCTTCATCTATTAATAACAGGCACCAAATCAGTAAAAACACATTAGGTTCAGAGCCCTCACGAGATATGCTAGTTGGTTAGATTATGCATGTACAATCCAGAACAACAAGTAATAAAAACATAAAAACAGGATGATTCTATTCGGGAAAACAAATTCTGCTACTTTCTCAGTGCCCAAAGAAGAAGATTCATTGTAGAGAAATTGTACTCACCTATACCCCTCCATCTGTCGTCAGGAAGACCAAGGGACCTTTGTGTCAGATAAGAAGCATCATCCCAAGAATAAGGGCACTTTTTCACCTTGTATGTCCAAAACCAACAGCCAGACCATAGCAGCAGCTGGATGCAGGACAGAATTAATCAAGAGTTACACATAAAACAATACTTTAATATTCACATTTCAGCACTACAAGTGGGAAAGAATTTCGTGTACTAAATAAAGTAATTCGAGATTCTAAGTATATGATAGCATCTTCCGAATATAAGATTTTAACACTGACCTTTCCTAAAGTATAAGGTAAAAGAATGAAGCGGACACCAATAAGTTTCCAGATGGAGGGCCTTTCAGTTCCTGTTATCTGTAGATCAAGTTCTTCCTCCACTTTACTGAGGTCTTCCTCCACTTTTCTGTACATAAAGGTCATTCAGATTGTGCCATTGTGTATCGGAAGTAAAGAAATTACAGGCAATGAATCGAAATCTTATGAATCAAAGAGAAACTGGTTTAACAGAGGAAATAAAAGTTTGCAAGGAGGAACACCAAATTGAAAAGGCCAGTAGACATACGAAATAGGAAACCACACACACGGACTATATAGAATCAGAATGATACCATACCTGTCCTTATTCTTTTGACCCTTCTTCTTATTTGTAATCCCACCACTGCGCTCAAGCTCCAACGCCCTTAGTTTATTTTTATAAGCAGGTGTCTTCTTCACCATGGCCACAGCCTTAATTAACACAAAAAAGTCAGTGCAATGAATCTTGATGTTTTAATCTACATTTCACAAATAACAAAAAGAGCAATTCCCACAAATTGATTATAGTTTATACATATCTTCAAAATGTAGTACACTGCGACGGCCTAACCTACGTAAAGTCTTTAGTGTGCATCCAAGACTATAGACATTTTAAAACATTTTAGCTGAAAATGGCACCTACCTAATAGCTTCCTTGTGAATATATATTCCAAAACAGACAATATGGTTCTACGATCATAAATTGAATATCCAAATGAAGTGTCTTGTAAGAATTCAAAACCCCTCACATCATTGTGTCAGACTAATTGGCATAAGTAGGCTGAATACAGTATTTAAGACCACAAATACATCTCTTCAGAACACCAACTAGTCAATTAGAGCACGTAGTGCGATAAATGCATATTTCACATAAATAAAAGTTTGTACACTTTTGGCAATAGACTGCATTAGCAATTAAATATGCGGAACATCCTTTCACATTAATGTTTATATAAAATCAAATGATATTCAATATATGACAGTACCTGATTATACCTTGTCGTTTGATTTAGATATTGGAAACCAGAAAGAATAAGAAGAAGGCCAACCAACACAGCACGAGGATCCTAGCAATTCAAAGTACACAAGTACTAACTAATCAGATTCAAGGGTAAAAACCATCCAATCAATCAACATTTCAAGTCAACTACAACCAAAATATATCAATGGCCAGCAATAGAAACATAGCAAATCTCACCGTCTTGTGACCATAGTACGCTCGATAGTATTGTGCGGTATTGTAAAACACCTGAGATAAAGAAGAAAAAAAAGATAGCTCAATTCTACTTCAATCAATGAACATTATTAACAAAGCACGGTTTAAAAGGATTCCAAACTTATGCATGATAAAAAATCTAAGTACCTCCTCTGGATGTGCAATTGCATAATCGTATTTTTCTCGTGTAGCTTCATCCTTCAAAATCTGTAAAGAAGTTGTAATTCCATCATTCATAATGACACCATATCATTTTCTCACCAAGATATAATGCAATGTGGCTACTTTTCAATTAGTTTCAACATTGCAAAACATTCAATTTTAACAAGGATGCACTCCAACTCTATGAACCACTGACACAGACAGTGGATACTGACACAACGACACAAATAATAATTTGACAAGAATTTATTAAATGCAATCACATGTGTCGGTGTCAGACACGTCTTTGATCAGAGTTGTCGGTGCTACAGAGCTCCTACTTTCAAAATTTTCAGAATCATTGAATAAAAGAATAAGCAAGTCACCTCATAAGCATTGGCGATTTTAACAAAAATCTTTCGCGATTCTGGATCAGGATTTTTATCTGGATGACTGATTTAAACAGAAAAACAAAAAATAAATGAATCAATTACAAAAACACCAAATTAGGAGAATGAATTAAAAAAAATAAATAAATATATATATATATATATATATATATATATATATATATATAGAGAGAGAGAGAGAGAGAGAGAGAGAGAGAGAGAGAGGTACTGTTTCAAGGAGAGTTTGTAATATGCTTTCTTAATTTCAGAAGAATTAGCACTCTGAGTAACCCTGCAAATAAAAAACGAGATTGGAAATCGAGAAAATTGAGAGAAAAAGAAAAGAAAATTGAAAAACCCTGCAAATCACGGATACTGACCCAAGAAGATCATAGCAATCGTCTTCGTCGCAGTAGATAGCCATTGAAGGAGAAATGGTGGCTAGAATGAGAACCACCGCGAGAATTGGGCGCCACCGGAATTGTGCCGGCGGCGGATCCATTATGCTGAATTTGATTCGCCGGAATTCGGTGTCGTTTCTGCTTTTATTTTTTCAGTTGACCCAAACACCGAACAGAAATTGCTCTTACAAATCTCAATCTATTTCGGATCTTCAATGCTCCGAGATCCGACTTGAATTGTATGTCGTATTACGCATTTTTCCACGATGCTGTTTTTTATATCCTTACAGACAAGTTTTTCAGTTTTCACATGGTTTTCTAATTAATTGCTAGTTTTCTTTGTTGACAAATTCTAATTAATTATTTTTTATATGAGAGTTAACCCACTCCATTCTACTCCTTCCATGCTTTTTTAAGTGTTGTTTTAGAAGAAAAAAAAATTTGTTCCTATTTAACAGTCATTTTTAAAGTTCAATGCAATATTAAATGTTGTTTTACCAATATTATCCTTAGTTATTTATTGCGGAGAGAGAAATATATGAAATGAGATATTAAATGAATAAGGTCATTATAGTAAAAGTATAACTTATTGCATCAAAAGTAGTAACAATCATTGACTGTATTGGTTTATGTAAAATGTCGAAATGTGACAATTAAAAAGGAACGGAGGTAGTAATAAAATTTATTTATTTCAAATTATATGTCATTTTACAATATCAAATATCAAAGACTCATTAATGCTTATTTTATTATTATGTTATTTATTGTTTATTAATTTATCTTTTTTCAATTCTTTTAGTTCATGTTTTTCAAAATATTAATAAGAATATTTTTGTATAACAACTCACGATTACTCTTTTCTATGCAACATTAACTATATTTTTTAATCTATGCGAAATTGTTAAAGTGACGTATAATTTAGAAAAGATTAACATTTGTTAATAGGCTGTCACGTTAATTAATGAATATAAAAATTTATTTTTTAAATATTATAACAATTCATATTCCCTCTTCAAATGTTTTTAATTACACTAAATAATTAGATTAAATGCATAAGTAAAATAATTTTATATCGACAAGACATGCTAATTAAATCCATATGCTTTTTTAATTTTATTTTCACGTTCAACCTTATTTTATTTTTAATGAACAACAAGTGGTTGCAATTCTCATTTCACAAACCATTTTTATGGGGTGAAACCAAATCACAAATTCTAAGAATTAATAATACCATAAGAGAGAAATAAATAATTTTATTCTTGAAGTAAGAAATACTATTAAAAAGAATAAAATTTACTGATTTTCTTTTTTAAGTAGAAATAACTTTAAAACAAGTACTAGTTAGGAAGGAAAGTGCCGAAGAAAAATTGATAGTTGGTGGTAAGTGTTAGCTATGCCAATTTCACGATTATGTCCATTTCTACAAATCAAAGCATGCAACCGCAACAACAACGACAATGGATCGAAGTCAGTTACAGGAAAACCCAAGGTCAGTCCCCAGCTGAACCGGTGGTCCAGAGCTCGTGCAATACGTTCCGGTCGAAAATTGGACCGGTCTAGTCCACGAACCCAAACCATAGAACCTAACCAGTCTCCACCTACACTCCCCTTCGCGGTCGACCCGGATGACACTGTCAGTGAAGACGGGTCAGAGTTCAGGGCTAAGTCCATTTATATTGTCTCTGATGGAACCGGTTGGACCGCTGAACACTGTGTTAATGCTGCTCTGGGTCAGTTTGATTATTGCTTAGTTGATCGTGGTTGCCCTGTTAGTACTCATATGTTTTCTGGGGTAACTTTTCTAACCCTTCATTCTTTATCCACTTTGCTTTATATCCCACACACAATGCTGTAATTGTCAATATACAAATTAGTCCTCCAAATTGTAATATTTGTCGAAATAATCTTCATTTTTTGCATATTGTGCACGGACTAGTTACTAGTAAATTCGTTTAGAGAGAACTAAATTTTAGTCAAATTACATATATTCTGTTAAATTTGCTAGCAATATACATTCTCTTTCCTTAATGTCCTTCAATTATTAAGAGAAATAAATGGTTAGCCTTTTAATTTTCTCCATTTAATTAAGGGTATTTTTATGAGAGAGATTATGTTTATTGACATTTTACAGTGCCATGGACAAAGGTAGTAATAAAGAGACTAAGTTGATAATTTTTTTTTTTTTTGCTAATCCGTAAAAATTAGGGACTATTTTGACTAATATTTACAATTCCGTGGAACAATATTCTTTCGATAATAGCATATATCATACTATTCAAAACACTAATTTTAATCATCACAATTTTTGTTTTTAATTATTTGTTTATATTTTTGTTGTTGACTAGATTGATGATGTAGAGAGGTTATTGGAGATAATAAAGCAAGCAGTGAAAGAAGATGCATTGGTTGTGTATACTTTAGCTGATTCTTCATTTTCTTCAGCAGCTGAGAAGGCCTGCAAATTATGGGGTGTGCCTTCTACTAATGTACTAGGACCCATTACAGAGGCCATTGCTTCTCATTTGGGTGTGTCTCCTTCTGGCCTTCCTCGTGGTGCTTCTGGCGTTCCTCTCTCCGATGATTACTTTCGTAGGATTGAAGCTATTGAATTCACTATCAAGCAAGATGATGGGGCATCTCCACAGAATCTTGCCAAGGCTGATATTGTTCTTACTGGGGTTTCCCGAACCGGGAAGACACCTTTGTCTATTTATCTTGCTCAGAAAGGGTATAAGGTCGCCAACGTACCGATTGTAATGGGTGTGGAAATGCCTAGGACTCTCTTTCAGGTTGATCCAAAGAAGGTTTTTGGCCTGACTATAAATCATGGTGTTTTACAAGACATTAGAAAAACAAGGGCTAAAACTTTGGGATTTAGTTCAGAATCACGGACTAATTACTCGGAGATGGATTATATTCGAGAGGAACTTGAATTTGCAGGAAGGCTCTTTGCTCAGAACCCTGTCTGGCCCGTTATTGGTAACTAGTTTAAATTCTGCTCGCTTTTACATTTCTATTATTCAAACCGTGATTTTGATTGGTTCAAAAGGAGTTGCAAAATATTACACTCAAACTAATGCTGATGGTTTCTAAAAATTTTCACTATATATACAGATGTGACTGCTAAAGCGATAGAAGAAACTGCAGCAGTTGTATTGAGGCTGTTCCATGACCGCAAGCATAAGTACACAATGTCTAGCATCTCAAAACGCTATTAGGGATGTCGATTTTCTTTCGTTGAACTCCACATTGTAAAGCATCAAAGTTGTATACTATTGCAATGCAGAATTTGCTGACTACTCGTAAATCATTATCATTATACAGTCGTATATTTTAGCCAACAGGTATGCCTTTTCTGTGTCATATATATGCTATAAATTTCGAAACATGTATTATAAGTAATTAGATTCTAAGAAATAAAATTTTAGTTAATCTTGAACAGTAACTTACTAGACCCAGCTGTGGAAAAGCTGTTTTGCTCCTATGGACTTACCTATAACTGTAAAACTTCCACCATTAAATTTGGTGGGTGCTTGACTTCACTTTTGTGAAAAATACAGTGGAATATAATGAATAAGTAGAAATGTAGTTTTCTTTCCTTCAACGGAAAGGAAGCTCTGTTCCTGCCAAATTGGTCAAGTATTTCTCCATGGTTTGGTTTTCAAAGTCAAATATAGAAAACTTATTCTAGCCTCCTTAGGGGTTAGGAAGTCTTTTTTATTGCTTGCCTAATTGGCCGTAATTGTCCTATGGATCCTGTAATACTTAATTGTTATGCCGGCATTATTATTGATATGTAAGATATCTATTTTCTTGCCAAACTATCTGGTGGGATTTAATATTCATGAACTGTGTTTGCATTCACTTGAACTGTGTTTGCATTCACTTGTTGAAAAATAATACATAGCATGCTAAAAATGTTGAAAATCTTAAATTCCAATTTCCAAGCAGCCTATATAGGCATTTAACGTATTTATGTATGATTACCGGTGTACAAACATGCCTATAGGCAGGCACAAGAACACGGGCACGCGAACGGCGAGTTTCTTTCATTAATTCTTTCCTTCCTTTCCATTGACAAGTTCAATGACAACCTCGTATGTTGTAGTCTGAGTTGCTAATATTCTGTTCTTGTTGGCCTAACTGGGATGTATGGACTAAATTTTTTACTGGAACCATAGACCAACTATTTTCTCCTCGTCTAAGGATTTGAAGTCTGTTCATGGCCGAGGACAAGATTAATGCAAACTGGGATGACTATTTAACTTCTATCAGTGGCAAACATCAATATTAAGATAAAGATTCTTTGTTGTAAAGGATCTAATGTTCTAGTTGTACACAACATATGAAATTTGCCAAATTAAACTAAATTGATTCACACATGACACACCTAGTTTATTCTGAAACTTTTCCCAATATATCAACATTATTTATTATTTGTACCGGAAAAACAACTAGTGGGTTGCATCTTTAATGATAGTGAATAGTGATAAAGACCAAATATTTCATTCAGTGTGCATGTCTTTTAGAGCCCACTGCTCACGGCATTGCACTTTTGTTTTGTAGCCTGTAGGTAGCTCTCATGGCATTTTGCACTATTGCTCTCCTTTTCCTTATATTCCCTTTAAATTTACAAAAATGGAAAAAAGTTCAATTCCTATTAGGGATTGCATGTAAGAGTAAAACAGAATATAATGATACAGGTGAGGTATATAAATCTTTAGGAGAGAAAAAGCAAAAAGTAACTTTCTCATTCTCCAATTGCACTATGCCCTGAAATATGACACTAAACAAACTAAAAAAGCTCCCTCATTCATGTGATCTTTATCATTATCAGCTGTTTTAAAAGAAAATATTCCTTCCCCCCTATCACAGTGCATAATACATCAGTGTATCTCCAAATGAGGTAACTGATTCTGACATAAAGATAGTGGAAACTCTAGTTACCATTTGCAACTTATGTAAGTACTGCAAATCACTCCCATGTTCAACTCCATTATGCTTGCTGACAGTAAGAGTCAAGTATATCCATAACAAAGTTCCCACGTTGGACTTGGACCTGTTTCAAAACATATGAATCAAGGCGCATTGTGTTAATAACTAAGAATTGAGAATCTTACGTTGTGGCAAAAAAAATTACTTTTTTAGGGTCAAGTACTAGGAGAAAGAAGGTCCAAAACTACTTCTCCACGCTATACATTTGTTTTCTGTGGTGGTGTTACACATGTTACTAGCTGCTGTGATAGTAATTTGATGATGTACTTGCTGTGGGTTTGTTGAATTCTGTGTGGACCATTCTTGACAGAGCAATAACAACAGTTTGAAACTCATCATCAATCGATAGAAGTATTTACATTACATTACTAGTAGTTCACAACAATAAGTTCCCAATTTCTGATAATTGACAGTACATGTGGCCCCCAAGTATAGTGTACCAACAACATATTAATTACATATGATTTTTTTTTTTGAAAGGACATATGATAATCTTATATATCTTCACTTTAGCCTTGTATATGATTGACCCCAAAACCTATTATTTCAGAGAGCTAAGGTTGACAATTTTACATAGTAGGTTTCCTATTTATTTTTCACATTAACTGATCTTCAACCACGCTCACAATTTCCAGTTTACAAAATCCCTGTGCAATCCAATTGGGTATGAGATGATCATACTGATGACGTTTTTTTTTTCTTTCTTCTAACCCACCGTAATTAAAGTCATTGCCCCTCCCTTTGGTTCGAGAATTAGGAGGGGAGGGGAGGGGAGATATTTTAATTAAAAACATGTTTGGTTCGCAATGGGAGGGGAGAGAAGGGGGAGGGATTTTAAAATTATTTTATTGTTTTACCCTTAAACTTAATTAAATAAAAGAAACTACTTGATTTTACAATTTCAGAGACCAACCAATGACAAACACACATCTAAGCTGCTTATTTTATCT
>Ga0228710_1000415_pt1 | contig 52296 bp, 23 predicted proteins | sample MedpolnodulmetaG_FD_177995 | JGI IMG/M metagenome (GOLD analysis project Ga0228710, IMG submission 177995) | Root nodule microbial communities from Medicago polymorpha collected in Santa Monica, California, United States - pink nodules | ecosystem: Host-associated > Plants > Roots > Nodule... | reverse complement strand
ATCGTAAACAAAAAAAAAAAAAAACCAGCCATAAAGAAAAGAGTCACAGAACAACTGAAAATCGTGAAACTCGTAAAAAAAGAAGAAATTGATGCTTCAATAGTTGTCGTCGTGCAAGTCGTTAGCAGCATCCACATACTTTGCCGCCGTCGTGCGCAAAGCTTCTGTCGTCGCCGTGAGCAAAGTTTCTGTCAACGTCGCTGCAACGTAGCTTTTAACAACGTATCTGTGTGTGAAGCTTCTATCATTGTCACCGTCGTGCACACCTCATTGGAGTCATCTCTGTGAGCAAAGCTTATGTGTCGCTGTCGACGTGTGAATATAGAACAAGATAATTTGTACTGATTAGATCTGCATCTAGATTTTCTCTTCCTTCTCTTGCGTTTTCATCTTCGTCCATGGAACCGCCGTGCACACATCATCGGAGTGAGTTGAAAGCGTTTTCTACTGGTGTATTATTGGAAGCAGAAAAATTGGTACTGGTTTTTTGGGCTTTTTCTTTTTAGGGATAACCGGTTAACAATGGTTTATAACTGATCCATTTTAAATGGTTTGGTTGATATTTGGTTTTAAACTTTATGGTTATTTTAGAATGGTTACGGGTATGGTTATGGATTTACTACTCAAACCGGTTATTTTGCACAGGCCTAACTCTAACCCCAGGCGTGAATTGCCCTACCTACCATTAATTTGAACATGCATTAAAAGAAATTCTAAAGATTAAATTCAAATTGAGTTTAATTTCTTAGACTGAAAAAATAGAATATATTTTGTCAGAAAATAGTATAACCCCTACACTTGTTTTAGTTTACTTTTTATTCTAATTATTAAAATAATTAAAAAAAACACAGCAACAAGGGAATTTTTGCGCCTTCATTGAATTCACGCGAAAATGTAATTGTGCCATACAACATTGTCGAAATTCTTATTTTTTTTAAAGACACCAACAACAATCTTTAATATAGAAAAAGTTGTTTAAATGTATAATTGGGATAATGAAAAAGTAAGTATAGATATACTCATTTAATTTGTTACACTTTTTAAAGAATAAATGAAAAAAAATGGACATATATATACTTATACCGTGTTTATTACATTTTTATTTTAATATTTGAATTTACTCTTATCGTTATAAAAGTTCCACCAAAATCCTGTATGGAGTCGATATAATTTAGTATGACTCAATTCTAAGAAAGTGTGTTCTAAGCTCTCCAAAATAAGTGTGTAATAAAAATGTATTAAAGAGTATGTTACAAACATTTTTTGTGTATAACTATGATAAACATTTTGTTTCGTTTCTCCACCATTTCTACTAGCTTGATCTCAAGTAAAAATTTCTTTCTGGTAAAGATTAAAAATGTGGGCAGAAAGAAAGTAGAAATGGTGGAGAAACGAAATGTTTCATAATTGAAAGAATTTTCGCGTAAAGCAATGAAAACCACATTTTTATATTTATTATCAAATTCTTTCAAAAAAATAAATTTATTACCAAATGATAACCACATCACAGATCTGATCCGAAGTTTCATAATTGCTCAGAATCACATTATTACTTTTAGAACATTTTGGACTCAATTATTAGTTCCCATAATTGATCTTTTTTGCTATGCTTACACCATCCAAAATAGTGTAACTCTTAATTGGATGCTTATTAGTGGACCTTACATGTATATTGCTCTTTCTTACTACTATTTTTATGCATTTTTTACTGGTTTTAAATGTTTGTACCTAATATTTATTCAAAATCTACCATATCAAAGAATTACTAACGGAATTGTACAAATAACTCCACATAATTACATTTGGTATAGGACATTACTTCAATTTCTGACACGTCAATTTTATCAGATGGTTGGGTGAATTCATTAACAGATTTCAGCTTTATGTGATGGTACTTTATTTGAGTGAATTGATCTAGTCCTATATTTTAGTTGCAGTACTTCATTTTTTTTGTCAATACAACGCATTAATTATGTATCGAGGCAGGTTCAATTTTTGCAGTTTAGACAGTACTAGATTTCAAACAAAGGGAGTTTAAATTCATGAGTGATTCTGTACCAAACTTCTAACGTAGGATGTGTATATCTATCTATGAAGCAGCCACTAATACATTAAGATCGATAGTAATTTAAGAAAATTGAATGATTGTATATTAGACACTAATATAGAGACAACATATGTTGGTTTTATGTCTCTATTAAACATGGCATATCTCAGACATTGTACATGCTTAGGTATCTATTGATCATAACTAAGTTTGAAACATGGACATATAATTTATCTTGATCATGAGAAATGACATCAATACTAGGCCTGCTTTGCACATCTAATTCCCAAACAAACATCATTCTTAACACATTAACAACTAAAATTTCAAAGATATTTTTCTACAAGATGTAAACTATCTAAATAACAACCAAGGAATTCATTGAGATTAATTTAAAGAGCACCATGGCTTACAGTTGCATTCTTCATGCTCCCAAAAGGATAGCACCCTCTAAATCCATTTGAAAACTTATTTTTCAAAGAAGTTGAAGAGTGAGGAGATCTTGAGAAGCTTCCATCTCTCGTCGAAAACGATGATGATGATGACGACGACGACCAAGACGATGCCGAAGAAGAAGGCGACACATTATGAGATTTCCTTGAACCTACAAGCCTAGGCAAAATGGTAAAAAATATGTTGTTGACTTTTGAATTTCTTCTCTTACCATTGGACTTGTAGTTAGTACTAGAATATGAAGGTGGAGGTGTGAGAGGAGGAAGAGAAGTTTCTGACAAAGGATGTTTAGGTGTTCCTGGTTGTGCCTCCCACATGAAAGGAACAGCAACAGATGTTTCACCATAATAGAACACTCTCCTTGAAGATGAGTTGGCATTTGAGGTTTCCTTGGACATTAGCCTAGAAAAAAACCTACCATCTTGTGTTATTCTGAAGGACATTTCAGATGGATGATGATGATGATTGACACCATCATTCAAACCCATTTTAGATTGGAAACTATTTTTGAGTACTCTCTAGATATCTTAAAAACTTAGATCTAAAAAAATGCCTCTAGATTAGAGTCAAAAAACATCTACATGTGTAGACTCTAAGGGTATTATTATCTTATGGTTCTGACTCTTAGGCAATATAAATAGAAAGTTCACGTTCTTCAACATAAATAAAGAATGGAAAATGCTAGCAATAGGGGAATAGAGTAATTTTGGAATGTAGTTATTTTTTTGACATTAAGGCATAGTTGTGAATCAAGAAAGTGGGGACTATGTTCAATTTTATAAATGGGTATTTTTCTTTTGGAACGGGACCAATTTAATTCTTATGAATTTAATGCCTGAAATTACTTCTTGCCCACTTAATTGATTGGGTAGCTGTACCATTATTTTTGGAAGCTTATGAGCCATTGATTTGGAGATTGATGTATACTTGTGGTGGAGCATGGAACACTTATATTATTATTATTAATCAGTAAAGTCTAGTACATCATATCTACGGTTAGTCATCAGAAACAATTGTATGAGGGAATGCATGGTACACGTGTTCCGTGCCCGGGGTCCATTGTAGGATAGAGACTACTGTGAGGGTGCATGCAAGTTATATTGCACAGTACACACATACATCCTCAGCAATCAACTACCACATGATGGTAATTAGAGGGTGATGAATGTGCATCACAGCACAAATTCCTCAACGACCTCATTAGATTTTCCCTCATTTCTCCTAAAACTCTTGCTATAAACGGACATTTTAGACGGGGAGAAATGTACACATTCCATTTTGTTACGCAACTCGTCTTATTAAAATATTGACTTGAGCATCAGAATATTGCATGTGTGCTATTTCATTAAGATGCTACACCAACGTCCTCTTTTGCGCTTCATTAACTCGGTTGTCATTCTTGGTCCATCTTAGATGAGTACCCAGATTCAAAAAGATAAAAATCTCTCACTTTGGTGACACATTTTGCTTATACAAGTTTTTCATCAATTAGACTATAACCACATATTTAATTGACTCAATTATTTGTCAACTTTATATCATGTAAGTGTAACTATTGTAAGATCTATCATAAACAAAACTATTATTAGAATTTAAAACATGTATAGATGTCCATTCACTCCACCAAATAAAAATAACTGGTTACAAAAATATTGTTGAGAAGAGAGAAGGGGAATTTGTTGTTAATTATGTTACGGATGAACACACTAATAAATGAAAACATGTCATGGTCCCATGACCCCATGAATGAAAAACTTTTGTTGGCAATTGGGCAGTGAAGGTTAGTAGTACATGTAAATGTACAGAGAGAAACAAAATCAATGTCTTGTCGAGGCCTAAGCAGAACTCATACGTACATGTCATCTGCATCTCCCAATTTTCAAACCATTCACATATAGCATAGTGAATGTATTGAGGCAAGAAACAGATAGCATAGTACCTTCTCTTTAACCATTGAGGAGAAGGGTAATAGCAATTTAATGTCATAGTAATGAGATGAGCTGTATGATCAACTAGTCTGTGCTTTTCTAATTAAGTGCTATTGTTATGCATGGTTTTGAGCTCTTGGATTTGATTATTTGAACCCACCCTACAACATCACACTTTAATGTGATAGTACCCCATTTTGGTGGATTTTCGCACATGTCCAATACATTTCTTGTACACTGATTGGATCTGTATAAATGTATAAACTAAGTGGACTCACTTCGTCTATGCATATTTGGTGGATTTTTTTTTTTTTGAAAGATTCAAGGAGAGATGTTAATAATTCAATAATTAATAAAAAATATTTTGTAGAATTACAAAGCACATTCATTTATTTATTCTTACTTAATTTCTGTGAAAAAATTATAAACGACTCTTATTATATGAACGAAGGAGTAACAAATAAATAATAATTTAGCATCAAGTCATCAACCACCTTATTGTTTAATTTGATTCCGTCCAAAAAAAGAAATTTAATTTGATATGCCCTGTTGTTTTGCTTTGCATGTGAAAATTGTACAGATTGTGGCCCATTGAGATGTACTGGTAATATGTATAGGATTAGTGTGTGTATTATTAATATCATATCATTCTATTCACTCTTCAGAGATCAAACCGGCACCAACATTCAGAGCCAATGCATTATGGAGCTGTCCTACTCTGAAACACGAATTTAAGGCCGGCATTTTGTTCTTCTTTCTTCTTTGAGTAACATATAGAGTGTCAATTATAATATATTAAATGATGTTAGAAATTGTTGCTACTTGTGAATTGTCGATAATGAACTTTAGCTCACAAATGTTGATTTTGAGGTAGATTCGAAAACAATAGCCGATTATTTTAACAAAATCAGGGGAGGTAGCACTGGATTTGGATCCATAATGGATAATACTATCCAGTTTTATAATATCTTTTTAACTAATTCTCATGTCGAGTTTATTAGGAGGCAGACAAATGAGGTTGCTCATGAGTTAGCTAAGGCAGCCACATTATTTCCTAGCTTCCACATCTTTGATGAAATTCCAACATGTATTTCTGATTTAATTTTTAATGAAATGATATAAGTTATAGACACAGCCCTATATTTGATTAGCTTATTTTAGGGCTTATACAAAACAACTTATGTAAATAAATATACTTTTATGTGTTATTTATAAGTTTGTTAATGTAATTTATAAAAAAAACAACTTATGAAGGTACAATTTTTGTTAGTGAGAACTTATGAATTAAGATAAAAACTTATTTATTTGTATAAACGCTTTTTCATAAGCTCAAAATAAGTTCAATCCAAACGGAATATTGTTTGGCTACACCAACGATGACATTCCACTAATGTCGTTAATCAAAGAGTAAATTACACTCCCCTCCCCTCAGAGATGCTTGAATTACACTCCCCTCCCCTCTTATGTTAAAATATACACTCCCCTCCCTTGAAAAATAAAAATTAATACTCCCCTCCCCAATAAGATGTTTGAATTACAACTTCCTCCCTTAATAATTAAATATGGACTACACTTTAATCTATTTTAACTTAAATAAATATTTTTGTAATATATATTAATTTTGAATCACCATTTAAAAAGTATAAATTCGTTTCTTTATAATTTAGAGTATAAAATTCACTTTTAAATAACCATACTTAATCGACTTTAGTAATTTTTCACATATTTTATAATAGGGTTTAAAACTATATGTTAATGAAATTGTGAATAAGAAATAGAGAAAGATATGTATTCAAAATTTGATTATATTAAAATGAACCCGCAGTGCTATTTTTCTTTGAAGTGTGGTAGATTATTTTTTTGATAGATTATTAGAAATAAAAAAAAAATATTGAGGGACTAAAGCGTAGATTTTAACTTAAGAGAGGAGGAGAATGTAATTCAAGCTTCTCTCAAGGAAGGGGAGTGAAATATTTTATAATATGTTTTGAATAAGAGGGGAGGGGAGTGTATATTTTAACATAAGAGGGGAGAAGAGTGTAATTCAAGCATCTTTGAGGTGAGAGAATTGTAATTTACTCTAAATTTTACTTTTCAAGGGAGGAGAGTGTATATTTTAACATAAGAGAAGAAGAGAGTGTAATTCAAGCATCTTTGAAGGAAGGGGAATGTAATTTTTACTCTTAATCAAATTGAAATGAGTATAGATTTTGATCAAACATTCAACAAAGGTGAATTCCATATATGCTAAAATTGTAAACTTTTGACCGTTAGCCCCAAACAAAAAAGAAAAAATCATTACATTAACACCTCTCATTTTTATCACTTCACCTTCATATGTTGTTCTTCTTCAATTCCTGAATCTCTTGAGCGATTGCATATTTTTGTTTTTCTTTGTATACCTCTATCAATGGTTGTGTTGCGTTGGATATCATTACTTTCTTTCGGTTTGCAACAGATTCATCTTGAACATCAATCATGCCCCAATAGACGCCGGACGGGCATAGTCCCTTGAGCCAATCCTCATTGTTGAATGCTTCGACCGGTTACTCATTTTTGGATTTGATTGATGATAAAAGTGAATTGACTATAAATGGTGGATTCAATAATGACGACTTGTCTTTACAATTTCTTTTTAGTCATTATTTCAAAAATTCCTATTAACAAATAATTCTCTAACAAAAAATTACATTAACTGGTCCGCTATCCGTCTTTCTCTCAACTTTCATGACATGGTACATACTCTAAACTCTTGTTACACCACAAACACTAATACATTCCTAGAAACTATATCGGTCAAGTGGAACAACGCAAACCACTCAGGTATTATTCTCAATGTTGATGGTAGTTGTCTTGGCTCCTCAACAAGAGTTGGCTATGGTGGACTTTTAAGAAATGATGAAGGTTTCTACTTGTCAGGCTTTTCTGGCTACATTCCAAATTCTTCTGACATTATGTATGTTGAATTATATGCCATCTTTCATGGTCTCTTGCTGACTAAAGACATGGGTATTACCAACCTAGTTTGCTATTCTGACTCTTTACATTATGTCAACATCATCAAAGGCACCTCCTTGAAATTTCATGTTTATGTGGTTTTCATTAAAGACACTAGAGATTTAATTGAGCAGGGAAATGTCTCGATTATCCACACACCCTTCGTGAGAGAAATCAATGTGACTATATGGTTAAGCTTGGTGCTTCATAAAATTTTGAGCTCCTTCATCACGACTCTCCTCCGATAGATCTTCTTCCTATCCTACGAAGTGATGCGGATGGAACCTTTTTTTATGAGAGTTTAGCTCTCCGTTCTTTTCCTTTTTTCTTTCTGTTTGTCTGCCTTTTTTTCCTTTAGCTCTGTAACCAAAAAAGAAAAAGAAAAGGGAGATGTTTATCTATTTTATGAGAACTTAAGAGAGGTTAATGTAAATTTTAAAACTAAATAAGGTGATGGTGTCATTAATAGACCTTTGAGGAGATGAGTACAATTTTTCCTAAATATAATAAGTGGCTTCTACGCTAATGCATTAAGTAAGTCTCTCACCATGAACCATGTAAAAAATGAGGATTCAAGAGTTGACTGCGGATTTTTATTTTTTTGGCTAGTTTCATGAGTTTTTCCGCCTCGCTCGGATACAAGATGTTGTTGATGCATGTGTAGAATGTATAATAAATGACGTGGAAATTGTCTCATTTTGAAGGACTATAATGAAGATGAATGAGATAACAAAACATGATAATTTTATCGAATTCACATAACTCATAACCACGATAATTAAAAAACGATGCACCATACAAATCTTTCGTACAGGAGAATTGATTATCCTTTTTCCACTACGAACGATTTTTCATACACTATCATGACAATCTTCCTTTATTTGTGTGATTTTAAAATTTTATCTTCTCTTTTTTCTCTTTCAACCAAACCCCTTGTTGACATCTCACAATTGAGGAAAACATTAGCCCACTTAGGATATCTTACCCACTCATATTGTTACACCCATGTTACGAGATAGATGATCTTTTTTGAACAAAAAATTGAAAGCAAAAACGATAACTTTTGATACTTTTCAAAAGATAAATAACCTAATTGAAAAAAATAAAAATGATAAATGATTAAATTAATGCATTTTAAATGTCATTGATTGATATATTTGACGTGAATATAATGAGATTCACAATTATATCTATTGTGTTCGGTTTATTTATAGAATCATCATCATCATCATCATCATTATATTCTTCATCTTATTTTAGTTTTCGAGCATTCTCCAACACAAAATTTCATGTCCACACATTGCAACCCCTTGAAGCACAAATCTAAATTTTTTTAAAAATAAAAGAAGAGCAAGGATGAGTGGATTGGAAAAATTACTTCAACCCCTCATCGGAGGAAGAGGGAAATACCGAGTCCAAATCATCCACGAGTCACAACCTAGGGCACCAAGCCTAAGAAATTGGGGCCAATACTCCGGGAGCTCCGGGAATCGTCGGGGAAGCTGGGCCTCTCCCATTTGTTTGTTGCTGACTGAAGAGAAAAGAAACGAGACTATGCCTTAAAACAAACGTGTTTGATTGACTTTTGAGACCCATTCTCTCGTGCTAGGAAGTGAAAAACCGTTGAGCTCAGAACCAGCTGAGCGCGAAAACAAGGTTCAACTCTTTTGATGTACACAATAACAATCATCTTACTAGAAACAAATAGCAATATGTATAATATAGGCCAAACACATCTCTGGGTCCTTTAAGTTTCATGTTTGTTTCAGATAGATCCTTTAAGTTTCTAAGGTTTCAGATAGGTCCTTTAAATTTCGAGTTTGTTTCGGATAGGTCATTTAAGTTTCTAAAGTTTTAGATAAGTCCTTTAAGTTTCGAGTCTGTTTCGGATAGGTCATTTCTATCAACCTCCGTTAAGCCAAAGTTGATCTGGTTGGGGAAAAAATTGATGCCAAGTGTCAGAGTGAACCAACTCACCCACTTAACGGACATTTCAACTTTGACTTAACGTGCATAACAACTTTAGCTTAACGGAGGTTGACAGAAAAGACTTATCCAAAACAAACTTGAAACTTAAATGACCTATCTGAAACCTTAGAAACTTAAATGACTTATCTAAAACAAATGTGAAACTTAAAGGACCTAGGGAGATATTTGACCTATAATCTAATCTGTCTCAATTTCAATTAGCTTGAGATCCAAGAAGGCATGCCACTTTTAGTGGATTTGTGGGGGACACAAAACGTCGTCGTTTCCCTTTCCCCAAGTCCAAACAACATAAAAAAACCTTTCCCCCGCCAAAAACTCAATCACACCATAACAACGTAAATCACGCTCAAAATCAAACACTCTCTTTCCTACGTGTCAATCCTTGATTGGCCAACACTCAACAATCGTAACCACCAGAAAGCACACACTCATAAACACAAAAAAGCGTTCTCTTTTCTTTACTTTCTTCTTTTCTTCATTCACTGAGTTTTTAACTCGGTCCCGCGACACCATCATCACGCTTGCATAAATTCCATCAATGGATCTTTCTCGAGACTCCAATCACCATCACTCTTTTCGATGCTTCTCTGAAACGCGCGTTTGCGTTTCTGCGAACTTTCTCTTCTTTCGATGGAAATGGCCGAAACTCGCGATGCGGCCGCTGAGACGGGGAACGGAATTAGGAAGGTGAATTATCGAGCTGAGATTGATACATCGCCGCCGTTCGAATCGGTCAAAGAGGCTGTCACTCGTTTCGGTGGAAGTGGACCTTGGATTCCTCTTTACAGGCTTGGTGAAGCTTTTGTATGTTTTCTTTTTATCTTAATGTTTCAATATCTTAAGCTTTGAATTTGATTTTTGAGTTCATTTTTTAAGATAATGATAATGTGATTTCACTTTTTAAAGGAATTAAGTTGCTTGCTTGATGCGAATTTGTGTTACTGTTTTGATTCCAGACTATTAATAATCTGATTATGACATAGATGCATTTTGTGGTTTTGTTTGAATTTTTATTTGTTTGCAATTTAATAGTTTAATTTTCACTATATTAGGTAGTAATAGAGTACTGAAATGGCTATAATCTAATGAGTATTGGGAAAGTTGGACCTAAATGGTATTCACAAATGATATCATATCTCAATTCTGGATTCGATTTGAAAGAAAATCCAATTGATACAAGTACTTATATCAATTGGATTTTTGCTATCTGGCTGGATAGATGTTTTGTATGGCAATTTATTGGTTTATGGAGGAGTGAAGTATTAAGCTTAAGTTGTTGGGTGAAAGCACATGAATGATTTTTATGTGATGATAGTAGATTGATTAGTTTCTAGCTTATGGAAGCTTCTCAACTCAATTGACATAAGTATTTGGTTTTTAACTTGAGGAAAAGCCCTTATAAGGTTATATGTATTTATAGAGAAGTTAGGAAGGGAGCCTTTAAAATGTTGAGGCGTAGTGGTTTATTTGCATTTATATATGAGAAGCCATAATTTAGAAGACTCAAAGTCATTGCAGATATGTAAAGACTAAAGACCATTTCAATTTTTCTTTTCATGGAAGATTGGAAGTGCTTGTTTAAAAGTTTATCTGAACTTTTTTTTGTGGACGTTTATCCAAACTATAGTTCAATATGTCGCACTCACTTATGCAAGAGCCTTTTGAGCCGTCGACAATACTCATGTCCATTTATTTTTGTGCTGAGATTTAACTTATTATTAGAGAAATGGGAACAGCAAGAATCGGTCTCTAGTCCACCAAGGCGGATCTGATACCATATAACTTGACCATCTCTAAAAATCTTTAACTGTTTGGTGAAGACACACAAGTGTCTTTTATCATATACCTCTAACATAAAGAAGGTAATTTCTTTTGATTGTGTGCAATATCTGCAATGATTTGGGATCTATGACTAGTAGAGAACATATAGAATTTTATGTATAATTTCTTGCCATTATCGGATCTATCAGAGGAAATGTTCTTAGCAACTTCTTTAAGATGCTAACGGCTATTTAGAGGGATTGGCAACATTATTCTCATTGATATCCTTTTAGAATCAGAGGGATTGCACTCCATTCACATTTGTCCTGGAAATCTTTTATTCTCTTTCTATTTTCCACTTGTACTTCCCTGTATGATTGATCTATTTAAATATAGCATAGTTTTTTCACATTCTTGATGCCTTCCCTTTGTTAGTTTACTTGCTGATGTTGAAGAATATTGTCATTAGCAGAACAACTTTGAAGATTTTGATATAAAGAAAGTGGAGGAACAAGCAGCAGAGTTGGAGAAGGATTTGATTGTCAAAGAACTTGAAACACTTGATGTGCTCGAAGAACTAGGTGCAACCAAAAGGATTGTGGAGGACTTAAAGCAGCAGCTACAAAAAGAAGCATTGAAATTATCCGCAACTCCAGATTTAAATTCTTATGAACAGGTTGGAACTCCGGTTATTAAGGAGATGAATAAAGAAATTAATGGGAATAATGTCCACAACAATCAAGAACAGACATTGCATATTCCAAGTCCATGCTCTATGTCATCACCTGATATGATTCTAATGGACTTGAAACAAGCCAAAGTGAATCTTAGTAATACTATGAATGAACTTGAGGCGATACAATCGTCTGTAGAATCTTTAAATGAAAAAATGAAGAAGGAGAAAGTTTTTCTGGAGAAGACACGTGAAAAGCTAGCATCAAAGTTTGCAGCCGTGTCTGATCAAGAGAGGGAGCAAGAGCAAGCAAGATTGAATTCACCATCATCTAATGTGGAATTCACTTTTGATAATCATGCAAATATGAGGAATTTCAATTGTGATTCTGAGCAGCACAATAGAATGGTTGAGACAAGATCTGAAGTTTCAAAGCCCTTATCTGAGTATCAAGAGCAAGCAAGATTGAGTCCACCATCATCTCATGTTGAATTCACTTTTGATAATCCTGCAAATACGAGGAATTTCAATTGGGATTATGAGCAGCACAATAGAATAGTTGAGACAAGAAGATCTGAAGTTTCAAATCCCTTATCTGTGTATGAAGAGCACAGTTTTAGTGTTAAGACCGCTGAGATGAGGTGGCTTGCAGCCAAAAAGATGGAAGAAGCTGCAAAGGCAGCAGAAGCTATTGCTCTTGCTGAAATCAAGGCTCTATCTGGCGCTGAGAGATCATTTGAATTCGCTCGGCCTGAACCTCGGAAAGTCACTTTTGCTTTAGCAGAAAACTCTCCTCTAAACCCCAAGGCTATGATGATGCCTGAGGATTCAACCCTGAAGAAGGTAATAGATTCGAAGTTTCAAATTGATGAAACAAATATTTCTAAGCTGACTATTTTGAAAAAGCTGGAGGAGGCATCCGAAGAAATTTTACAAAGCAAACAAGTCTTATCTGATGCTTTAAACAGAATTGAATCTGCAAATAGAAAACAACATGCTGCTAGGGAAGCTCTGCGGATATGGATACCGGAGGTTGATCTAAGGGAGAAAGCAGTGTATAACTCTTTTAACTTTGACAAGTTTAATCAAGCTAGAGTTCGTCGAGATTCTTCTTTACCAGATGTAACCAGGTCAACAACAGGAAAGAATAATCAAAAGCCTGTTTCGAGGCCAACAACTTCAATGAGAGATGTACTTAGCAGAAAGCAAGTTCCTGAAGGATATGCTGCAAGAAAGGAGATGGAAGAGCATACTGAAAGGCGAAAGGTAGCATTGAGCCAAATGCTTCGAGCACTGAGGGAAGATCTAACCCTTTCACCAAAAGCCGAGAAAGATCATGAGAGTGATCAAAAGCAGTCTGTGGTACCGAGGAAGAAGTTTGGGTTCATCCATATATCACTCCCTATGGTTAGGCCGAGTAAGAAAAGGACATGACATTTTCATTCTAAATTATTGTCACTGCATTATTCATGATTCATGTGTTTGATTTCCTGTTATTTATGTAGAATAAAGTATGTGTGGTGTGACTGGTTTCTGATTTTGTTAATATGTTGTGTTTGAGACTGAGTGAAGATGCATATTCTAAAACTAGCTTTTTGTGGAGCTAGTAGATTATGTTGTTCTCATTGGGTGCATTAGAGTGATGCTGAGTTTATTCTCTACAGGGTATGGAGGTCTTACCATTGGTTAGTCTGATTGTAAAATTGTTGGAAATATCATGATCTTGTGGATGCCTGTTGTACCAATATAAATAAATTTATATTTTTCTGGAGGGAAAATAAATTTGTATTTGTTGATCTATATTATTGGAAACTTCAAATCTTCAAGATTCATTTCGATCCATAAAAACAACATATATTTGTTGGTACTTGGTATCAAAGGACTTTGCGAAACATGAAAAATTCAGAAACTCTTGTGAAAATCTGACCTACAAGTTTTTTGAATGAAACCAATTCCAACAATAATAGCAACAAAAGAACAAAAATATGAAATAAAGACAACATAAACATTAACATGGAAAGCTTTTCTCAGTATAAGATAAAAACAGTAACCGACAAAATTGCACCACAATAAAGTGTAGACTATACAGTGTTAAATGAAGGTGTCAATTCAGGGGCCAGTCCATTTGCACAATATAGGTGGCACACGGATAGTGTGTAGTGAAAAGGAAAGAAATGGGCAGTGAATGGGGAATATGCAGTATATTGAAAGGGTGGATACTGCACTCCTTTGAAATTATGCAGAGTTGATCTGTGCTAAGGAACATATGGTAAAGAAACTGGAGGTGGTATATGTGTGCAGAACTAAATAAAGCTTAGTTTAGTGGTTTTGGAATGGACTATGGTATATCAGAGTATCTGTGTAGGAGAAATAGCATTCACGTTTATCAGCAAGGTGGTTATTAGTCAGGCATGGGGTGTATTGTGTATTCATTGAGTTGTTGTTATTATATTATATGCAGCAATGATGCTGCTGGCTTTGTATTGGGAGGATTGGGGAGGGATTCATCATGTATTGTAGCAAATTATAACTGGTGGTGGTGACTTGTATATCAGACTGTTGTATCAGGAGTTTTAGTGGGTTTGATTAGCACAGCTTGTGCTAATTGCATTTTTAATTTTTTTGAAAAAAATAAAGAGACTGTTTGAAGGTTTCAAGTCTGCTGGGGGATAGAATTTTTGATGCATGCAATAATGTCATTAGAAGTCTGCGTATAGTCATTGGATATTAATACAAATATGATAGAAAAATGTAATACAAATTGTTAACCAACCTTGTTAACCATCAAATCAAATGGATTATAGTCCTTACTTTTTTCGACCCACCAACAAATATATGGATATTTTTGTAAAAGATATCACAAACCTAATATATCTTCAATATTTTTCTTTCATTGTCACATCTACAATTTCTCTTTACATACTCAAACTTAAAAAATGCTGCTCCATTCCTCTACTTCCTTCTCTTTCACTCTTATAATTCAACGGAACATGCATTATTCATTCTCTTTCACTATTTTTCTATATCTCTCTTCTTTTTTTTTTGAGCAAATTCTATATCTCTCTTCTAACTTTTTTATCTTGCTCTCAATTTCACTCTCTCTTCATTAAACAATAATGAAACTATCAAGAGAAAGAGTGAAATTAAGAGAGTTAGAGATAGATATAAAGAACAGGGGATGAGGGAATTCAATTTGCAACTTTGGATACAACAAATAGGAAAAACATAACAAAGATCCAAATTTCAATATTTAAATTCTATTTCAACTTTCAAACCTTTATTTTTTTCCTCTCTAAAGACCCATCTTCAATACTTTATTCTCACTTTCATCGATAAATAATACATATCATAAATATTTGTCAATGACGACTTAGTTAAAATATATCACTTGAATTCTTTTATAATAAAAGTGTGAGAAAAGTTATAATAAACTAATTATAACTTAATGCACAATAATTTACTAATGGAGTCTTCAGTAAGATTGTTATAATAAATTAATTATAAATTTACTATACAAACAAAGTAACAAACTATAAACGAGACAAATTTTAGTCTTTAGATGCATGAAATGAGAAGTTTATGTTTGAAATCTAAGCGAGATACATACAAAATAGTAGTTTGAGCATTTAGTAAGCAACACTTATGTTGATATAAAATTTAGATGAAAGTAAACATGAATTTTTTTAAGTAAATGAAAATAATAAAAAAAACAAACAAGTACAAAAGTTGGGGCATAAAACCTGACAATGTAAGTCTACAATGTAGGTCAACTCGAATGGGTTAAAAGAGAAATAAATCAACACAAGTGGATTCAGCGTCTAATCAATTCTCGTAACAAACGAACAATGATCACAAACACAACCCACATATCTGCGGACGCGAAACTAAGTCATATCAAAAGATATAAAATTTCAATAATTTTATTTTTTTTACAGAAAAAATTTCAATAATCTTACATATATTATATGGTTTTAATTATAAAGAGGTTCTTTTTTTTTTTTGGGGGTGAACCACAGACCTTGCATATATTATGCATTGTCTATACCAACTAAGTCAAGCTTACAAGAACAATTACAAAGAGGTTCCAAGCACAAGGTATATTTAACTAGTAAATAAAGTAATTAAAATGAGAAGAGTATGGAATAATAAAAATATGATTAAACTATCAATTTAATCTCTAAATTATCACTCACGCTATTTTAGTCTATAAATTATACTAAAAATATGATAAGTAATCCTTAAAGTATATGAAACTCATCAATTTAATCTCTAAAGTATATGAAGTTTTTTCAATTTTTTCTTAACATTTTAGTTTTTTTTAAAGGGTCTCTAACATCTTAAAAGTAAGGACTAAATAGACTGGTTTTTATATAACTTGTATATTTATATAGTTTAGGATTTAAATTGAAGAGATAAGACTCGAGTACGTCTTTCAAATAAAAAAGACTCGAGTACGATTCTTGATAGAAATTTTTTTTTACTAACATTTACTTACTCATAGCCAAACTTTAGATTACTAGACGACCATTTTTTCATATGAATCAAATGTTTAACAAAAAAATAAATTCAACTTGATGGTTGATTATAAAAATATAAACTCATTTAGGTATTTTTTCTATTTTTCTTTTAAAAAAAAAGTATTTTTCCTATTTTGAATACATTTTTAATCAATTTAATCTATTCCCAGTCAAAACAAAATCATTTTAATATATTTAATTTAAAATACTTCCTTATCCTATGTTTTACCAAAAAATATGTTCCCTTTATAAGAAAAGCTCGTGATTAGTCACGTGAGTAGGCAAATAGCCACTAGCCCACTACACTAACGATGCACCACAATCACAAGTATTTTTCATTTTATTGACCAAATTTTGTTTTTGACTAAATAATTATCCACAATCACTTTTGTCAAAAAAATAAAATAAAAATTATCCACAATCACGATATTTAAATTAAACCTCAAAATAAATAATAAACAATAAATGAAATTTATGAAAACACAAACATAGAGTGAAACCAAAACCGCAGCAAAAAACATCATCATCTTCTACTTCTCTCCGTAACAACAACGTTGTTGCGTGTCGAACAACAATGAACTCCACTACTTTCTCCAATTGCAGAGCCTCTACTCATTCAATTCCTCTCTCTCACCCTTCTCGTCTTCAATCTTCTCCTTCTCCCAATTCAATGGTGCAATTCTTGTATTTTTTTAAACTTTTTTTTTGTTCATTTATGCTGAATTTTTGTTAATTTTTTTTTACTTGTTATTGTTTTTTCAGAAATTTAAGCGGTTGGGGTTGGTTAAGAATCGGTTAATTACCCGTTGTACTTCTGGGTCTGATGAATTTGGTTCTCTTAGTGGAATTCAATTAACACCTAATAAACTTTTCGTGCAAGAGGTAACTCTACTACTCATATTTTTAATTTTAAACTTTGTTTAAGTGTTCAAATTCATGTTAAAGAGTGTTTTTTATTGGTCCATGTGTTTGGTGTTGTTTCTTCAATTTCAGGCTATTGGGGCTGAATATGGGGAAGGATTTGAAACTTTTAGGGCAGATGGACCGTTGAAAGTTGATGTGGTAATGTTTTTTTGTTATCATAACTGAATTTTTTGGAAGTAAGTACTGTGTGTAATTGATGATTGAAGTATGGTAATTTTTTGTTGAAAATAGGACTATTTGAATGATAAGTTACAAGATGGTATTCTTCAGCGGATACGTTATGCTATGAAGCCAGACGAGGCTTATGGTCTTATCTTCTCTTGGGATAATGTGGTGGTAAGTTATTTTAATTCATGGTAACTTAAGTTTTTAGTTTTTTTTTTTGTTTTTTGGAGTGAAACGTGTTACATGCTCACATCACATGGTTGTATTTACTACTAGTATTTTTCAGTGATTAATTTATGGCATGATAAGTTATGCAAATTGAGTTTCTGGCATTTTTTGATATATAACATGTAATATGTGGATTGATTTGGTTGTTAATTATTTCAATGAAACACAAGCATTGACACGATACAATACAACACTGACACATAGATTTTGGTAATAATTTAAGAAATGGAAGTGATTAATAACACAAGCTTTGGTATCGTGCCAATGTCCACACTAGCATGTGCTGGACACTGGACACGTCTTCAGTCTGAAGTGTCAGTGCTACCAAGATTACATTTGGCTGTGAGACTAAAAGCACAAATACCATACAACACGTGCACCACAATCTTAAGTCAAAACTCAAAACAGAGAATCAATACTTTATAAGTCAACATGAGTTATCATAAAATGTTGTATATTTAATTCTTGCGGTATTTTTGTGTCTTTATTGGTATAAAGTTCAGAAAAAGGGGAAAACTACACAGTACAACCAAAAAGTGTCTGTGAAGTGTTTGCCTGATAGACTGTACAACACGACAAGGCTACTCTTTTTAAAGTTTCAGTGCTTCCTTGCTTGTGGAAGTGAGACAAACTTTTACAACTGTTGGTTTTTGAGAAAAGAGAATGTGATTGCACTGCACATAATATTATGAATTCACTCAGTTTAAATTAGTTATTGCTTATTATCTGGTAACTGAATGCAATTTGTTTCAGGCTGATACTCGAGCTCTGAAGAGGAAGGCATGGAACCAGCTTGCCTCTGAAGAGGGTATGTTAATCGTTTTGATTGAGTTTGTACTGTGTAGCACTTAGATGGATTGATTTTCAGCATGCCCTTTTGGATGGATGAAGCAAAAACTAAAGGATACAATTACTTTAATTATATTATATATGCCAATAGAAAGGAAAGGGGCAGGAAAGGGGAATTTTATCATTATAGCTTCATTTGTTCAACTCAACTATTGTAGTTGTATATAATTTCTATGCAGGAAAGGATATTCCTGAAGATGCTGATATTGAAAGGTTAATGCTTAATACAGGTGCTGATAATGTATTGAATAAGGTTAGTTGGTTTTTCTTTTGACAATTTGTTTTATGTTGTCATTGGATTATGAAGAAATACTTATTAGAAGATAGTTCCTTTATTAGAAATCTCAAACTTTGTATTAATTAAGCAAATCTTATTTTTGCTGATTAGCCTTAATTTGCAGCATTTTCTCTCTAATAAGGAAGAAAGTGAGCTGGGTAGACTGAAGTTGAGGTTTTCTCAAATATATTACGATAATCTTCTGAAAGTAAGTTGTTTCCTTGATTTGTTGCGATGGCTATTATTTAGTGTCTTGATGGAATAATCCTGATGTATATAGCATATAACTTTGTCTAGCTTGAAAGACCAATAGAGGGCTTGAAAGACTGGTTGGAAGCGCTTTATACAGCTCGCATCCCCTGTGCTGTTGTTTCAAGTCTTGATAGAAAAAATATGATAGAAGCTTTGCAGCGAATGGGGCTCGATAAGTACTTTCAGGTTGGTAACATTTTGGGCGAGTTAAAAAATATGAATTATTGTTGCTTCCCATATCACGTCATTTAAAAGCATGTTGGTAGTGTTAACGAAAAACTTTACTTGATCTTAGGTTATTTTATTCAAAGAGCAGAAGATCCTTTTTTACTTACTTCATCATGGCCAATTATAATATAATTAATTTACATAGTTTGTTGAGTGCTGGTTCTAATATCTACTATAGTTTGAGTTATGGTCAGTATATTTTGGAAAAATGTTGTTAGTATACTCGCATAAAGAAAAATGTTTTAATTTGATTTCTGACAAGATTTATTATAGGGATTTTTCTTTTTAGAAGTTTATTTTTCACGAGTAAATCCAACTTGGCCTCTTTATGGCTAGAACTAAATTTTAAGTTTTAACTTATATAAATAGACCTAACACAATCATGAATTTGCCATTTTTCGATTGCCTTATTGGGTTTGCAGGCAATTGTGACAGAGGAGGATGGGATGGAGTCAATAGCTCATAGATTTCTTTCTGCTGCTGTGAAGGTACAATTCCACCTGTATATTGTATGTTGATGAAATATAACTGTCTTCGAATGATTATTATTTTATTATCACTATTTATTACAGTATTTTCACGCTTGCCTTCATAAATATAGGATAATTACATTTGGGCAACAATACAGTTCTACTAAATTAGTAAATAGCAATACTGATGTGTTCTGAAAGTAAAAATATTAGTCTCCTATGTGGCAATTATGAAACATAAAGTCGTATTCTATTCTTGTATTTTGAAGTTGAAGGGTATTATCAGGGCTATTTTTTCATTGAGTTGTTCAGTGCAAACTAAGATGGGAGAATTGAATATTTTCCTTTTCAAAGATGTGGGCTGAGTGATGTAGTTTTAAAGGTCAGGTTAATGGTTCGTTTCACATTAAAATCCTGATAGCTAGAGTTTCCTAGTACAACATGGAATTATTTTGGCTGCCATGATATTGTTCCCAAATAATTGCTGCTGTTAATCGTGTGGCCTTAGACATCAATAACAATAAATGCTAATGGCAGAAAGCGCCATTATTGAGATGTTGCATTTGGTTTCTTTAGTGGGATTAGTTTCCACTAGCTAATTTTCAGGCAAATCTTCCATAAATTCTTTCTCATTCTTCCTATAATTTGCTGCTAATTTTTGACTTGTTTGCCTAAAATGCCTTGCAGCTTGATCGGAAACCTTCCAAGTGTGTGGTTTTTGAAGATGATCCTCGAGGAGTAACTGCTGCGCACAATTGCACAATGATGGCTGTAGCATTGATTGGAGCATATCGCGCGTGAGTAATTCTCGTAATGCATAAATAAATAGCACACGATGTTAATATATGAAAATAAAATTCCATGAAACATACTTAAGTACATAAAGTTCGGTTTGGTGTTCAGTTGAGTTAATGACATAAAATTAGTTGTATTCCCTTATACTGAAATGAACACTTTAGTACTTGAATTTTTTGTATGTAACTATTATTCTTTTGGCATTTAGAAACTGATGGATGATGAAACATGCAGGTATGATTTGGGGCAAGCTGATCTTGCTGTTGCCAACTTCAGTGAACTTTCTGTAATCAACTTGAGGAGACTATTTGCTAACAAGGGCTCTACATTTATGGACTTGGAGAAGCAGATCATAGATAAGAATCCTCCCAAAAGGAGACTTGGAATAGACACCATTTTCTAATTTAGTTACCTCCCCATTCTTTTTGCCCCCACCCCTGCCAATTTTCCTTGTAATTAAATCATTATGCAATATTATCAAATAAATATCGCAATCAGTTTGATCTGATGTAATCCTTCTGTTCTACATGATATTTTTGTTCTCCCGGTTCCCCAGACATCTATGCGGACGCAATCCCCCCCTTCTCTTAGGACAGCTGATTCCTTCCTTTTGAGGTGCTATAAATTGTCCAACAAGAGTTGCTTCTTTTCGTTGTAGTCTTCACATAAATTCTTGAAGAATAGAAATGAAATCTCTTCAGTCTAACCAGGAGTATGGCAGATGAGAAGCAGGTATGGTCTAAACTGCGGAATCTCAAAACCATTATTTGTCATGTTCGCTTGATGTGGCGGATATTGCATGAGACTCTGAGAAATGATCTCTATTTATTTTTAAAATAAAAGTGGAGTGAATTGCACTCCATTGTGTACTTTTTGTGATCAACATAATGAAACTATTGATCATCTTTTTGTGGAGCGTGAACGGGCAAAAATTGTATGGTTAGCATCTCCTCTCGGTGATACAATTCATCAATTGAGTCCTACTCCTTGCTCCTAAAATGCATGGAGAAGACTAGATTATGACTATGACGATTTAACTAAAGTATAATATCACTTTATTACTTAATTCTTAATAATCTTTTCATGCGTCTTATAAGATTATTACCAAAATGCTGGTTAATCTTTTCATGCGTCTTATAAGATTTATTACCAAAATGCTGGTCAATCAGATCGTTGATATCTTGGAATGGTTGGTCCTAATAGGATGTTTGATGTTATTACTCATTTTACATCTTTCATCTTAGGCTTAAATGTGTTTTTGGTCCATGCAGTTTCATCACTTTTTGGCATTGGTCATTACACTTTTTTGGTTTGGTTTAAGTCCCTACACTTTGTAAAAATATTGCTATTGGTCCCTCTCTGTTAAGTAGACGTTAAAAAAATGTGAAAACTAACGGAGTGCCATGTGGCCCAATCATTTTGTCACGTGACACACTAAAAGACAAAATTGTTATTAATTTGTTTTTTTAATTATTTTATTGACAAATATTATTTAGAATAGTAATGATAATAAAAACAAAATAAAATCCCTTTAACGAGGGTTGAGGGGTCACGTACACGAACAAAACCAAAGCCTAATTCATCTTCTTCCTCAACTAAGTACTACCACCATTTCTTTCAAACACATTACAACAACCAATTAATTAGAACCGAAAGAATACCCAATTCTTAAAAAAACTTTAGCAAAACAATCTCAGGTTTTTGTTGATCTCAAACAACAATTTAGGTTTTTGGAAAAATTTGAGGTTCAGTTTGAAAGCTTAAATCCATTCCCCCTCAAAGTTCAATCTCGTTTTTGTTTATGATATATCCTTCTTTTTTTATTTCTAATTTAATAATAAAAACGATATAAATAATTAAAATTAATTTGTTTTATTTGATTTTTAAATTTTTGTCTTTTAGTGTGCCACATGGCATAAAATGATTGGGCACATGGCACTCCGTTAGTTTTGACATTTTTTTAACGTCTACTTAACATAGAGGGACCAATAGATTTTTACAAAGTGTAGGGACTTAAACCAAACAAAAAAAAGTGCAAGGACCAATACCAAAAAGTGATGAAACTGCAGGATCAAAGACACGTTTAAGTCTTCATCTTATTGGTCGATGAGAGTTCCATCACCTTTCATAGGGACTTGGTTTCTTTTTCTTCTTGTTAGAGACAGGAGGCTAACCCTTTTTTTTTATGTAAACGGAATATCCTTCATACGCAATTGCATATACTAATTACTTGAGTATTGTGGGACTTAAATGGATGGTAAACTCTCATAAAGAATTTTATGTTACTGTATGTCTTAGTTCGAATTCGAATCAATGACTTTGGTTAAGTTAGAAGAGATCCATGCCATATAAAGTGGAAAAATAATAATTTTTTGCCATATGAAGTGGAAAAATAATAGTTTTTTATTAAATATTTGTGGAACAAGATGCCACTTGAGGTTAGAAAAGTAGCAAAAGAGATGTCGGGAGAATCAAGAGGTTTTGGATTAGGGGTAAATACTCTTGATGATGAAATGAAACTATTTAAAGTAAAATTAAAGTCAAAAGGAAATATTTTAAAGAATGGACTAGGTGTAAGAATGTCGACTTTTGGAAAATTACAAGAGAGCTATGAAAAAGACCAAAAAGACGGTGAGCGAAACGAAAACTCAAGTGTTTGTTAGGTTATTCAAATCCTTAGGCACCAAAGAGAAGAAAAAAAATCTATATATAGGCTTGCTAAGAGATGAGAAAGAAAGACAAGAAATAGGTAAGGTTCTAATTAAGGAAAAAAATATAAAGGATGGACGAAATAAGTATTTTGACAACTTATTTAATGAATGATATGAGATCTTACCGGACTCTAACAAACTAGACATTACATAAGAGGACCAAAATTATAATTACTATCCTCGCACTCAAGAATACAAGGTAAAATAAGTGTTGAAAATGATGAGTAAGGACAATGAAGTTGGCTCATACAACATATCTATTGAAGTGTAGAAAGGTCTTGGAGATAGAGGCATTTAGTGGCTCACAAAAAATTTCAACGAAATTATGAGATCCAAGCAAATGTCGCATGAGTGGAGAAAACACTTTAGTTCTTATGTATAAGAACAACGGGGAAATACAAAATCATGCAAATAATAACGGATTAAACTTATGAGTCATACCATTTAGTTATAAGAAAGAATTATTGATTGGAGGCAAAGAAAAGAAATTCCAATTATTGATGGAGCGATATCAGATGGATAAAAATGATTAACACTTTCTTTAATTTTTTGAAGAAGGCTATGATAGGGTGCATAAAGAGATTTTGTGGAAAACTCTAAAGAAGAAATGAGTTAGGATTGCGTATATTCAAGCTATCAAATATATGTTTGAGGGGGGTCTCCACTAGTGTGAGGATACGAGGTGGAGATACCGATGATTTTCCCATAACAATAGGATTGCACCAAGGTTCAACGTTAAACCTTTATCTTTTTACTTGCGAATCTAAAAGTTAGCACCAAGACGTATGTTTTTGTTTTTTGTTTTTGTGTGCAGATGATATAGTTTTACTTAGAGTCAAATGAAGAATTGGTTGGAGGTTAGGAACTTGAAGACGAGGACGAGCCTTAGAAACATATGACTTCTGCTTAAGCAGAAACAAGACATGGTATATGAAATGTAAGTTTAGCAAAAGATGAAGCATTTTTAACTTAGAGATGAAAGTTTAAGATCATATCATATCATGCCACAGGTTAGACAGTTTAAATATCTTAGACATTGGACAAAATGACGATGAAATAGAAGGGGATATAAATCATCGAATTCAAGTTGGATGGTTGAAATGGAAAAGAGCCTCAAGTTTTTGTGTTATACGAAAGTACTGCTCAAATTGAAGGGAAAATTTCATCGAAAACCTATATGACCAACAATGTTGTACGAGACACAGTGTTGAGTAGAACCAACACGAAAATTAAGTATAGCATAAATGAAGCATAAATGGAGATGTTGCGTTGAATGTGTGAGAATGCTATACTCCCTTCAGTTTTAAATGTAAGCAACTTTTTACTTTTTAGGTTCATTCAATAAATAATGTATGTGGTCCATAGACCACATACATTATTTATTGAATGAACCTAAAAAATGAAAATTTCTCTACATTTGAGACCGAAGGGAGTATATGATAAGATTATAAATAACAACATTGGAGAGAGGGGGAGGGAGGGAGTCAAATTACTAGAGATAACTGAAGATCTAGAAAAAATAGAAACTATCAATAAGAATTTAGAGATTAATGATTTAGATAAAAATATAATTTTTAATAGATCACATTGATATCACTTGATTTATATAGTCGATCTGATTTAGTAGGACAATAGTTGATTGTTGTAGTAGTAAATATTTATGTAAAATTAATTTACATTACCTATCTCAATATATTAGTTGTGATCGTGTGTAGCAGCATAGTACGAAGAATTACACACTATTGTGGTGACATGGCAGAAGTGAGTACCCACAAAGTATGGACTACTAGATCATGATTGGGTGTTAGATTCTCTTATCCTTCCCATACTTCGCCCGTACCGTAACATAGCTGAACTCAACTCAACTCAACTCAATCAAACTCAAACATTGCGAATCCAAAGGCAAAATCTGTGTCTGTCTGAAACAACACAATTCAATTGAATTCAAACATGTTTTGCGGAGTCGTGAGCACTTCCTTCACTTCCATTTTACCCAGAAAACAACAACACTACACACCCTTTTCCCCATTCAAATCCATTCAATGTTCTCTTCCAGGTATTACTTCCATTTATTAGGGTTTTGCATTCTTCTTTCAATAACATTTGTTGTTCAATTTCACTTGTCATGATAAGAAAAAAACGATTTTTTTAAAAATTTAATCTGGCCCATTATTGTGTAATCCTTATTTAATGACGGGTTTGTGTTGTTTTTGTTGTTATGCATCTGAATTTTGGATAATCATGTGCAGGAGCTGTGGCTGAACCTAAAACAAATAATGCCACAGAACCTCTTTTGCTCAATGCAGTTCGTGGATTAGATGTCGAAAGACCTCCTGTTTGGCTTATGAGACAAGCAGGGAGGTACATGAAGGTAGATTTATGCGCCTAATTGTTTGTTATACTTTCGTTGATAATCTTATGTATTCGTATTAGAATGGGTTGACTAAACCTCCGGCTTGTAAGGCGGGGACGGTCTCCAATTATAAACACATTGTCAGGTCATATGTCATCTGGGACTCGTAACAATCTGTGATTTTAGAACATCCAAAATTAGTGTTTGGTGTTTGTAAATAAATTATTGAACATTTTTTAGTAGTTACTGTTCTGAATTTGCTTACCCTTTTAACCAAAATGAAGTACTTGAATTGGTATTAGCAGATGTTTGTCTAATTCATTATTTTTTTCACTTTGTGTGAAACTAAGAATGGCTGGAGAAATGTTTTAACATTTTCTGAAACTTATCTCAATTTTAGAACATTTTCAACAGTTTTTCATAATGTATTCAGCTTAAATATTTGTTTGTTTGAATTGTCACATTCTTTGTATGGTTTGGTTTTATACTTCATGAATAAGCTTGATGAGTTATTTTGTTTACTGAAAGGAACTCTGATTTTTCAAACTTTATTGTTAACCAGAGTTACCAAATCATCTGCGAAAAATATCCGTCATTCCGGGAAAGATCTGAAAATGTTGATCTTGTGGTTGAAATTTCATTGCAACCGTGGAAGGTTTTCCAGCCTGATGGGGTAATATAACTCTCTAGCACATATTATACACTTTTATACTTTGTGCAGTATTTTCTTTACCCTACCTCTTGTGTTGTGGTTCTGATTATGTTGGCAATAATAATTTGCTCGATACTGATTCTGTAACAGGTGATATTATTCTCAGATATTCTTACACCACTCTCTGGAATGAATATTCCATTTGACATTGTAAAAGGCAAGGGTCCCGTCATATTTGACCCAGTTCACTCTGCAGGCCAAGTTGATCAAGTGAGGGAGTTTATTCCCGAGGAATCAGTTCCGTACGTTGGTGAAGCACTATCAATTTTGCGCAAAGAGGTTTGAGGGTCCTATACTACCTTTGTATCCCTGTTTTATCATTTCATGCCACACTTCTTTTTATTTTATAGCTAAATAAAAGTAAAACCTGTCTGTTTAGTCAAATTCCATAAGATTGTATGTTTTTTAGATTTATTTGATTTAAAAGTCACTGCATTTTGTGCATGTTCATTGGTTGTGAATCATAGATAGAGGGGTGTAATGACATTAAGTGAGGATATAATCTTAAAAACTCACAATACTGTCTGTCCTGCCAGTGGCTATCAAGTTAATATGAATCATTGAATAGATTTACGAATCATCGATTTTGTTTGTATGTTCTGATTGTATTGAAATGTTTTTTCACGTTTTAAATAATAGTTACCTGGAGACTAGGACTGTTCAACCGAACTGCAGATTGCAGAACCCAACTGAACGAAACCATATAGAACCGAACTGTTGATTACAATTTGCAAATTGTACTGATGTTTTGTAGACAGTTAACCAGACTGAAATTTTGAAGAGTTCAGTTGGTTAAATGAAGTGAACTGAACCTAAACAAATGATTGTTTAAATAGAGGAAGCTGCTGGTGATTTTTCATTTTGATTTAACACAGCTTCGTTTCATTTTAGGACAGTGGGAGGACGAAAGAAGGATTAAAATGTCCAACTGAACTGGTTTTATTTTGTATTTTCTCAATGAAACCACTTGAAATAAAAAATACAGAGTTAGTGGATATTTGGTGCCTTAATGACTCAAACAATGCCTCCCCTCACTGGCACTTTATCAAAGAATGAAGAAAACAGATATATTTGATGCCGGTGCACAGTTATGTGGAAATTCAACACAGTTTGGGTTTGAATCAGGAGAGCATTTGATGTCGGTGCACAGTTATGTGGAAATTCAACACAGTTTGGGTTTGAATCAGGAGAGCATGATGCACCAAACCAGTAGAGCAGTTCAGTTTGAGAGCAGTCATCTCCAGTTCGATTCAGTTTTATGAACCATGTTGGTAGTTCAGTTCAGTTTAGTTCGGTGTGGTTTTCTCTAGGAACCGAAGTTTGAACTGCCCTACTGGAGACTCTAATTATCTAATCTAAATTTCATATTGTTGTTGCTTTATTGTTATTGTCTGTAGCCCAATTAATGTATAATGCCCCTATGCTTTGCTTTTTTCTTTATTAATTTGAAAGTATTGTTCACAGGTAGATAATAAATCTGCAGTCCTTGGTTTTGTGGGTGCTCCGTTTACCCTGGCGTCGTATGTGGTTGAAGGCGGTTCATCAAAACATTTCTCTAAAATCAAGAGATTGGCTTTCTCCGAACCAAAGGTAATCTTTAACCATCTTTGTCTATCTCCTAAGTAGGCACAATAAACTTGTCTCCATGTAAACTTAGGATGTGCTTATGTTTGATTTATTCAGGAGTTCAAAACCTGGAATGTTTGCCTGTCTACACAATAACCAATGAGTTCTTAAACTGGTCATTTAGAGCGAACTTGTTTAAGCTATTTTCCCCTTGAAATAATCAATTATATTTTGAAATTTAAAGTTTGTAACTTGTTTGTTTATACTTATGAAAAATATCAGAAGCTGAAAAAGAAAATCAGATTTTTATGATTATTTTGAGAAGCAAGTTTGAGTAGGATCTGAATAAAAGCTATAAATGTTAAATTTCTTCTTTATAATTTTGTGTATTACAATGGGGCTGTTACATTTGGAAAAGCTTACAATGGTAAAGCTTGGATTATTGATCCTATGATTAAAAAGCTGTCCATATGATTCATGCTTACTATTATGCTTTCAACTTTCAGAGTGGCTACAAGTTCTGCATTATTATTTCATAAACTTATCACACTGATTTACTTATTGAACTGTGATTTGTCCACAGATCCTTCACTCATTACTGCAAAAGTTTACAACATCAATGGCAAGATACATACAATACCAAGCTGACAATGGAGCGCAAGCTGTGCAGATATTCGATTCATGGGCAACAGAGCTTAGTCCAGTTGATTTTGAACGATTCAGTTTGCCATACTTGAAGCAAATAATTGACACGGTAAAGCAAAGCCATCCAGAACTCCCTCTTATCCTCTATGCAAGTGGATCAGGAGGCTTACTTGAGAGAATAGCATTGACCGGTGTGGATGTTGTTAGCTTGGATTGGACAGTCGATATGGCTGACGGTAGAAGGAGATTAGGACCAAATGTAGCTATCCAAGGTAATGTTGATCCTGGTGTTCTGTTTGGTTCGAAAGAGTTGATTACTGATAGGATACACGATACTGTGAGAAAGGCTGGTAGAGGGAAACATATCCTGAACCTTGGTCACGGCATTGTAGTAGGTACTCCTGAGGAGAATGTAGCACATTTTTTTGAGGTTGCCAAAGGAATCAAATACTAAGTTCATTAAGATTTTTATTGATTTACTAACATTTTTATTCATTTCATTGCAGTTAATATAAGATTTTGGTTTGTCAATATTTTATTTTTGTAGTAATAAGTTAGTTACATGACTAACAGTTTATACATGTTGATGACACTTTGTTAAGTTAACATTTTTATCTCTTTGAGCCTCTAAATATAGAACGACATTTTATTGAATTAAATTCATCACAAGTCCATTGTTTTACATAGTAAAGTTTCATCTCATATATGAAAATAATTTGTCAAATTACTACTTTTTAATAACAAAATAAAGGTATTGATTGCTGTAAAAAAACTATTGGATTACTAAAATGATATACATTATATACTAATTGCAAAACAATAAATAAAAATAAATTACTATATTTTTTTGATGTATAAAATTTAGAGTGAGGGGATTATGCCACACTCTTAAGGCAGAAAATTCTGCAAATACCATTGTGAAGAAAAACTACCACACCAACTTTCACAACTACCATTGTGATGTAAAATATACCAATATCTGTATTTTTTCTTCTTCTGGAAAGTCCAATATCTGTATTATTTGTAATGTATAATTTAATGATAATTATATTATTCTGGATATATTTTTTAAAGGACAATATTCGTTTTCTTTGACAAAAGCATATTATTCCGGATATTCATAACTTGTTCTTAGAGATTTATGTTTAATTTGAAATAAATTTATATTTTGTTAAAAGTTTTTTTTTATAAGTATAATTTACTAAAGCTATGTGTATCTTATTTAGACTTATCATATGTTTTAATTTATGTCTTTCAAAAATAATATATTTTAATTTATGATTTTATTATCAATATTGATTTGTAAATATTTTTAATGTTTTATATATGCAATTAAAACTTCTCACTAAATAATATTATACAATAACCAATAAAAAATAGTCAAGAGTTGACTCATATTCCACAACGATCGTAGGTTCAACTCTTGCAAATAGAAATTTATTAGTGGATTTAATCTATAAGCGTGTTACCTAAACTTTCTTTTTGAACTTTCTTTTTGACCAACACCAAAATTCTATTAAAAAGTAAAAACTAATTTTTATTTCTTACTCAAAGAAAACTAAAAATTAATTTTTATTCTTTTAGTCAAAGAAAACTAAAAACTAATATTATAGAGCTTTTTCTTTTTTCAGTTTCTAAAGTACGAGTTTGACCGAGTATTTTTTAACGTATATTCAAAAACTTCTTCTTAAAAGAGCTATTAATAAGCGAGTCTTTATTTTATTTTTTTGAAATAAATAATATTTTTAATCTTCAAGAAAATTTTAGTAAACATATATCAGATTTTATATGATACATTTATTATTCAAAGTCATACTTATGATTCACGTTTATGATCATAAGCTAATCCAACGACTCTCTAATATACGTTTCAATCTATATTTTTAAAAATCACAAGTCAAATGCATAATAAGTATAATACCCACAGGAAAATGAACATGGTAATGGTAATTATACATAATAATTGGTTATAGTAATCATTTGTCATAGTATTCTACATGCTTTTTGGTGTGATGCCACAACTTTGACCAACCTTGTAAGCGTGTAATCCTCGTGCTGTTACCTTAATGTGGTAGAAAAAGATTTTTGTTTGAATGTTTGATATTACTACATAATACCATTTATACCCCTATACTCTCTTATAAATACCAGACAATTTCTGTTTTACATAATACACATGGCTCTCTAACTTTTCAATCACTTCATGGCTTTCTCTTCTCTTTAGAAGGTAATGATTTCTTTCTCTCTATCTCTTTTCTTCATTAGTTTTATTTCATTTTCTTACTTTGACTTGTTAATGTTAGAATTCATGTATATTGTCCTAAACTTGGCTTAGTTGTTTTTTTTCTTCCACGCTAATTCTATGATGATGCACCAGAAAAATAGTATTGTACTATCCACAAGTTTTTTTTTTTGTTTCCATCATTAGATCAATAAGACTAACATGTTTCAAATATGCACCATAAAACTAACATATTTTCTCATATTTGAATGTTTGATCTAGAGAAACAGTGCACCATTTTGATTTTGCTATGCTTTGTTTTGTTTGATTCTTTGTTTCTTATGATAATCTAATTATGTTATAACCTTGGAGTGTCCAAGTTTCAATTTTTTTAACTTATTTCCATGAATTTATTTTGATTGAAATTCAATTTTGTTGAATATGGTCGATATTTACTTATAAATTGGCAGGTAGATCTAGAGGAGCAAGTATGTATACATTGTAAATCCTAATCTTTGGTTGATTATATAGCATCTCTACCAGGTAACATTGGTTGTACTTCTTTAAAATTGTTTGTGTTTTCTTTTTGTTATTATTTTGAATCATGTTTGTTCTTATAAAAAACTTCATATATGTCATGTCATTGGACCTTTTTGATTGACTCATTTGACATTATCGATCGATATAAACACTTGTGAGTTTGTTTGAGAAAATTTATGAAACTAACTTATGAGTTATGACATGTTCATAAGTTATTTTCAACTAATTTTCATAAGTTATCCAAAATAGCTTATAGCTTATACAAAAGTAATTTAACATTATTTTATCTTGTATAATAGAAACAACTTATGCATCAAAGCTTATAAAAGTTGTTTGTCTTGGAGCTTCCAAAATCCGTTCATTGATTTAATATTATTTACTAAAAAATGTATTTTTTTTGGTGTTTTTTCTTCTATTAGGGAAATCATTTGAACAACTTGGTTTGTGCTTGTGGTTTTGATCTTGAAATGGATCCAGAGGGGAAATTATTGATGAATAGATATGAGTTTAGAAAATCATTAGGCCAAGGAAACTTTGCAAAAGTTTACAAAGCAAGGGACTTGAGAACTGGTGACAGGGTTGCTGTAAAGGTTATTGACAAGGAGAAAGTTCTAAGAGCTGGAATGATGGTTCAAACAAAGCGGGAGATCGCAACAATGAGAAGGGTTAAACACCCGAATGTTTTGCGGCTTTACGAGGTTTTGGCCACCAAAACTAAGATATACCTTATCTTAGAATATGCAAAAGGCGGTGAGCTTTTCCTCAAAATACTAGAAAAAGGTAAAATCAATTATAATCAAACAAGACAATACTTTCAACAATTGGTAAGTGCTCTAGATTTTTGCCACAAGAAGGGTGTCTACCATCGGGATTTGAAGCCTGAAAACTTGCTTTTAGACGAGAACGGTGTTCTTAAAATAGCTGATTTCGGGTTTAGCACGTTCATAGAATCTCATCGCTGCAACATGTTGCAAACAATGTGTGGAACTCCGATGTATGTAGCTCCAGATGTTCTCCGTGGAAAAGGTTATTATGGAGAAAAAGCTGATGTTTGGTCTTGCGGAGTAATCTTATTTGTTCTTTTGGCCCGTTACTATCCATTTTATGATCGGAATTCAATGGAAATGTATCGGAAAATCCACAAGGGAGAATACAAATGTCCCGACTGGTTTTCAGTCGAGATTCGCAGATTACTATCACAGATTCTCAATCCCAACCCTGATAGTAGAATATCTACTGCTAAAATAATGGAAAGTCGTTGGTTCAGAAAAGGATTACATTCGGAAAGTGTTCAAGTAGAAAGAGAGATTACAAATGTGGCTGCAAATGTTGAGTCTGATAAAGCTATTGTTGAAAATGAAATTACTATTGTTGAGCCAAATCAAGAATTGGTTCAACCAAAATATCTTAATGCTTTTCACATACTTTCTCTATCTGCAGGGCTCGATTTGTCTGTCTTTTTTGAAAGTAATAATGATGATGAAATTGAAGACATCAAGTTTACCTCCAAGAGCTCGGCCTCCTCTATCATATCAACAATGGAGGATATTGTGCACATGTTGAATATGAAGATAGTAAAGAATAATGGAGAGATGCTAAAGCTGGAGAGACAGCAAGATAGTCGACAAAGGTCACTTACCATTTCTACTGAAATATTTGAGTTTGCTCCATCTTTCTATTTGGTTGAGATAAAGAAGTACCATGGAGATGCATCGGAATACCAGAAGATATTGAAAGAACATATAATACCAGCTCTCAAAGATATCGTCTGGATTTGGCAAAGTGAGAAAAAAACACAACATTAGCCAGCCGGTGTCCAGTCCTGAAGAGGTTCATTGATTTGAAATTTTGAATTGCTTGCGTCAGTAATAAATTTTAGTTTGGTGATTGATATTTTGATGTTTAGATCGAAAATTTCAATAAGTCTTGTGTCCTTGTAATAAACTTTTTCTTTGGTATTAGTCCTTGAAAATTTCTTACCAGTTTTAGTTTTGAAACATACAAATGATTGTTTTAGTCCTTGGCAAAACTTATTTGATTGTTCCGTGATCAATGTTGTCATATACAACATGTATTGATATATTCTTCAAGTTTTTGCTTGGATGACCTTGCTGTTGTTATCAATGAATTCATCTTTAACTAATTTACCAATAAGCCAATGCATTTAAAATCGGCGCTTTAATACATATCGATCGTTATTCTTCCGAATTCTTTACATTTATATTTTTTAGATTTTGGATTCTCTATACAGTATAAGTTGCATTCTATAAACCACACTGTGGAATGAGAATATTAATGAATGAGTTTTCACATATCATAAGTGTTTGTATTTTGCAAAAGATGTCTGCTATTGGAACACACCATTTAGACATCGTAGCATACAGGTTTTAGTCCTGAAACATACACATGTAGAAAACTTTAGCCGAAACTTATCTGGTTGTTCATTGCTGTTACATATACAACATGTATAACTAATCAGGTTTCAGACACCGATTGTCGATTCAACTTCTGTGTTTTTTAATAAATGAACTCAATCTTGGTCCTCCATATTTATGTTATAGATTTTGGATTCACTATAGTCTATATGGTAATCATAAGTGCTTGTATTTTGGGAAAATCTCAACTCTTGTACATAAATAAAGAGATTGAAACATTGAATTTTCACAATAAATTGGCAAAAACAATAGAGATAAACCATTGATTACACACATAATTTACAAAATATTACACAGGGTGTAATGAGAATATTGTATACTTAATATGCCCTATCTACTTAATTACCTTGTTTTCATACTTGTTATTTTTGTGGTCCAGAACTATTTTTTTATATTTTTTTTTATATTTGGATTCGATACTTGAAATATTCTCTATATAGATCTAACGGTCCCCATGTCACTTCATCGTGCAACGACTGTAGGGGATCATTTTGAACCTCTCATACTTGTAAACCAAGAGATGCATCCAAAGTGGAATTACCTTCCATTTGAACACAAAGTGCTTCTTTGATTCTTGTTGACTCCTTCTTGTAAATGTATCTATTTGAAACCCAAAGAAACACCAACAAATTAACACTTGACAAGATCAAAAGAAACCCATAATAGTAATCTAAGTGAGAATCATTCAAGTTATCAGCAATCCAACTTTTTCTATCACCTCTTCCTGTTATTTTATCAGTCATTGTTACCAAAAAGCTGTTCAAGAAATTCCCAACACCAATTCCACTTGTGAAGAAAGTTGTTCCAAGACTTTGCATGTCTTCAGGGGATTGATCATAGAAGAACTCCAATAATCCAATGGCATTGAAAACATCTGCTATACCAATAAGAACATATTGTGGTAACAACCAAAATATACTCATTGGGACAATATCTTTAGGACCAAGAATGTGATTCTCTTTTATCACATGCATTCTTCTAACTTCTACTGCATAAGCAATTGCAATGGCTATGATTTGGATTGAAAATCCAATACCAAGTCTTTGAAGCAATGTGATTCCTCTAGGGTGGCCGGTTTTCTGGCGCATGAATGGCACGAAAAACCGATCGTACATTGGCACTGAGAGCAGCATGGATAGGGTTACAAAGCTTCCTAGAGATGCTGCTGGAATTTTGAAATCAGGACCAAGGTTTCTGTCTAAGGTGGTGCCTTGTTTCACAAAAAGAGTGTTGATTTGTGCCCAAATGGTGCTTGGAATCAGTGTTACTAACCATATTAGGAGCATACCAAGGATTAACTTTGCTCCTTCTACTTGATTTACTGTCATTGGTACTCTTCTTAAGGAACCAGTTGTAGGATCTTCTTTAATAGCAGCTTTGTCCAAAAACCTGAATTGCATTCCATGGTTATCAAATTAAGATTCAAATAGTAAATCTTATTATGAATCCTAAGAAATATTGATGATAAAAATATGTCAATTTTAAGCTAAATACATATGACATAACAAAATTATAAGTTGATATAGCATATATGAATCTCAAAATAATTCAAGATTCAAGTCACATTTAATAACAAAATAAAAGTAGTTAGCTAAATACGAAATGATTTATTATAGTGATTTAGAACTCGAGCGATTCATGATGTCCAAATAGATACACACACTAGATATTAGTATGAATCGGGTTTAGTTTAGGATCGAATCGAGATATAACTCAGATATTTGATAATTACAACTACAACAAAACAACCAAGCCTTAAATGAAATATGCTTGATAATTATTTCTTCAATCACTTTCTAGCTAACAAAATTGAATTTATTTATTTAATAAAAGAGTAGTTATAGGGTAATAGTGAAGACAATAGTACTTAAAGTTTATTTGAGTATTAATTTATTTAAAAATAAAATATAATTTTGAATGAGTTTTTGACCTATAAAATACCAATACTCAACTAAATTTCAGAATGGTTAAGAATTTGTCTAGTGGAATGTGCATGTGTAATCCTATCCTATGCGTGTAACTATACACTTGGAATGCATATGTGGATAGTGGACAATCTTGTCTTTGGCATGCAAAATGGTGGACACAACTGTGACACATTTTCCATATATGGAAAAACAACTAGGCTCATAAGATAGTGACCAATCATTAAAGTGGGTCTCATATGGAGGAAACGACTTGCATCGTTCTTTTTTTATAGATAGGCGAAATAGTAAAGTCATTAGTAAGTTATAAAGACAAATGAATGAGTCGAAGTTCAAACCTCGATCATTACATCTGATCTAGCAATTTTGATATTTTATTGGTTGAGTCAAGATTTATGGACAACTTGCGTATTCTCTACTTCGGCCACACATTTTTTTAGAGGTACTGCAGCTACACATGTGTAGTGATTGTGAGCAAAATGATGTCGGAGCAGTAAAATGGAATATCAAATACTACAATAATCCTTAGTCTTTGTGGGGCATTTTTAAACTTTGTATTGTATAAAATTTGCACACTTATGTTACATACAATGCCCCAAATTTAATTATCAGATAACATATTTGTGGTAGTAAAGCCTTTAGATCGAAAAATTAAATGAAATTAAATAACTTGACACTTCTTCTATAAATTCAACCACCCTTGATAGTGATACCCCACCCTTGTTAATTAAGCAAATAAAGTTGAACTTAAGTTAAGTTGACTGCCTGTGGTGGGCCAAGACATTAAAAATGGGGGACACGTAATCTTAGGACACGGACCACTTTCTATATTCTCTATCACATTGATTGATGAATTAAATTTAGATGAAGAATTCCTTTTCTCCATCAAATTTTATGGTCCTAGATTTTACCATTTATCACCCCACAAAGCCACTACTACTAGAATGGGTGCATGCTTACATTCACGGAAAAAACATTGTGAAACATACTGATTTGGTACCAATTACATTATGGAGTTTCAACAAAGCCACGTTCTAAGTGTTGTTTTGTATTGTCCATGCGTAAGACACTCTTAAATAGGTCTATGCGATTTTAAGTATTAGAAAAAGATTTTTGACTCCGTTAAGCTGTTAAGTTGGACTTTAAATTTAATCATTTATTATCAATTAAGTCCTTATGTTTTAACAGTTTACTATTGATCTCTACCTTTAACTATTTAATGTCAATTTAATCCCTGCCATATTTTGAAAAGGATTAATATGAGTAAAAATTGTCGGGCCTTTTTGAAATATTCATAATTTCATAGACTGATTTGAAAATGTCTTACAAAGTTAGGGATCAGTTTACTCATTAATATCCCAAATGAAAGAAATACAAAATGAAAAAAAAAAGACTTTGAGAACAAAAAAAATGGAAGAAGTACTTGTAATTAACACTTGCTTACCTCAAAGTTGGAGTGTGATAGACTTGACGTTTTCCCCTAATAACACAATGTTCCATTTGAAACTCATGTAGATCAGAAGGGTTACTAGGAAGTTGAAGTTTTCTATTCTTGAAGGCAACAATAAAGACACGAATTATATCCTTAGCAGGACTTTTAGATGTCCTAACTTTGTGTCGATAAATTGGTGTCCCTATATAGAAAATAACTAAGGACAATAATAAACCAGCAGTAGGAATACCATATCCAAGTCCCCATCCTAAATTCTCTTGAATATATACAAGTCCTAAAGTTGCAATTAAGGCACCTAAAAATGAAGTAAACATCCACCAATTAAAGAAAGAAGCCTTTAACTCTTTCTCATGAGGATTAAAATCATCAAATTGGTCAGCACCAAAAGTTGAGATATTTGGTTTTGTTCCACCTGCACCTATTGCCATTGTGTAAAGTGCTGTGTAGAAAAATGTAATTTGTGATGTTGAAGCCTTGTTGCATATACCATTTGTGCATGTTGGTTTCAAGCTCTTGAGTGATACAGCTATAGTAAGAAGTGTCATTCCCTAGTTTAATTCATAAAAATTAATAATATTATTATAATTAATGCATATATATACTATAACATCACTATGCCACAAAAATGAGGTAAACAAAGTGATCATTCATAAGAGTCATTCATTTTTTTTCCATCAATTCAAGGTGGGACAATAACTTCATTGTTGGGATACATATCATTAATAAATTGGTTTGGACTATTTATTTATTGTTGACAAATGACATATGTAGAAGCAGTGTATCCCACGAGTGCAATTTGTGGACAAATTAGCTCCAATTGGTAAGCATAGTAATTTAAAACAAGGACTATATATGTTGTTTGTTTAATAATCATTTTAATACATTTTAAATTTTTCATTTACTATATTTACAAGACATTTTTTTTAGACTAAAAAGATTAATTCTTCAAGACGAGTAAGACCACGGTGGACCGCAAACTCTCCCTCAAGAGTAACGCGGCTACATTCTTACGACTCGATTTGAAAAATATTAATAATTCAGTATGAAGTTATAACTTTATAAATCAGTTAATTAGATTTGAATTAATGGAAGGTAAATTACCAAGACATAAATGAGAGATGAGAGGGTGAAAGTCCAGAAGCGACCAAGGTAAGAATCTGCAATATAAGCACCAAGAATTGGTGTTATCCAAACAGACCCTGACCATGTATTAACATTCCTAACTGATGAAACAGTATCTTCATGAAGTTGTGTTGTAAGGTAATTCACCAAGTTTGATGCAACTCCATAGAAAGCCATCCTTTCAAATGCTTCATACCCTGAATTAATATATATATATAAGTAAACACCTAGTATCATACTATATATAACAACTCATAATATAAACAATTATTAAGAATTTTGCAAAGAAAAAAACTTCAAAACATTAATTAAGATCAGTTTCAATCAAGCCAAAACTTAACAAAACATGCATGTTTTGTGTGTGTGCGCGCGCATGCTTGGTCTTACCAACAAGAAAAGCACAAGCCTTCCATTTTCCAGTTTTGGATGGAACAGCAGGTTTGCCATGGAAATCAACAGTTCCATCATTGGTATAATCTTCTTTGGTTTCCATTAAAGATATTACATACACGAAAAGACAAAAATAAAGTATAAGGAAAATAAGAGCTAGCTAGCTAGTGATATATCAAAGAAAGGAATTAATTGATATTTGAGACAATGCTAGTAGTAGCTATATATAAAGCGTAAAGGCTCACTCCAAAAAAAAAAAAAGTTAAACTTTAATAAGTTTATAAAAAAGAAAGTAAAACTGTAAGTAAAATTTGTCATTAGGGTTGGAAATGAGGAGGATCGAGTTGAACTGTGTTCAGCTAACATGAATTTTAAATTTATATATGAGCAGTTTCTTAATTTATACTCGATTCAATTTAAGTTCGCGAACAACTTACCTCAAACCGTTAAAGATGGAATCACATATCACATAATTTAAAAGTTAGAATTTAGATATTAGAAAGTTTTAAATTAATAATTCAACGATCAACACACAGAAATATCATCAACTTTACATATTTATATTCTCAGCAAAAATACAACCAACTCAAAAAATCATAACATAAAAATCTAGCTATCTGAAACATATCCAAACAACAATTAAATACATAGAACTAGTGAACAACAACTTCTTTTTTTTGAGGGATAGTGAACAGCAACTATTATAACATTAACCAGCAATATAATATTAGTAAGGAAAGTCGCAACACAGCAGCAAACATGCCCAAACATAATTTTTCTAGGAAAAAAAAACCATAGTAAAATCAGTTAATTAGAGTAGCAAAAAACAGAAAATAAAAAGCAAATAAATTAAATAAAAGCGAGTAAATTGGAGAGAGTTTGCAAGTTTGATTTGATTGTGCAAAACAATTGAGTTTGATTGTAGAAAATTAAATGGTTTTGATTGCAGAATTTAGCGCTGGTTAAAATTCTTCGAATCTCCTCTATTTTCTTGTTGGATTAAAAACAAGTAATTACCAGTTATGAGATAATGGTTCTATTTATGTAACAAGTTCATAGGATTTTTACGTCTCTCCAACTGTCAAGTTGCACCTGCTAATCACAATAAAGATATACACACTCAACATGTGTAGGGTCGTCAATCCTATAGGGTTTGTATGCCTATGTAAGCTTGTTAAAGTGGGCCCCTAATCTCTCAGAGGTAATTGAAACAAAAAAGAATTGAGATTCCTAAATTGTCATCTAAAGGCTCCAAATTTATCTATGAATCTTAGAATTACATCATATATAATTTCTTACCTTTGTAGTTCTATAAACGGATAACCCTATGTTGTCTATCTTAGCAAGGAGAATGAATAAAGTTTATAATGAAACGTTCGAAAAAGTTGGTCAGAGATATCGATTCATGATTATCTTCTGCAACCCTCTGTTTTTAAGATTCACCAAGTATGTCACACTCCCTAGGATTCCTAAAAGTATTAAGACCTTTGCATATAAAACCTAAATAAATCTCAAAACATATATGAATAAAAGACTTGAATTAAATTTATCCAACAAACAAATAAAGACAAATTAGGGTTTAGTTATTCTTGATAACTAAAGACAAATTACAAAAGAAATAGAAATACTCCAGAGACAAAGGTTGAGGAGAGACTTCTCCCTTGATGCTCCTAACACCTGTCTTCCTCTTGAACCGCTTCGTTTTGAATGAGATTTTGTAAATGATAGGATTTGTATATATAGGCTGATTACCAAGTGAGTTTGGTCTGAAAAACTTTGCTTGTTCCTCAAACCCACATGGGAAAAACAACAAAATGTTAGTTATTTCCCGGAAGCGCACATAGTGCTTTGTTCAGTACGTTTTTGTCTTTTTCTACGTCTTTTTGAATGTTTTCTTCCTTCAATTTTGTCTTGGGACTTGAGACAAAATATCCTCAACTTGTAATGTCTTCATAAGCTTCTTGAATCTTCATTCATTATCTCCCCAATTCTTCATGAAGTGTCTTGATTTGCTGAATTATATGATTTTTCAATGAAATACATCAAAAACACCTAAAAATTGGTTGGTTTAGGAAAAACTAAAATTACATGACTCAATATGAAAACATCACAAAATGTCCCTTAAACCTAAGCAATTGTTCTAAAACTCCTCTTATTTGGGTCAAATCACAACTAAAATGACTAAAAAATATGTTAAAATTATATAAGATGAACCTTCATCAAATAGTATTATTGTATTCAATTACATCTAGACTCTAAATGTTACATTATAACAATCAAAACTTCCAACATATGCTTGTTGTTCAAATTATCAAAGTACATGTATATTATCTAGTTAGCTCATGTGTCGAACTTTTAATAGTTTAAATTAAACTTATTTATTTAACGTACTTAATTTTCAACTCAAAATCATCTTATTTGGTTTATAAACAAAATTAATGAATCAATTGTTGAGTCGAGTCTTAAACTATGTTCGAGTTGACTCGGTTTATTGTTAGTCTTATGACACATTCACATAGTTAAATTGTTAATCAATCTCAATAGAATGAATCAAATTCTGATATTGTATCCTCTCTATCTCACAAAAAGAAATGAAGAACTCCATTTGAAAAGAGATAGACACGAATGATTGATAGTGGGGTTAGGATAATCTCAATTTTTTTTAAAAAAAAAAATAGAGAATTCCTTTTGAAGAGAGAGAAACCAAGAAGTTTGAAAAAAAAATGAAAAATTGAATGATGGTGTACACTTTTTATTTATCTTATTCAATTAAGTTCTTTGTTTGACAACAAAGTACATGTACAACTTAGTCGGTAAGATAGTTCACATACATTCAAAATGGATGTGAGTTCAAATCATGAAGGAGGAAGGAGAGAACACTATTGATCCCCATTTTTAAAATGAAAAAAAAGTTGAGTTCTCTATTTTCTTTAAAACGAAAAGGATTTCAACTATTGGTGGTGGGTCCTATCATCAAATAGATTTCTCGCTGTAAAATTTTGACAAACAACCTTTCTTAGTCGTTCACAATTTTCTTGTTAGACAATTTAGTTTATGACAAAAAAGAATATTTTCTTAAGAAGTCAGACTAGCCCGTTGAAATTGATAGCAAAGAGAATGAACTTAAGAGTTTAAGAGAAACACACTTCAAAAGATTACTTGTCAACAACATCAAATCAACTCAAATGGGATAAAAATATTAGGCTAAACTACAGTTTTGGCCCCCTAAGTTTGCCAATGTTGCGATTTTGGCCCCCTAATAATAAAAAGGACAATTTTGGTCCCCTAAGATTTATCCCCTTTGCAATAGTGACATTTTGGTTAATTTAGACAAAGTCAACCACTATGTGGCAAAGGGGCTAAATCTTAGGGGACCAAAAATTGACCAAAAGGTCACTATTGAAAAGGGACTAAATCTTAGGGGACCAAAATTGTCATTTTTTTATTAAGGGGCCAAAATCGCAACATTGGCAAACTTAGGGGGCCAAAACTGTAGTTTAGCCAAAATATTATTAATTTAGTCCATCATATTTTTAGACGGAGGATAAATTAGTTCTTTTATTAGTTAAATTGAATGACTAATACGTTTATATGAAAATATGAGGACTCATTTGATATTATCTCTTAGGCTTAATTGCAGTTTTAGCCCCCTAACTTTTTCAAAGTTGCGATTTTGGCCCCCTAAGAAAAAAAACTACAAAACAGCTCCCTAAGTTTTGCACTTGTGGCAGTTTAGGCCCCCAAGGCTGATATTGACTCGGTCTACGCTGTTATTGACTCGGCACTTGTGGCAGTTTAAGCTCCCTAAGTGAGGTGCCACATGTTATTTATTTATTTATTTATTTTTTGCCTTAGGGGGTCAAAACTGCTACAGTTGCAAAACTTAGAGGGATGTTTTGTAGTTTTTATCTTAGGGGGCCAAAATCGTAACTTTGAAAAAGTTAGGGGCTAAAACTGCAATTAAACCTATGTTTTATTTAGTGTTTGAATTGAGTATTTTCGAATAAATAATTGAACATGTGCTAAAAAAAATTAAATAGGCTTCTAACGGGTCTACGACAAATGTACCAAACTGCAATAGTAAATTAAGTGATTTTTTAATTATTATTATTTTTTGTTTTAACCGTCTGGTTTCTAGAAGAAATGTATTCTTTTTTTGGTTACAAGAAGAAATGTATTCTAGTAAAATAGAATTTAATCAAAAAATAAGTAAAATTTGAACATAAATTATTTTGAGCAGGAATCGAATTTAAATTCCTTTCAACAATTCGTCCCACACAGAGTTTATTGTCCACTTGATTTTAGGGTGGTTTTTTCACTTACAATTTTAACCTTCATTTAAACTATTATATTTATAATTTTATCCCTTTTACTTAACTATTTACTTTATTAATCAATAATGTCAAATTCCATTAAAGTAGGAGCAACACCACTACAATAAAAGTTAATTTAAATTATTAATACATATATACAAGGGGATATATGATTTTGGAGTGGTTTTTTCACTTCAAATTTTAACCTTCACTTGCATCAAGACGGGCAGTAGGTGCTCGTTCTTCCGCTTTAACCTTCACTTGCATCAAGACGTGCAGTATGTGCTCGTTCTTCCGCTTTTATTGGCACGATAAAATGATTAAAATAAGAAGGAAATGGTAAAATTGGGAAAAAATGTTACACTAAAGCAAAACAGTTTTATTATATAATGTCAAAATAAGAATTTTTTTTATTGTCCAATATTGTTCCTATTGTTGGAAATTGTTCCTCCTATTGTTATGGGTTGTTCCTGTTTTTATTTTAATGAGATTTAACTGATTTTTTAATTAATAATTTAAAAAATATTATGAAAATGCTAAAATAGTTTAAATGAAAGGGTAAAATTGAAAAGTAAAAATCTAGTCCAAAAAGGGTGTATCCCCTTTAGATACTGTTATAAATTTAAACGGCTATATTTTCAATTTTATCCTTTTTACTTTATTATTGAAGTTATTAATTAAAAGATTAGTTGTATTTCATTAAAATAGAAACGACCATAGGAATAAGAACAATATTTAATATCATTAAAAGAGTTTATTTATTTTATTCTTATTAGTCAATAAGATTTGATCATAATATATGGCAAAATTTATATCTCTTTCGATATACTATTAAGCGCAATAGAAAAGCGAATAGACGAACACATTAGTGTCTATCTTTCCGCTAGTGACTAATAAATTATCTACAAACTAATAAATATATAGGGCTTCTTAAAAAAACTTACAGAGTCACGTGCATAAAATCTTCTAAAAATTTAGAGCATGTTTGATGGTCGAGATAAGTGACAAGACAAGATACTTGTATCATACCATGTTTCAATTCGATCGTTAGTGAAACAACAAGATAATTATGAAACTTATTACCATACCATACCAACAATATAGCAAATATAATAAATTTTTTTTATCTTTATTGAACGAGACAGCAACAATGTAGCACACACATAAAATGGAGGTGCCAGATTCGAACCCCGGTCAAGACGTCTGGCCTAACAATTTCGGCATTTTTGCTAGTCGAGCTAGGACTTATCGGACTTTGGATGACAAATTTGTTTAAGTTAATTTGTTAATCATCTACAAGCTCTATATAAGAGCCTCACTTGCATTCTTTTTACCATCTTTTATTAAAATGTTTCTATATGAATCTTATTCTCAATCAAGCCTTTGTGACTCTTTTAACTCTAATTCTTCGAAATCCCAAAATCTTCACACATATCATAGTAACACATATCGTATTTATATCATGGGCCAAAGTACTTTTTCACCTTTTCAATATTAAATCAAACACCTAATAAGTTCACACATGACCATTTAATGGTCTACGAGCCATAGGTTTAAGGTTAGAACAAGTTCATCTGTATTGAGTGAGTATCCAATGTGATCATTAATTGTAGTCTTAAGGATTAAATTCTCCTATGATCCCACATCCTATATGCTCAAAATAATGTTATACCGGTTAATGACTCGTCATATGAATCACATGGTGAGAAACATAGTTGATTATCCACCTTTAAGGGCACAAAATATGTCATGAAATTAATTAAGCTACTGTAAACAAAAACAAAAAATTAAGCAAGTTGTTGCGTAACATCGAGGGCAATTACCTTAATGACATAAACCCTCCCCAAGTCCAATCCGTAAGACAGCTATAATGGTCCATATATAACCTATGTTTGTGTCCTAGAAATGGACACGAAGAAAGAGACTGAAAATTGACTATATAATCTAAGGGTACAAGACAAACTTTAGATACACTCTTTAATTTGCCCCCACCTTTTACATTGGCTTAGAGGTCATCTGCAATAATTCACATTTTAGCATTTACTCATGAATAATGATGATTCCCCTAAGAAAACACACATGTCAATGGTTTGTAATTTTGTATTGAATGCCTTAAAAATGCATCTTACTAGTAACAGTCTTCTTCACTGCCAGGAGTTTTGGTTGTACATAAATAAATTCACTTCTAATCCAAATTCATTATTTTTGAGTAGAGGTGTCAATAAAGCCCCAAATTTCAAAGTCTACTTAAAAAAACTTCCACTAAACCCACTAAATTAAAGCTTCTTAGTTGAACAAAATTATTTGGGGTCACGCCCACTATAAAATCTACTTATTTGTGGGCCTAAAAAAGCTCCATATTAATTATTTTAAATTCGGGTAAAAAAAAGTTTTTTTTTATAAAAAAAACATAAAAAAAAATGTTTATAGAAATTTTGGGGCTTGGGGGCTTTTGATTTTTTTATTCCTGGACTTGCATGAATGTGGGCCTTTTAATCTTGTGGATTTTCAAGCCCCTTACTATGTGGATTAGGGCCAAAACTTCAAGGCCCCATGATATTAACACCTCTAATTTTGAGGTTGATTTATTTACTTTTATCTATAGACAAAGTGACAAACATCATTTATTTTTTTTATTATTTTTCTTTTAAAAAAAACCATTTATTTTACGGTTTATTTAAATGACAATTACGGCTTATATAATAGTATCATGAGTAAAAACTATTTTACATTTGAAATGCATCTTAATCTATTAACCCGATTAATTAATGCCCATCTTTTTTTAGAAAACATATATTCATATGCATAATGCATCCTTCTCCCCTCCCCTTAACAAAGTTGGAATTGGAGCTTGTATTTGAGACGCATGAGGAAACTTTGTTATAGCCAAAACTGAATGGCTCACCCCCATATTCGATGTTGACATGGGTGAAGCCTTAGGCCTTCTACTGCAATGCAATGGGTGAAAGAACTCAACTTGGTGAACAAGGATTTCAAAACGGACTCTAAAGTTGTGGCACATAGCATATATGGGAAGGACGGTGTCTTTGACTTCATGGCAATAATCAATGATTGTAGGGAACTGATTTAACAAATTTTGAGGTGAAGTTCATTAGGAGGCAAGTCAGTAGTGTTGCCCATAATCTAGCTAAGGAAGCACCAAATAATACTAATTTCTAGATTTATCTTAATACTCTTCATTGTATTTCTACTTTGATCAATAATAAAAAGCTATAAGCTTATTTCCTTCACGCAAAAAAATGCGTAATGCAGAGACCTAAAATCACATAAACAATAAGACCTTAAGAGTTTTAACACTACTTGTATTTTCTATTTAAGGATTGGATTTTTTTTTAGCACAATTTTAGGACCGAATTTAAAGCCAAAATTGCCAATTAAGTTGAAAGAATTGATACTTGAACTAACTTATTCAAGTGATATGATATACTAATGTCACTTTCTAATTTCTAATAACAATTTAACCATCCACATCAACACTAATTTTCCCACAGTAAATAGAATACATGTACATGTAATAATAACTAATCAAAAGAGTCAAATCAAAAAGGCTGTATTAGTACATGTTTTTCATATCCCATTTCATTTGCTGCCAATCATATTGGATGCGTGTGAATACTGTTAGCTTTTTGGCATCAATTGGTAAGCAAATCAAATCACCATTTTTAAGAAACGTTGTACTAAATTAATTAGTAGACTCATAAACAACAACTAACTATCAATCATGGGTCTTCTGGTGACATCAAATTGAGCAGTATCTTTAACTTGAATCGTTAGATGTGAGGTCACAACAATTAGAGATAAGAAATGTGAAGTAGACTGAAGCTAACACTTGTTTTGGCGGTGAAATAATCACAAGTATAACCTTTGACATTTTTAGATTCTAATCATTCTATTGGTCCCCAAACTATGAGAAATATTGAATCCTGCAAGTCAGGGCACAGTGTTGGAATAAAAAGAGTTCATATTCATTGAGAACGATTGTATGAAATGGTCCGAATCTTATATCCCTAAGGGCTAAGGTCACATGTGACTAAATTAAATAGAGTCGTGCTAACAAATATTTTACGTGCATTGTTTAACGAATTTAAGGAAAAAAGTTGTCTTAAAAAAAAAAGCAAAATAATTGTCAAAATAATAAATGCTCATTTTTTTATGTAAAAATTATTTCTTTTAAATCTTTAAATTATATCTTAAAGACACTTGTTAATATTTTTCATTTATAAATATTGTCTTTTAAATTGGATGACATTTCTTTAAAAATACCCACCATATTTAGAATTTAAGAAAAAAAATCACAAATTTAATAGTAAAAAATACAAGCCATTTTGATTAATTTTTAATTTCCTTCTTTAGCAATATCGTTTATAAAATAAATTGTACTAATCTTTAACTTTGTTGAAGCAATTTCTTATGAAGGTGTTTCTATTTGAAGAAACGAGGTGTACCTCATGAACAAGTGTATACTTCATATTGATTGTTGGATCCTCCGCGATGAGTTGATGGAGTGGAGGGTATCTTCAAAAGGCACCCTAATGGTAAAGTCAGACAATATGCTGGCACGTAAAGTCATAACTAGTGGAAAGACATCTGATTTTTAGTAATATGCTCTGGCAGTTCGCTCATGTTGGTTGTTATCTTTTATCTTGAATATAAGATAAACGGTGACACCCATCTAATTTGAATGTGTTCCTTGATGTCAGTGCCAAAAACGGTGGAGTACGTCAGTGTTGTTGAATTCATGATGTAGAGACAAGATGAACTTTTGGAATGGTGGAGCGGGTAAAACTATATGTTACGTCAATCGTTATATTGAGGGGAGCACCTCATATGTATTAGTCGTTATTTCAGGAGTGTATGGAGTGTATCAAGAGGTTTTGACATACTGCATAAGGGTATACCTTGGGGAGATAAACATAGAGGGTAAATACATCCTATGTTTTTTGATGCCTTTTGATCTTATTATAACTAATACGTCAAGAGTGGGGTGACATGTTCTGAGATATTTATTTCTTATTAGGAAATCAAACATAAATAGTTGCTTTGATTATAAAGCCATACCTCGAGAGAGCTTAACTACTCAACATAAAGTATTGGTTATGGATGTAAGTAAGGGTTAAGAGGAGAGTAAAGAGAAAAATCATCAATAAGGCTCCATTATCAAGTTGTGAAATTTGAAGGGTGAAAAACAAAGAATTTTCAAACGCAATATCGTAGAGGGAAGTTTTAGACAACCACCATGAAGCCTAAATGATATGTGGGAAAAGATGGTACAAGGGATTATAAAAGTATATAAAAAAAAAATATGTAGGGAGAATCAAGAGGTTTTGGACCTAAAGTTAAAAAAAATCTTTGTGATGGAACGAATGTGTTAAATGTAAAGTTAAAATAAAAAAAGAATATTTTAAAGCTTGGTCTAGGTATATAAATTATGAAACATGGAAAAATTATAAGAAAGCTAAGGAAAAAGACTAAAAAGATGGTGAACAAAGTAAGAACTCAAGTTATTTTATGGTTGTACCAATCCTTAGGCACTAAAGAGGGAGAAAAACCTAGAGACAAAGAAAAGTTTGATAGATGAGAGACTAAGAAATGAAACTCAAGTAAATGACAACCAATTTGGTTTTACGCTTTAGATGGTGATAATGGAAGTGATATACTTACTATAATGTGTGAGTGAGCGATTCAGATGGACAAAAAAGACTGGTATTTAATTTTTATTGATCTGAAGAAGGCATGTGATAAAGTTTATAGAGAGATTTTATGAAAAATTTGTATTAAGATTGTCTATATTGATGCTATCGAGGATATGTTTGATGGAGTCTAAATAATTTTTTTTCCAATAAGATACTTTTATTTACTATATCTCAACTCACCTAACAGCTCTACAAACTACAATTAATATTGACATTTTAGTAAATGATATTTTCTTTTGAAAGAATATTAATTTTATTATTAAATTCAATAAAATTAATCATTTTATTATGTCAAAACAAATCATTTTATCAAATTGCGCATATATAATCTTTGTTTAGATTATCCAATTTATATAATATAGATATTTATTTCTCATAATTTTTTTTTAATAAAAAAATGGAAAATTTTATTTTTTAGTTAATGAACTCCACCAAAGGATAAATCGTTCAGAAGAGCCCAAATACGAACAATTCTTTGTCAGTTATTGTTTACGTCATGACCGAACTTCAAATTAATAGAGTCCTCTTTCTCTAGAAACCGGAAGATCAACACCAAAAATAAATTTATATATTTAAACCTAAAAAAGTAATAGATAATTGTATTGTGTTTCTTATCACATATGAATCAAACAAATGATATAGTAAGTATCTATTATGACAATATCTCATTCTTAACCTACTCTTTGTTCTATCATGTTACTCCATCCGTCCCTTAATACTTGATACAGTTGACCTTATTATGCATGTCAATGCATAATTTTGAGCTTAAATATCTTGATCATATATTAGAAAAAATTATGAAAATTTAATATTTTGAAAATACTCATCGAGACAAATCCAACGACATCTTATATGATATTATTTATCTTTGTATATTAATAGAAAAACATGGTCAAAGTAAGTTAGGTCAAAATTATACATTTTCAAATGGGTCATCTATTGCGGGACGGAGGGAGTATGACTTATGATATCCACCAATTAGAGACATCTCTAGCTCCACTAGAATCATTCTTGCATATCAATTGGTCAATTGTATACTATGCACCAACTGTAACACTTCAAATCGTGTCCTCCCAATGGTCAACTCTTTTGTTCAATTAAATTGAGGATTTGAGATTGCAATTAAGTAATCTGAAAGGATAAAATAAATTAGCCGAACAGCAGCGAAATTAATTTAAGGAGTCACTCTTTTTTTTTTCTTTACTAAAAACAATATACATTCATTCAAATTATTACTAAAAGATATATTCAAGAGTCATTCGACGTATTTGGACTAGAGCTTGTCCATGCACATTAATTTGATTTTTTCCCCTTCCACTCAATTACTTCCAGAGAAAATAATATTTGGGACAGTCTTTTTAGTTTGCGGAGGCTAAAAATAGCCACAAATATTTTGAAGAGAACAACAAAATCGAATTTATTGTCACTAAAATGGCCACAAATTATCCATAAGCCCTAGCTCAACTGGTAAGATGCCGAAATTGTTAGGCCGGATGCCATGACCTGTGTTCGAACCTCGATACCTCCACTTGTGTGTGTGAGTTTATAATAACTTTGCATTTCGTCTATCTACCAAAAAAAAGGCAACGTTTAACCGTCACAAATTATGCTTCTTTTGTCAACTGTATCTTCTTTGTCGACCAGCCCTTTATCCTTTTCTTCACCAGTCCTATCTCTTCTTCTTTATCAACAATATTGCCAATCAAAGGCAATTCTTGTTGGTCTTCTTGTTTGTGTTCCGCCTCTATTTCAACACCTTTCTCAATACATGACCATATGTAAGGAAGATCTAATATTTAAGGCATCTCCATTTCTTCTATTATTTTCAATATGCCACGTCTTTCAAATTTTATTTAGTAATATCCTCAACACATCGTTCATGCTTTCTGATGCACAAGCTTGTTGTGTACTCATCTATCATATTAGACATGTCAAGTTATTTATTCTTTCATTGATTCTTTACATGTTTATCATGGACTATTGTATGAACCGGTTCAAAACATCTTCTATTTTTTATAGTCTTTCTTCCTTATGACTATGTTGATTGTACTATTGATATGATTGATACTCATACTGAGTTTAGAAGTCGTTGTAACCATGGTGAGTCATAGGCTATATATGCTATAGAGAATCTGAAACAGAAATAACTAACAAGAAATTTTTTCTTTGGATAGAAAAAAGGAGTTAGTGATAAATATTGTGCAATATAAACAAGCATATATGTACAAATACTCAAAACAATAAAATTTATTGTGATGCTCCAATATCTTAAACATTAGTCCCCGACAATGACACCATTTGATGAGTTGCTTTTATAGCAACGTCAAAAATAAGTATTCAGAGTTATTATATTCACAAATACTCGTGCGATACTAAAGTCTTTCAACAACTAATAATGTTCTGACTTTTGAGTATTATAGGGTTTGTTTGTACATGAGTGCTATCTTTGCAAGTTAAAAATGAAAAAAAAAATAGAAAAGTTATAATATTGATGGGATTTAATTTTGTTAACTAACCGTCTATTTATGTCTTTCCTTGATTGATTATATGATTATATGTTTTCTAAATTCCAATTATGCTTCCACATGTTCCACCTCCTACGTTTCCATGTCTTCCATACAACGTGAGATCCATTTGTCTATTAAATTTTGATGTCTCACCTAGTTAATTGGTTAAATGGAATTAAAGTCACATAGTGTATGTGACTCTAAACCTAGCCATATGTCTAGCAACTAGCATTCACAAATGATTTTTTTCCAGATCCCTTAGATAAAAAGTGGATGTCTCGCACTTTCCAAATCAAAATACCATTTTTGAATTGCAAATCGGAAAAAATACTAAGAACATAAATAAATCATCATCATAATGATATAGATATGATATATAACCAGTCAGATCAAGTACCTTCATCAAAAACGTAGTAACTAGAACTAATCCCAACAATAGAGAGAATTAATTATACATAACCTTACCATACATAACAAGAAGAAAATGGATTTGACGTTGAAGTGGATGTCTTGATCTCCTTGTGTTTATGAGTTTTGAGAATGTAAAAGACCTAAGATCTTTTTTAATATGCTATGAAGACCCAGAGAAGAAATAACGACATATACTCATGCCTAGCAGATTTACTTCGCCTAGGGAATTTGAGGTTTCTCTAGATGGAGGAAAATGACAGTTCATCCAACAGGTCACGAAGACCATCTTAATTTACTAGATGAATTGTTGCTCACCTAGCGAATCTGCTCTTGCATCTCACTAAAATTTCACAGGAGTCCTTGCTTTGGGCTCGCTCTTGCTCGCCTAACGAATCTTCGTATCTTGCAAAACTGGAACATTTTGTTCTGATTCGCTCACAATTTACTTTGGCTCACCTAGCAAATTTTCTCTGAGTTAGAATCCTTGATCTTTAACATTTCTTGGTCATTAAGTTCAAATACCTACAAAATCGAAGAAAAATAGGTAAAAAATAGTTTCATTGGCATTAAAAATATAATAACTTTATATTTGCAAGAACTCTGGAATTTTTCTTAATATTACTAATAAAACAAGTTAATAAATATGTGAAATAACTGAAATATGTCACTTATCGCATATTTAAATTATACAACACCCCTCTTCTCTTCAATATCATGTACTTCTC
>Ga0228710_1000414_pt1 | contig 52308 bp, 37 predicted proteins | sample MedpolnodulmetaG_FD_177995 | JGI IMG/M metagenome (GOLD analysis project Ga0228710, IMG submission 177995) | Root nodule microbial communities from Medicago polymorpha collected in Santa Monica, California, United States - pink nodules | ecosystem: Host-associated > Plants > Roots > Nodule... | reverse complement strand
TTGAGGATAACTTGCGTCGAAGGGTGGGGGATGGTTCGGACACGAACTTCTGGTCAGACAGGTGGATGGGGGGCGAGGTGCTCAGTGTTCGGTTCGACCATCTGTTTGATCTGTCTATTGACAAATGGGCGACGATGTCAGATATGGCTATGTTGGGGTGGGGGGAGGGAGTTGGAGCATGGCGGTGGAGATGTTTAAGGGCGTGGGAGGAAGAATTGTTGGGAGAGTGTCAGTTGTTACTTCGTGATGTGGTTTTGCAGGTTCAGTGTTCTAATAGATGGGTATGATTACCGGATCCTTTTGCAGGGTACACTGTCAAAGGTGCATACACTCTGCTCACCAGTGATCACCCCTCTCTCGATGCAGTTCCTCCAGATGCTATATGGCAGCGGCACATTCCGTTGAAGGTGTCCTTGTTCGTTTGGCATCTCCTGCGGGATCGTGTTCCCACCAAAGATAATCTATTTAAACGCCGTATAATTTCTGCTGATGATCAGATGTGTGTTTCAGGTTGTGGCCAGTTGGAAACGGTTGGTCACCTATTCTTGGATTGTTCCTTTTTTGGAGCCCTTTGGATTGATGTTTACCGTTGGTTAGGAATTGTTACAGTTTGTCCCCCTGATTTGTCTAATCATTTACAACAGTTTGATCATATTGTTGGGATCTCCAAATCTCACCGTGTGTGGCTTGTAATGATTTGGTGCGTTTGCATTTGGATTATTTGGAAGGACATAAACAACAGAATTTTTACAGATAAACCAGCTTCTACCCTGCAGCTTATTGATAGTGTTAAGCTCCTCTCGTTTTGGTGGTTAAAGACAAAGATCCTTAACTTGTCCTTTGATTATCATAGATGGTGGCTTAGCCCTTTATTGTGTATGGGCATTGGTTGATGTTGTTGTTATTTTTTCCTTTGAACTCTGTTTCTGTTGTAATACTTTTGTGACAGTTTTGGTTTCCCTTTAGCACATCTTGTGCTCGGGAAGTTTAATATATTCCATTTTAGTTTCTTGAAAAAAAAAATGTAGGTTTTTGTTTAAATAGGAACACAAAATCCGTACTCAAACGATACTTGAAAATAAATGGAGGGAATAATATTTAGTATTTTGTATCAAGCTTGAGTCGATATCAATAATAATCAAAGTACTCATTATTTTCTCCCTACCTTTTATCTAAAATCACACAACTTCAACAAAAAGTATTTATGGTCATGCACCTAACAACTTAGGCTTTTGAAAACATTTGGCTTTAAACAACATGGAGAGATAAGAATAAATATACCTGAGGAAGAGGTGATGCAGCAAGTAAGTCGAAGAATAAGTAATTCTTAAGGTAATTAAGAGCAATTTTCTTAGGATGGTCGACTAACTCTCCAGACATGGGAGAAATATAAGCCAACCTAAACTGCAAACAAACAACATAGTAGATTATTTCATTTTTAGATTATGAAAACACAATAAACTAGAATTAAACTCAACTGCCGTGTTTAAAATTCTAGACACACATTTTTCTTCCTAAAGGTAAAAAGAGACTGAAAAATAATAAGAAAAACCATTAGAGATAATCTTATTTAAATGGTCCTATCATTAGACTTGATTCCTGGAAGGACAGAGCAACCTCGCCATATCATTAGACTAGAATAGATGGATTAGCACAAATTAAATCAGAAAAGGTGATTGCTGAGAAATTACTTGGATAAGAATGTTCAAGAAATACAGGATATCAATTACGCTTCTTATTACAACAAGTGTTGTTGCCATTGTCCAATCGATAACAATACATTTATCCTGCAGAAAATGAATGAGAAAAAGTGAAGTTTTTTTCAAGCAAGAAAAAAAAGTAAAATAAATTGTATTAGAAGATTTACAATTAAATAAAAGGAAAAGAATCGTACCTTGTTCACATAGAATAAAAAGAAAAATAAGGGATCAACAAAATTTGCCACCAAGCAAAATATGTCCAGCAACTTGTTCCATTGTTGTATAATTTTAGCGTGTGGGTTCATAACTCCTGGAATACATGAAGAGCAGAAAGAACACAGATTTCTTCCAAAACCTTTGGCGTCGCCATGAAGAGAATTCTCAGACTATAAACATTCAAAACATGAACAGATGTATACATTAGAACATCAACTATAGTAACAGAAGATTAAAGAAAAGAAAATCGCATGAAAATGAACATGATAGTTTGGTCATTAACCCTCCTTTGCTGTAATCTGAAATGACCTATTTTGTCGAACTTTGTTACCTTGAATTTGGCACCAGGGTTAATCGCTATCTGATACCAAAATTAGAACAACAACAACAAGTAACAAAAGATCAAGGAAACAAAAATTGATGAACATGATCGTTTGTTTAGGTAATTCGGTCAACTACCTATGCGACTATAGAGCAGCTATAATTTTGTATATTACTTGAGTGAATTACAATGTACAGTCTTACAATTCATATATAGTATTATTGTCCAAATTACAAAAATACCCCCTGAACTATACCGCGGGAGGCTATCACCTCTAACACCCCCCCGACGCCCCTCACAACAAAACGTACACATGTTTGGGCCAATTGCAAGGGCCGGGGTGGAGGGAGCCTTACCAGCTCGGCTACTCACCCCTTGCTTCTCTTCTATGTCTATATACGATTCATACTTAATAGTATATTTGGTTATATAAAATTAATAGAAAATATGATCAAATTGTGCACAATTATATGACGAAAATGGTGCATTCATCATAATGATTGGAGTTCAATAAGGATCATTATACATTTCTAGTTGTCCAGACCTCTACAAGTGTTCATTTCTATATGTGCCATCAAATGTAGAAAACTTTTCTTTCTTGCTTTCTCTTACCTCGTTTCCAGTGGTAGGAGTAGCATTTAGTGGACCACTCATTTGGCTAATCGAAGTTTTCCTCGCGTTACGAAGCAGACCAGTATGTCCCACAATATTTGGCTGTCTCTCATATGGATCAAGTGAAGCCATAGGAATAGAAATGAAAGCACTTTGTGTCCTTAATATGTTCCTTCGGAAGTTAGAATTCTCAGGTTCATCGGATTGTTGTGGATGTGTTTTTAACAGATTCGCAATTTCATCTTTTTCAAAATGATTCATGTTTCCTTGATGATTCTGAAAACATAAAAAACATCAATATATTTGTCTATATACCATCTCTGCAAATTTATAAAAAAAACAAACCAATTTAGCTCAAAATTTCAAAACGAAAATATAACTCATAAAACTGTACTTAACCAAGTGGTTAGGCTCAAGTAAGGACGAATCATTTGAAAGAACCTGAGTTTAAATCCTGGATGAAACAATCATTTAACTGAAAGAATCATTGTTCGGACCTCACTTAATTCCTGATTGAAGTCCAAATTTACCCTAGAAGCCGGAGCGTTACGACAAAAATAATGAAAATTCAAAGATTGTATACCAGTGACAAAGCCATATAGGAAAGACCTTTGTTCTTATATATCACCAGTAGTAAAATCTAGAATGATGTATTTCACATTACACAGCTAAGTTTCTGATGACATAAGAAAGATATACAGGCGGAACTTTTATTAAGTGAGAAGCAATGAATACCCTTATTAAGGAAACCCTTATCTTAAAATTTGTTAAGCTTGGAAGAAAACCAAGCATATCAATTAGACATTCATTGACCTAAGCTAACTATACAATTGTATCTTCCAAGTATCCAGCGTCTACAGTTTTAAATGATTTTTTTTTTAAACTCAGTATCCAGCCCAAGGACCGACTAATCCGAGGGATTTAATTCCAGAGTTCACTTGCGGAACCCTATTCAAAGTCAGAGCATAGCTCTATATGGACTTAGCAAATGATCACTTAAAATGAAAAGTTAGTTAGTTACATTTAACAAACAAATGTATGCCCCTTTTTCATGCCATTGAATTTGAACCTACCTCTACAAAGCATTAATACTTGTGCTCAAATTTCAACCTAACACTTACACATACACTGACATACTTGTTCAGGGTCAAAAAATAACAATATGTTGGATTGTCCAAAATAGAACACAAGAAAGAAAACAACAATTTTTGCAAACAGTTTGTCACCTATGAGGAAAGCAATAAGGGTAAAGGAACCAGTGGCAGCACCAACAAAAAGACTAAGAGTCTCTTTGGTAAGGTCTATTTTTAAGCTTATAGTTTATAGCTTATGTCTTACAAGGTCACTGGGCGAAAAAATACATGTTTGGTAACAGTCTCACCGGATACGACACGGACACTGACACGCTGACACAACTAATAATTTGAAAAAATCACATAATTCAGTGTAATTAAGTGTCGGTGCCGTGTCGGTGTCGGACACGACATGTGTCTAACACTAGGACACGCCTAATCCGAGGAGTGTCTGTGTTTCATAGGTGGTATGTGATAAGTTAATTCAAGTTGCTTATACCTTATCAGTTTTTATCTCAATTTTACCTCTGCTAATTCAAGAATTACTTACACATGAATATGCTAGCTTATCCACTATCAGCTATAAACTAGCTTATAAGTCATCTGTTATAAACTAGTTTATCAACTATTCGTTAATTTTTACCAAACAGAGACTAAGAACAAATTAAGAAAGCAAACCAAGAAAGAGTAAAGAATAAGACCTGATCAAAGAGGAAGTCAATGTGAAACCTCGAAAGCCATTTTGCACCAATTCAACTTAATGCATGCTTAGAAGATTGGAGATTATTGAGTAAACAGAATTGGACTCATAATATGTATAAACAAAATTTGGAAGTGTCTGTGTGTGTTTGGAAGTGTCAGTGTTAGTGATAGTGAAGGTGGAAGACTCACGAGTCAATCTATCTAGTATAGCTTATAACAAAGGTAAAACCCGGGTGTGTAATAGAACCGGAAAATAAAACCAAAAAAACTGTAAAAACTAGCTGTTTCAATTTTTAAGAGTATTTTTTGTTCGTAGCCGAGGTTTGAACTCCAGATCTTAAATATACTATACATTATCCTTACGTAAACCCTGTTTTATTTGTCTTTATTATAAAAACAAAAAATATTCGGTGGGAATATTATATATTTATATATGACACACTAGATTTTGTTTTCAATTTATTTATCTCTCCTTGTATTTATTCACACTTCTTACAACATTTTGGATTATAGAATTAGAGTTAAAATAATATAAAAATTTCGTTAAAAACATCCTCAAAAGTTTTATAATATTTTAGGTTTCATAATCCAAAAAGGTGAAAAAGGCGAGAAAAGAAACTTTATTTTGTATTTTTGAGGGATTGACCCCACTAGACTTGTGTTTTACAGTTTACGGTGCTTTAAAATTGAGTGAGTGAGTACATTCATTTTGTAATTTTTTTTTGGACATGTTTTAAGTACATTCATTTCGTGATTATTTGTTTGTTTATAGGTTTTTTTATGGATGTTTATAACCTTTCTTTTTGTCTTGATTCTTTTTTGTGGTGTCCGGGGATCGAACCCTGGATCTGACATATATTATGCATTGTCTTTACCAGCTGAGCAAAGTTCATGAAAACCTTTTTTGTCTCGTTTATAATCTTTCTTTACAATTGTTTTTTTTACGGATTTACTATGCTTTATAAATCTTAAAATATGTAGAATTATTTATGTATAAAATAAATAAACTAAAACTATTAATTCTTTTTTTTTTGAGAGAAAAAAAACTATTAATTCATGTATAATTATTATAAAGTTATATCGAAATTATAAACATGTGGGACTATTGAAGAATCGTACTAATTCACAGTGTAATTTTATTTAAAAACTAAAGATGTTTTAGTAATTTTTCAATCGGGTGAGCCGTGGTCCACCCGAGCTCTAGATGGCGTCTCTGAACATAACCATATCTCTATTTTTCCTCTTCGACTTCATTTTTCTAATCAATAAAAATGTTTATTTTGTTGAAAATTTGAATTACACTCTTGTCTCTCTAACCGACTAAAAAGAAACACACGAGTAAGTATCATGAACAAATAAAAATAACTGAAGCAAGAAGTTTTTTTATATTTTCTATTAACAATAGATGACTTTTGATCTTTTATCATTTTTTTACAGAAAAATAAATAAGATACAATAAGAGAAGATGACAAAAACTAGTATGGTCCCCTCAAAAGAAAACAAAAACTTGTATGGTGGCCACAATTTTTGGGACAGTGGTGGTCAGGATAATTGTTCAAATCAAGAATAATTTTATAGAAAAATATTTGTTTCAGAAATACCAACCAAAAAAAAAAGTCAAAACTACCAAAAAAAAAATATTTTCTTTACAGACCAACTAAATAATCACAAAAATGTTAAATATAAAAAATTATGTGTTTGAATCGGCTCTCTTATATATCTATTTTATTCATTCATAGACGATGTAGAACTTAAATACTCTCACATGCATAGGATAAACATAAAGACAACTTAAAATAATGTGTATGGATCTACTCTCTTATATATCTATTATTTTTGCTCACTATTATTATTAATAATTTATAATCACAAAAATTAGCTTTGTATTGAGGCTACTTTTAATACCCCTTAAAATTGGTTTCATATTCCTTGTTATAGCAACAATTTTGTATTGTTTATGTTAATATTGGCTTTTCCAACAGTGAAAAATGTTGTACTTGTTAGATATAATATTTCATTGCTATATATTGAAAGTGCCTTACAAATCAGTACATGTTAGATATAATATTTCATCAGTAACATTACAGAGTGTGAACATCAAAATACAAACATTGCATTTGACAACAGATATGTTTATCTCTACCTCTCTTTTACTTTTTATCTTCTACAAATTACATACATTTAAAAATACACATAAAAATCAAACACAACGTATTTGACATCAAAATGTAGATGTCAAAGAATCGTTTCGCTTACATACATGTAGCTAAGTTTACAACTTTGATCCTTCGTTATTTGATTGTGAAGTGTCAGCGCGACAAAGACGTTTCTTTCTGTATCTCCATGCAACCTGGATTCGCGTAGCTGCGAGACATCTCCAGTAAGGTGATTCATACCTAAGATGAGTTATGCATTTTATGTCAGTTACTAACAGTTTGAGAACAAGGACAGTCATTGGATAAATAATGGATGGATTAAAAAAAGTAAAATGAGTAGTGAATACTAAGTAATAATAATATATACTAATCAGAACCACAATTTCATAAATATAATAGAACCAAGAGAATACCTAATGGCTCCTTGAACACCAGGACTCCTCAAGAATCTTGCAAAAAGGCTTGTAACTTCTTCAAGGTCTGCTGCTCTAAGGGAAAATGCCTCCACATTTGTTAGGCACAGTACTGTCCTATTGCTAACAAGCCTTTGTCTTGGAATTCTTGTTTTAGCACAAACTGCAAGGAAAATTAAGTTAAAAGTTGTTAACTTTTGCAAGGTAAAATAGTCTTTGTTTGACTAAAATATCCTTATTATAGTAGGAGCTATGTAGAATTTAGAAATCAGAATATAGAAATGAAACAGTTTAGTGGTGATAATCAGAAGCTATTTTGATTTTGATTAGCTTCTCAAAAAGTAAGAAGAGCTATGTCAGAAGGTATTTTGATTACCTTCTTGGGATCTATTTGGACTGGTTATTTGAGCTTATCTACTAGCATAAGCGCTTATGAGACTATTAGGGAAAGCTTGTGAAAAAAAATGATAACTCGTCCCATTATATGTCAGGAGAGCTTATGAAAACAACTTATATGTTTAACTCATATGTCAAACAGGAGAGATATCATGAGACTAAGGAATTATGAAAAAAGAAACTTATATGTATATAAGAAAAATGCATTGAAATGAAATCTAACCTTTGTTTCCTGAAGTATGTTCAAGACACCATGTAAGAAGTTCTTCACCACAAACATTGCCTTCAGATAGAGGAACTCGAATTCCATCTTCACCAATACTCTCCAATTTTCCACGTACAACGAAAACCACCTTCTCTACTAAGCCACCATCATACAAAATTTTGCTTCCTTTGATGTAAATTTTTTGTCTTAGCCTCTCACAAATGGCATCCAAAATAGGATCATCCATCAGGGAAAAAATTCGAACCTACGACATATACATGACAATTTTATGCAACATGAACTATGTTCCTTAAGATTATAAGATTAAACTCTTATCACCGAGCAAATACCTCATCGTTGGAGATACTACTATACTTACCTTCTTAACAAATCTAAAGAGATGTCTTCTGATGTCCCTCTGAAGATCTTCTGGCAAATTCTCCATGAGTATTTCTTCATTCACTCCTCTCGTTGCAGCCCAGTTATAACGTTCAGCTTGTCGCACTCTCCTGCATCGCAAATCAAACATTATAAGCCGACAGAAATCTCTAAGACTTTATACCATCAACTCATTTTATGATTACAATGCTTATATGAACTGATAGATTGTTGATTTTTTTGGCATTTTCTCCTACATAAATGTTATTTAAAAAAGGATAATAAGATACCTTCTCAGATCTTCTGCTAAGCGCCTATGGCTCATCCATTGCTCAACATCGCGTTGTCTAAGTGACATTTCTAGCCTCCTTTACGAGAATTATAGAAAAAGAAATATGAGTCAAACATGTTATTATGGACTAACACTAGCAGCATTAGATAAATTTCATGAGGCATTGCATATATGAAGAAAATTAAAACATTCTACCTTCTTCCAAGAGCCTGAAGAAAGTTTTGTATGTTCCCAATGAGAAGAGCAAAAAGCAAGAGTCCTAATCCAATGATTCCCATGGTAAAAAGGACTTCCCAAATAAAATAGCTTGGTGTCAAATTTCCAGCCAGAGTACTAATTTGCTGCACAAAATCACCCAGTCATAGCATTAGTAGAATTTCATGTATTGACAGAAAAGATGTTGAATTAAAAAAGCATACCATGGCAAAATTGAATATCTTATTCCGAAGAAAATTTCAATAAGGTGTTCTAGATTAGAGTTAATTTGGGATTTCGGGCTCTAAATGATTTCACTTATGGATTATGGAATTCAGAATTTTTGAACTTATATTTACATTGTTTTGGTCTGATCCAAAAGAGTAGTCCAGCCTACATCAGACTCAAGTGGGCCCTGCTGTTTGAGATCCACTCTGAGGTGAGAGCTTCAATTCCAAGCTCACACGACATGATCAAACATTCTCGAACCAGAGGACATCATAGCCGTCCATCTTATACTTCTGACAAGACATCCAAGCTCCATTGCGTCTCCCGGATGGAGGCGTTACATAACTAGACAATGGTATTCCTTACTAGTACATTGTCAAGGCCAACCCTGAATTGGGCATCGGCGGTACACCCACAGGTAACTCTAGATGGACTTGCAATGAAATGAAATCTAACCTTTGGTTCCTGAAGTATGTTGAATTATATTTGAAGGGAGTATAAATGATTGGGATAGACAGGTATTTATATTATATTATAAACCCTATTTGCCTCAATTTTCATAACTAGGAAAAGTATATTATGTCATAAAAGCTTTAAAATAAAATAAAAACATAAAGATAGTTACAAAAAACAAAAGGCATACCTGAAATCCCCAAAATGATGAATATACATATCTTGTAAGAAAATTAGGTTTTGTAGTAAGGTTGACTGCTTTAAGATAGATTCCATACTCAAAATCACTTTCTGTAAAACAAGCACTTGCATTGACATTTTCCTTCCATTGATCCCAATGTGCTCCATTCTGATACTCCCCAGTTCTTCCATGACCACAATCAATGAGTTTTGAGCATTCATGAAAATATATATTCTTGCACGCATTTCGTAGACATTGATTAACCCTCTGGGACAAGAAAGAGGAATTACGCTGAAGACGATTCCGGAAGTAATATAACAATGATATCATGATCAGATGTAACTGAATGCATGTGCAAAATTTATAGAGAAGGCTAACATACCTGCAAACCAAAAAGGTACCACCATGACCCAACAACATGGCCAGATAGCATAAAGGTACAAAGATTTAGAAAGAAACTCGCCCACGCCGACTCAAATATGAATCCGGTTGGAGAAATTAGCACAGGAAGAAATCTACACAATCTTGGAATGTACTGAGCAAGGACGACAGCACGCAAAAGGTTCTTTGCATAGTTTTCTCCTGATGTTCCCAAGTGTTTTGGTATGACAAACAATATCATTATCTGCAAATATTTCATTGCATTATACCATGCTATAATGTATTCTATCAAACTCTTATCGTTAAACTGGCACCTCTTCGACTAATATACATTTATTTTCAATTTAGTGATCACAAATAAAACTAGTCCAATCTACATTACTTTGTATCGTAGATTGTATATCAAGAAATTCACATTAGACTGTCTGTTTGGATTAGCTCAATTGAGTTTATCTACGGACATAAGAACTTGATAGATTGTTTTAAAGAGCTTATGATATATCCATAAACTGTTTTCAGATTATTTCCATAAGCTCTTCAAGGTAGTTTATGAAAACAACTAGTTTACATTAAAACAGTTACTTTATTTTGTATTCTGTTATAGGAATAGTTTAAGTAGTAAAGAGTGACTTTCCATAAGCGCTTAATTAAGTTGTTTATCCAAATAGACCCTTATGAGATACACAATAAGTAGTAAAGGGATATGGAGAGAGAGTTACCTGAGGAAGTGGAAGCACAACAAACAAGTCAAAAAAACAAAATGTTTTAAGATAGTGAAGAGCTATTTTCTTAGGATGGTCAACTAATTCGCCAGCACCAACCACCCTAGACTCAGGGGCCACATAAGCCAACCTAAACTGCAAAGAATGAACTTGGAATAATTAGTTCAGCTCTACAGCATCACAGAAGAGATAAAAAATGCTATATAGTGAACGATTTAGAAATATAAAATGTCAAATCGGTCGCTAAATCTGTGATAACATTAACAGCAAGTTGTTTAGCAACTTTTAGCAAATCAGTCACAAATTCATTTAGCGGCCTCTTTTGAGACCAATTTAGCGCCAATTTAAAAAATCGGTGCTACAGCGCTCGAAATATTTCGGCAACTAAATCAGTCACTATACAGAGAATTTTAGTATATAATAGGCTCATGCAGCTTCAACCTCGACATTCATTTTCTAATCATAATTATGATAGTTAGAGAAAGATCTCTATAAAAGTATTGGTAAAAAATAGGGGGCAAACATTGAATTTTATAGAAGTTTGCTAATACTTTTTAGAGTTTTGGTGATCTGATCATTTTCTAATGGACATATTTTATGTTTAATGCAATAAAAAATTTCTTCCAAGAGAACATTAGTTATACAATTAAAAGGAATAAGCAAAAGCTACCTGAAGAAGAATATTTAGGAAATGTATGAAATCATTCATACTTCTAAGAGAAACAAGCACTGTTGTCATTGTTGAGTTAATAACAATACATTTATGTTTCTGCATACAACAAGAAGGAAATATTAAGTAAAACTGCAAAAACATAGCAATATAAATTTACTTCCTTATTGACCAAAGCTAATATAAGTAATTAATTAGACACAATATACAATATTTGAATCTAAATAAGGGTGGGGAACCATACCTCATTCACAGATAGCAAGAAGAAAAATAAAGGATCCACAGAAATTGCCACCAAGCAACAAATTGCAAAAAATTTATTCCATTGTTGTACAAGTTTATTATGTGGATTTATAACTCTAGGTACATGTGGAATCAAAACAGCAAAAAATCTTCTTGCCCAATCCTTTGCATCACCATAGAGAACATTGTGAAACTGAAAACATTCAAAGTTTAACAAAATAGTTTAGTGAAAGGACCTTATATATTAAAAGTAGTTTATGATATAAAAAGTCTATAAATGAAAAATAAAATTAACATTAAAAGAATGTGACCTAGATAACATTAAAAAGTCTATTGACAGCTTGAGACATTTTCTTAAAATTAAGTTTTAAATGGAGTTTTGGTCCCTTCATTTTGTGTCATTCATGATTTTGGTTCGCCTATTTCTAAATCCGTGATTTTGGTCCCCCAATTAAAATAAACTCTTAAAATGTTCGGCTTTTTCCCCTTTAAGAATTTTGAGGCTGAACTTTGATGATCTACCAAGTTAGATGCTATTGCGGCGACTCAATTGATGGTGTGATACTTTGTCTGGGTCGACTTTCGCTCAACAACTAATTCCTATTTCATCAAAATATACATTGATCTATATCACAAAAGCAACCAAATTTGATACTAGACACTGTCTAGGTGGATTCCCTGCTAACTTATTTTCAAGTCATCAAATTAGTTGCAATGGAAGTATCTCGCTTGCCACATTATAAAAAATAAGCCCTAAGTACGTAGACGGGAAAAAGCCAGGCATGAAGCAAGATATGAGGATCAAAACTTCATTCAAACCTATACTAAAAGAAAGAATAGTATATTTTAAGAAGGTACCTTAGGATTGAACAGACCCGAACTTTTCAAATCGCTTTGTTGAGTAGCCTTGAAGTAAGTTGGACAAGTAGTACAGTAAGGATCATTACACATTCCCAACTGACCAGACCTTAATAAATGTTCATTTTTACCACATAAAGGAAACTTTTCGGTCTTACTTTCGACTGCTATGCTCTTTGGCGCGACCATATTTTGCCCGAAAAGATTTCCAGGTGTATGAGTAACATACAATGGACCACTCATTGGATTAAATGAAGCTTTTCTTTGACTCCTTAGAGGACCTGTGTGTCCCTTGAAATTAGTATCCCTTTCATATGGTTCCATAGGAATCATGGGAATAGAAATCGATACACTTCGCGTTCTAGGTACAAGATTCTGGAATTTAGAACAATCAGGGTCATTTGATTGTTTTGGATTAGTATCTGACAGAATTGGCACCTCGTCGTTATCAAACTCAGCCATGTTGTGATCACAAATCTGCAATACTATCAAAATCAATACCTTTCTACATCAAGACAATAATTTTGAAGTAAAAAATGATCATCTATACTCAAAACAATGAATAAATAAAAAGAAAAAAATATAGAGCAACATGAAAAGAATCTGAAGACCATGTATAAGTTAAAGGATACAGGAAACTTGAGGCTAGATATGATACAGGAAAAAACTCTTATAGTCCAAAAAGTCTTAGATAAATGGCTTTAACAACTTTCACAATAACTTTTTAAGTGGTTAACAAAGATCAAATAGGTGGTTAATTTTGTATAGCTAATGGATATACCATGTGCCAAAACCTCTGTTGCACCGACCTTTCTGATCAAAGGCGTGCCCTGGTGTCCGACACCGACACTTATGATTACATTGAATTATGTTATTTTCTCATAATTTGATCAGCGTTGACGTGTCAGTGTCGTGTTTGGTGTTCGTGACTGTGTCCGTACTTCATAGGCCGAAACTCATCAACCACTAAGTTAACGTACTACATGTAAATTTAAACACCTTAAAATTGGGGTTAATCACGTCTAAATTTGTGGTTAATGAAGTTACGCTAATGGTTAAAAAAAATTAACATTTGATATATTTGTTAAACATTTATCAAACTTAATAGACCACATATATGAACTGTGTTAACCACTTGAAAAGTTGTAACAAAATTTATCTAAATTTGATTGTTCAAATAACACAACTAATGATTTTAAGGCTCAAACAGTGGAACTGCTTTTGAGTGATTGAAAGTTTCATGTCCACTAAACAAAGAGATAAGTATAACATATAGTAGTGGCTCAAAGTGATAAAAAAGAGCATAAAAGATTTTTTTCAAGTGATGTGCTGAGATATCATTTTCTTCAGTTATGTTTCTTTCTAATTATTTTTATAGGGTCCCTTTCTCCACTATGTGTTATCTCTTTTCCTTAACTATACACAAAGTTCCACACTTGATAAAAAAACAAAAGAAATCCAATTGTTTTTGTTGTAGCACCAAAAGGTTGCTAAATCACACAGGTTCAAACTCAAAGGGTCCCCTATCTTATTACCACATGAGGAATGAAAATGAAAAGAAAATGTATGGACTATAACTACAATTAAGCATAAACCACCACAAGCTTATCCCTTCAACCAATTGAACAACACTATTCATGAAGATTCATCTCAACATTTTGCATTGCTACAGTGAAACTACCAAAGTTAAATTTTGCATTACCACATGAAGAATTTAAGCATAAAGTAAGACTAACTAAAACAAGCAAAAGGGTATTAACAAGTAATTCCCTGCTTGAATAAACAACTTAATTAAGCATTTATAATACAAGTGCTTGTGTATAAGCTATTTATATGACAGAAGATAAGATAAGTCAAACTATTTTGATATAAGCTATCTTAGCTAGCTTAAGATAGCTTATGAAAATATGTTGAAAACAGTTTATGGACATGTCAATATGCTCTTCCAAATAGTCTCACATGTCACATAAGCTCAAATAAGTCAATTCAAACAGACGCTAAATTAAGCCAAACTAAGAGAGTAAAGACCTGTTTGGAGCTGACAAGTGACAATATACTATGAAAATTGGAAACTCAAAACCTCCTAATAACTGGTAACTGATGACACTGCTACAACCATCCAACAATTCGAAGCCTGGTATTCATGGAAGAAAAGTATGAGGGTTTCTCACAGATATAAATACAAAGAGAAGGGTGAGTGGGGTAAGAGTTGAAAAAATCCTGAATGTGACTAAATTAATGTTAAGTGAAGGTGAAAGAGACTTTTAAGAAGCAATGGTGTGAACAAAGAAAGAAAGACAAGAACCTTGGAAAACAAAATATTGTATTGTATTGTATGTGTGTGTTTCTCAGAAAGTTTGTCTTGTTTTGTTCAATAAATATTCTCACATGTTACTATAATAATGTTTTTTTTTTTACTTTGAAATATTAATCTCACATTTTATTATATAGGATAATGTTTCATGGACACTTTTTTCTCCATACACACAATGTACCACCTCCATGTGAGAGTTTGTGAGAGATGATAACCATCCCTGTGCGAGAGACAATAAATGTAAGTTTTTGTGTGTGTGGGGACCACACATGATACAATTGTGTGTGAGTGTGTAAGTGATACGTGTCACCTAAAGTAGTCTATATATCACTACTCTATTATGTAAGTTTTGTTCACACTGCACAATTGCATAGATTAATCTTTATAATCTAAATTTTATTTAAGTTATGGCAATTTAAGATAGTTTTTTTTTTCCTTCCAAAAGTATCAGAGGAAATGTTTATGGAACTTAAGTATCTATCGCTGGTATCATACATTGTTGATATTTCACGTGTATACTCTCTTTATATCTAATTATAAGATTCACTTTCTATATTTGTACTCGTACTATCTTTTGCTATTTTCTTGTTCTTTATTAAAAGGTATTCTTCAATGCTTCCTCTAAAGAAGTTTAAATTACAATCTCCTCTCAACGTATATTAAAATTTAAGCTCTAACAAAAAATTACAATCTACTTAAACGGTAAATATGTAGTATATTTTTTTAATAGGAAAATATTAGTAGTTGATTTGTTTTATAATAAAATGAGAATTTGTTAGGAGTAAAATCAACCTCGCAACTTCCTTCATGCTTCTTTTGGCATCTCAACGGAATTGGATTTAGTGTTATAACTACGTTGACGCAGTTAGTGTTTACAGTCGTCTGATTCGTATCAATGACCGAGATTGATTAACTGTGTTATAACTAATGTATAATCTGAACCGTCCGATCTAGAATAAATAGCCATGATTAATTACTATGTGAAACTGCATGTATTTTTACAACAGTAAATCCAGATCTCATCTCAACCCATACTATTAGTTTACACCTTTGCAGATAAACTCCTAATATATTTAATATCATTTGTCTACTTACTTTTCTTTCTCCCTACTTTGCATTTTTAGTATCATTGTCATATAGTTTTTGACTCTAGTATCCAGCAAAGAAAACTCTACCATCAAACATTGAACAATAAAAGATAACATAAATTTTTGAATAAATCTTAAAGAAAATAAAAAAAAGGTATTTAAATTCTATCTTCTTGAATTATGAAATCAACTATAAAGTATTAAGAAGGGATTCTACCAAAAAAAAAAAAAGTTTTAAGAAAGGAAGGGCTAAAGGACATGGCACTGAAGCAGTCAATGCAAAGATGCATGCATGCAACATATTAGGTGGATTCTTTCCAGTTTGTTTCCTCTTTGCCCCTTTGATTAAGTTGAAACCTTTCCATACGCTGACGGCTGATGTGATCTTTCTTCAAATGCATTTGTTATGCTTTGGGTCAATTAGAGTATTTTTTTATTACACGCATATACACATCAATTGAAAAATGGACCACATCTAAGACTCAAATTGGGTCAAGTTCTAGCTATTCAAATGAATTCCGTAATGATAAGATCGGTTAACCTATATTTGACGACTCTAAGAGCAACCATTCATAGCTATTTCAGAGAAATCCTTTATCAAGGAAATATTTTAGTTACTTTCATATATGAAAATTAGTGATCCAGTGATATAACACAAGGTCTTTCAAAAATGGAACAAATATTAAAAAATGGATCACTATTTAAGAACATAAAAATATAATCGTTAAGGGATTAAATGATTAGACTCAAGTGGTTATTAAACTAAATCAAAAGACGGATCATTTTGGATAATTTGAATTTGATTCTTACGTAGAACAATTTTTTACCAAACTTTTCTTATTTATTATTGATCAAGATTAATTAAAATTAAAGCTTCATATTATGTACTCATTAGAAAACACATGTGAACTCTGCGGTAGGTTCCCTTTGAACATAGTATATATTTATTTTATTTTGTGGAAACTCTTTAAAATTGTGGTAAAAAGTATCAATATTTAATTGCTAAGAAAGTGTATCAACCCTCTAATTTTTCTTGTTTGTTTTGGTTTTCTTAAGCATGCACATAAACAATTTTAACCTTTTTTATTTGACCCGTTGTCATTGGTTTGTACTGCGTTTCTTTGCCAAATGTTGAAGACCAAAATTAGAAATTAATGCAAGCTTTGACTTTTGTGTTTACATTTGAGAAAAATTATGGTCAGTAGGTCAATTACCATTTTTTTCTTCCTGGGACATGAAAATCACAATATTTCTACTATCATATCTTTCTGCTTATAGCATTAAGTCAAAGTCATGGCGACTTTAATATGTAATGACATAGTACTATATCAAGTTATTTTTTTAATATATAAAAAATATGTTCTTATTATTCAAATATCATGACCAAAACAAATAGTCAATATTTAGCATGGAAAATGAAGTCTATTTTTTTTTTAAGGAAGACTAGTTACTGTATTAAAAATTATGCAATTGTTGATTTAATATTAGATGAGTTACAGGGTTATATACCAGCTAATATTATTTTCTATTTGGTAATATACTGTATAATATAAAAAGGGTTTGTCTAACATGTGCAATATTGCACATGTTAAGGTAACTAAAAGTAGTATCTTTTCATTGAAAACCAACAATTATTAATTAAAAGTTACATATTTAATATAAAAAACACAAATTCCAAGTCAAAGTTACTACTTTAAACTTCTTAACATGTGCAAAATAAAAAATAGATAGGATAAATATTGTACCAAAATAAAAATATAGAATAAATATTGATGATTTTTTATTAAAATATTTATTTTTAGAGGTATAAAATAAAAATATCTTCTTATATCATACTATATTAATCTTGATTTATACTATACGATGTTATATTAATTTATAAATTTTAAGGCTATGTAAAAAAAAAAAATCATATTCAATTTGTATGAACTGAGAGAACCTTTGAATTGTTGCATGTCTAAGTAAATAATGAGATCTAATTATAGTTTGTGATATTTTTTATATTGTAGATGCATAAATATAATATAGTATTTCATAAATTCACTACATTTGAGATTATACTATTTGAAGTTGAATACTAAATATGGACACTTCTTTCAAAATGTGAGATTCAAATCTTAGTTTATCAAGTGGTGGGATACTAACCTTTCTGCTAGATCTAACAAGGTGTCAATGAAAAGAAGCTAAACTCGTATTATATTTGAAGATCAATGAAAAAAAATCAAAAAAATTGCATGCATAGACCGTTTTTTTTTTTGATGGTCGGAGTTTGAACCCTAGACCTTGCATATATTATGCATTGTTCATACCAACTGAGTTAAGCTCACAAAGACATGCATGGGCCGTTTAAATGAATATAAGATTTTTTTATCAAAAAAATAAATGAAGAAAATATTTTCATTCAAGCTAGTATGTCATGCGTGAAAAGCTAAAAACCAAAAAGCAAAAGTCATCATTCATGCAATCAACAGAAGAATATATCTTTATTTTTCTTTTCCTTTTTTGGCCAATTTGTATCTTTCTGTTGAAAAGATATAAAGGGATGAAAAGAGCATGAAAAAACGCTTCAGCCTTCAAATCAGTTCTCAGTTTACACTTATGAAAAAGGTTGGAGCACATGCAAATAAGAATTGTAGCCCAAAATTCAAAGCAATTAATCAAGTGAAATGATTAAATAATAAATGAACAATAAATGATTCAATAATCATGTTTCTGAAATTCACAAGACATCTCTAAACAGTGCCTTCATACCAACAGAAAATGTTACAGTTAAAGAAGTAGATAATTTAAGATGTACAAATGTATTGTCAATTGACACAAATAATTTCAGCAGAAGAAATACAAAGTCTACTCCAGAGAGGAAAATACCGGAAAGCTTCGAGGCTATGAGAACTCAGATTATGAAAAGTATCTCAACTCAAATTGAAGTTTTCGAATGTTCTTAAAATTTGGATTATACCTAACTAAACCCTACAAAATCGGATTAAACACGCATCCAATGTGAGACTCTCAACACACTCTCATCACATCGAAGACTGAACATCTGAAGCATGACCCGAGTGACCCATGACTACTTAGCTGCCAGTCACGAAAAGATGAGAACACATACCTTTATTCTCAAGATGATTAACTCACAGCATTAATCAAAGTATTATTAACATAAACATTCTTGAGTTGATTATCGGTATGTTTTCTCATCTGCTGGAAGGAGTCATGATCAATTTACTAGAAATCTCTGCAAGAGCAAACTCAGTCTTTGAAATGGTGATTTGTGTCTCTTATAAATATTTCTCTACCTTCTAATCTGACTATAACTTTGATAACAGCATGACAGTCATTGCATATTCTCGGGGTTTTTCCTCAACCCCTTACTCTTCATCATATCGTGTATTCTACATACGCTTTGAAGCATAGATATTGGACAAAAGAATGTAGTTCCCAGGGTTGTTTGGTTCTAACACGAAAATCTTCTCAGCAACAATCTCCCCCAAACTCAAATTTTAGTGAACTCTACAAGAGCTTAACAATGCTCCCCATACACAAGCATCTTATTCAATATTCTTGTCCAACCCTATCTCACATTAGATGCAAAACTAGACAACTAGGAGGACTAACCATCTCAATTGCCACACTCCCGAGCAGAAAAATATAGGTGCTGACAATCAAACACTGGTAACATAATTCTAATAGTAGAGAAGATAGCATGATATGAAAAAAATAGATAACAAGGTTAGTTCTAGAACAACATATATATAAAAAACAACAGAGCATAAAAACAATTCAACTAAGGGAACAACCTACACAAAACACTAATAAAAGAAACCCCCAAAAACAAGAATGTGAAATAGACTCTAATAGTAGTCGTCCATATCTTCTTCGCCACCCTCGCCAGACTCAGCACCCACTTCGTTGTAATCCGTCTCTAGAGCGGCAAGATCCTGACAAGCTTCAGAAAATTCTCTTTCCATACCGACGCTTGAGTTACATGTGGTCAAACTTGTGGTCATTGCGACCGTAATGCAAAATGCCCTCTGTACCTTAACAAGGTCACCTCCAGGAACAACAGTAGGTGGCATGTAGTAAATACTACACTTGAAACCAATAGGACACCAATCTATGAACTGGATGATCCTCTTGGTTTTGATGGTAGCAACAACAGCATTCATGTCTTTGGGAACAACATCAGCACGGTACATCAGACAGCATGCATGATTTCAAATACGGATGAACTTCACATGATTAAAATCTGGATGTATTTTACTCTAAATATAAGTTTAATGTAGATCTTAAGATGATTGATCAATAGGCCCCTCAAATTGCTCACATTTTCTAAAAAATGCCCATCGGGAATTAGGACCAGCTCGATATTACTCGCAAAAAAAGCCAATCGGAGTTTACGATCCGATTGGTTGAGCAATTTGAGGGGCTTATTGAGAAAGACCCAAATCTTAATATAATTTTTTTTATTCTATCCAGTGTTATCTATGGCGGATGGCGGTCTGTGGCGGGGACCCATAATTCCGAAAACCCAGCCACCTTAAGGCGCTGTTGTGGTGGGGAATGGCGGGATTTAGACCACCACTCACCATATCAGAAACCTCAAAATCCGATACCAATAAGCGCCGATATGACCGCAGTTCGATAACATTGATTCTATCTCTAAAGTGACTTCATATCTCCTTTAGTCAAATCGAGATTTGAAGAGATAATCAATTTTAAATCAGAACATCTAATTATCAAAGCTTTTTGTGAACAAAGTGAATGTGACTTTGAATTTCCAACTCCAAACAAACCACTAGGAGTTGTAGCCGATAATTAAATGCAGCTAAGGAAGTGAACGATTCAGCAACAAAGGAACAATATATCTCAGAATGTTTTCTAATTTGAGATCCTCTAATATCAGAATTTCATAAGCAGAAATTCACAAGCGTGCAAGATATCGCTAAAGAATTAAATACTTTAAGCTGTAAACAATTTATTGCCATTTGACAACAACAATTTCAACAGAAGAAATACATGGTTTGATCCAAAGAGGAAAATACCCGAAAATTTGAGGCTGTGAGGACTCGGATTATGAGAAGTATGTCAAATCGAAGTCTTTGAATGTACTCTAATGTCGTTAAATCAAATATCTACTCCCTGCGTCTCAAATATAAGCAAAAAAATACTCATCACCCATCTTGGTCAAAGAACATCAGATCTTGAAAAGGACAGCTCTTCAGGTACCCAAGTTTACTTTCAAAGTCTAAAACCATTGAAAAGCTTCAAATCATAATACCTTATACTAGAAAATTATTCATATAAAGTCTAATGAAAGTACTGAATGTCAAAGTTACTCAAAAACATTGCTCAGCAGAATCAGACCTGCAAGTCGTCTCCCCTCTCCATACTCTAAATCAGGCTCCTGTATGTCTCCATTGCAAGAACAGAATGGAGTGAAGAGAAAGGATATTCAAACAAAAAACCATATGGGCCGTGGAGAACTAATTAGCTGCAAGCTACCGAAAATGAGAACACATATCTTCGTTCTCAAAATATTGTTAACACCACCAGTCTTGATTAATTAGTTTTTTTTTTTTTTCTAATCCACTGCAAGGAGCCGAGAAATTTACCAGAAATCTCCACAAGAGCAAACACCGTCTTTGAAATGGTGAAATCGATTTGTGTCTCTCACAAATATTTCTCTTCCTTCCAAACTGCTTATAACTTTGATAACAGCATGACAGTCATCACAAATTCTCAGGTTCTTGATTACTTGAAGTGGTTGTCCTGGACTTGTGTTGATTAGTCCTAATACTACTGCCAATTTCTCACTGTGCCCACATAATATCTGCTCCTTGTCTTGTTCCTCCACATCTTGCAGCACAGTCTTGGTCATCGGGAGGCAACCGGACTTCTTAATCTCAATACTCAATTTTTCTGACTTTTCCAAAATCTCTTTCATTTGTGGATGTGATTTGTTGCCAGAAAGAAGCGTGTGTACCCTATGTCCGATCTCAATCCAACTACAGCCAGGGTTTTTCTTTAACCCCTTACTCTTCATCATATCGCGTACTCTATTTTCTTCATCCCACATACCCTTTGAAGCATAAATGTTGGACAGAAGAATGTAATTCCCGGGGTTGTCTGGTTCCAACACAAAAAGCTTCTCTGCAGCAATCTCGCCTAAACTCAAATTATGATGAACTCTACAAGAACTTAACAATGCTCCCCACACGCATGCGTCTGGTTCAAACGGCATTTCCTTGATGATGGAATAAGCTTCTTCGAGTTTGCCTACACGACTGAGAAGTGTAACCATGCAAGCGTAATGTTCCATTTTAGGTTTAACATCGTATTCTTTCAACATGCGATTAAAGTAATGCCATCCCTCTTCTGTTAATCCGTTTTGGGTGCATGCAGATAATACACTTGTGAAGGTAATTGAGTCGGGTTTCTGGCCACTTTGCAACATCATATGAAACATCTCGATTGTTTCCCTAGCCTTTCCATGCATTGCATAACCATTCATGATTGAATTCCAAGAAACCAAATTACGGGATGGCATTTCATCAAAACAATTTTGTGATAACCGGATTCTTCCACAGTTGGCATACATATCTATCAATGCACTACCTACATATACATCATCGAAAATTCCCTTCCTGAGAGAAAAGCAATGGATTTCCTTTCCATGCGTTAACGCTGAAATATTTCCACAAGCAGGGATCAAGCTTGGGATAGTAACAGCATTAGGCTCCACCCCATCAGCTTGCATGTCTCTAAAAAGCTCCAAAGCCTCCATGTCTTTCCCATTCTGTACGCAGCTTGCTATTATCGATGTCCACGTCACAACATTCAACTCCAATTCTCTGGCTTTAAACTTTTTGAACACATCCAATGCAGTATCAACTAAACCATTACGCGACAACCCAGTAAGAAAAGCATTCAAAGAACCTATTTCAGTTTGATCAATTTCATCAAACACCCGAGACATCTCGGGCGCACATCCACATCTTCCATACATGTCAAGAAGAGCACTAACCACAAATTTATCCGATTCCAAACCCAGCTTAATCATATACCCGTGAACCTGTTTCCCCAACAAAACATCCTCCAAATTCCCAACACCTGGCAAAACACATGAAACAGTCGACCCATCCGGCAAAAACCCTTCTGACAACATCTCACGAAACAACCTCACCGCCTCATCATACAACCCAACATTTCCAAACCCAGCAATCATCCCATTCCATGAAACCAAATTCGGCTCCACACCCTCCTTCCTCATCTCACAAAAAACCTCTTTCGCTCTATCAACATTCCCCAATCTCGAATACCCTGCAATCATCGCACTCCAAACAATCACATCTCTCTCACACATACCATCAAATAGCTTCTGCGCATCATCAATCCTATTACATTTCAAGTACATATGAACTAACGACGACATCAAAACTGAATCCGAACCAAACCCATTAACACAAGCAAACCCATGAACCTGTTGTCAACGTTATAGAAAATCAGAGAGAATAACAAAAGATGCAAGGGTTTCAATAGAATAACATCATTTGTGAAAATAAGAGTCAAAGAGAATAATACATAATAAAACATAAAAAGACTAAACTACCATTAACTTAGTTAAGCCAAATAACATAACTTCATTATCTAACACCTCCCCTCACACCCACCATGCATTAACAGAAACAGCAAAAGTTTCTCATTCAAGAAACAAAAATGTACTCAATAATAAACAATATAAATGGGTGAAGACCCAATTCAGTCACTCTCAATTTTCTCACGGTCCATTTAAGTCTCTCACAAAAAATAAACCCAAATTAGTCCTACATTTTCATATTAGGGACTTAGTCCCCAATATGAAAACATCAGAGATTAATCCAAACTTGTCCAGAGGTGAACATTCCTACGATGACTATAATCTAAAATATCTAATATTCAAACATCCAAAACTTATGCCGGCATTATCTAATATTCAAACATCCAAAACTTATGCCGGCATATAAGCTCAAATAAACCAATCCAAACAGCCCCTGATCCAAAAAACTAGACTAAGACGGATAACATAGCTTAATTATCTAACACATCTCATCAACAGAAACTATCTAACATCTCCCTTCAAACTCACGGTATATTAACAGACGCATCGCATTGAGTGTTTGTCAATCAAGAAACAAAAAAATAATAATAAATAATATAAAGTCAAAACATCTAATATTCTAATACCTGTCTACCAGGTTCAAAAAGCTGCAAATTCTAGCTTTAAGCACATGTTTGATTCTTCATTAATAAAAACCTCATTTTGAATATATTGATTCTGGCTAAAAGTGATTTGAAGATAAAGTGATTTTTGTTTGGATGCATTCATGTAAAGATGAGTTCATCAATTAATTTGAGTGTTAAAATCAAAAGCTTCAATTTCTAACTTCAAGCAAAATCAATTCTACTACTAAACATATCAGAATCAATTCTACACTTCCAGAATCAACTCTACAAGCAAAATCATATTAAAATCAATTCTAAAGCCTCTAGAATCACTTTTGATCCTCCGAAATTAAAACCAAATATATGCATGCATACTCAGGCCCCGTTTGGATTGAGCTTATGAAAAATAGCTTATGCAAATAAATGAACTTTTATATTAATTCATAAGTCCTCGCTAACAAAAATTTTATCTTCATAAGTTGTTTTTTCATAAACTACCTTAAAAGCTTGTTTATTTGCATAAGCTGTTTTGCATAAGTTCAAAATAAGCTAAATCCAAATGGGTCCTCAATAATATACATATGCATACTCAATAATAAAACCAAACATCTAATATTCTAATTCTAATAATGTCTACCGAGTTTTAAGAAAAATAAAAAATTACTTGTCTACAAGGTTTCAAATAAACCAATCCAAACAACCCCTAATCCAAAAAAACTAGACTAAGCCGGATAACATAGCTTAATTATCTAACACATCTCATCGACAAGAACTATCTAACATCTCCTCTCAAACTCACAATGCATTAACATAATCTCAACTATCTAACATCTCCCTTCATACATTCATTGCAACATCCTAATCTCTGCTATGATTATTTTATTCTCATGTTGGTTCTTAACCGTCCAACGCTCTGTTCTACCGAGAATTCATCAATCAATCAAGAAACAAAATCATACTCAATAATAAATAATATAAATCCAAAATATTCTAATTCTAATGTTGTCTACTAGTTGGGTCAGATACCGAGTTTTCAAAAAAATAAATAAAAAAGTACCTGTCTACCAGGTTTCAACTCTTTTAACACAGCACAAGCTTTAATAGCACTAGGAAGAAGATAACTATCAGGAACAAGACCAAGAGAACCCAATTGAGAGAATGCACCAAGAACATGACGAAAGTGGTGGGACCTAGCAAAGGAGTGGATTATGGAAGAGAAGGAGAAGATGGTGGGGTGTGGGAGAGAGGAGAGGATGGGGGTGAGATGTGAGAAGGGGAGGAAGTGAGAGTAGAGAGTGAGGAGAGAGGTGGTGAGTTGGGTGTTGGTGAAGAGGTTGAATTTGAGGAAGTGTGCGTGTATGGTACGCGCGTTGAGGAGGGTGGTGGTTGGAGAGTTGAGACATTGGGATACAATGGATTGGAACATTGGAAAGAGAAAGTTTTTGATTCTGTTTTGAACAATGATGAATGTTAACGTTGTTGTTATGGTGATGGTGATTGTGTTGAGGGTTTTGGGTTTGGAATTGGAAACATAGTCGTTGGTTTGTTCTGTATTTCTTTCTGTTTCAGTTCATTCACATAGACATCAGAGCTTCATTTGATCGACCATCTCCAGTATGAAGTTGGTAAAGTGTTGTTTTTTCGTTTTAAAAAATTTAAATTTTTTCTTCTTCTTGACCCTGCAAATTTTATTTAACCACCGCTTAAAACTACATACCGGTGAAACTCAGAATACACTAAAGATGTTGTATATAGGCGGAACACCCGAAATTAAATACCCTAAAAAACACCCCTGAAACAACACCCATCAAAATACATGTCACCACCTAAATCTAAATCAGACTCCTACACAAAAACGACCACCGTAAAAACAATATCCCACACCATCCATCATCACTACTCACCCCAATGAAAACCCTCAAAGTTAAACTCTCAGTCATATGTTTATTTTTTGATTATTGTTGTGATTATTCACATTTTTTTATGCTTGTAAATATATCAATTTTTAGTTTTAATGTTTTTAAAAAATTTCTTTAACTTTTAATCCTTATAAAAATTTTAATCACTCTTTTTTGTTTTTAATTTTAAGTCAATGTGTCGCATTTTTATTTTTTTTAATGAAATATATAGAATATTGTAAAAATCTTTCTAAAAAACGTGAAATAAATATTAATTTTTAACTGCCAAAAATATAAAAATTCATATTTAATTCATGTTTAGTTAAAAAAATTAATGTTTTTTGGGATAGATTATTATAATATTATAAACTTCTTTGCAAAATTTTATTCAAAAATTTGAATTCTGCATATCAGTTTACTTAAAAGGATGGACCAAAGGTGAAGATGAAAAAATTTTGGCTAACTAAAACTCAAAGAAAAAATTTAGAGGGACTAAATCAAAAAAAAAAAAAATTATATATCTTTAAGAAGCAAAAACATGTTAGTCGACGAAGATTATTCATCGCTAAAAACAATGAAAATTTCATCCTTCTAATATGATAAATGATAAAAATAACATTAATTTTTATACTGTAAATCTTTTTTCGTCTCAAAAATGTAAAATGTTTTTACACTTTTTTGAAGGAAGGAAATGTTCTTACACTTATATTGGATCAAATCATATCAAACAAATAATTCTAAACATATTTTAGAAACTAATCTATAAACATGACATCATTAAATGTTTTGATTATATGCATATGTAAAAATGTTTTACATCATCAATATATACAAATTAAATCTAATATATATAATCAAATTCATAAAAAAGATGAGGGGTTAGGATTTAAAAACCTACCTGCTTTTAACAATGTTTTGTTAGGCAAACAAAGCATGGAAGTTCATGACTGAACCAAACAACATAGTCACTCGTTTATTCAAAGCAAAATATTTTTTGAAGTTTGATTTTTTTGAATTCACGGTGTAGACATAATCCTATTTATGTTTAGAGGAGTATTTAAGAGACAAATAGTATTGTTAAAGCCATGTATGAGTGCAGTATAGGGATAGGACACCATATACCGGTCTCAAATCAAAGTTGGCACACAGATGACAGTAGCGTTGAGAGCCATAAATGGTTGCCGGGAGAGCTCAATAATATCATGGTTGCAAACACAACTCACATTTTGCAAACTCCCTTGTTTGAGTATGTACATAATGACAGGAGAATATGGAAACCGGAATCGAATGGAAGGTATTCAGTCAGAAGCGGTTATCCCATTAGCTTGCAGCAATAGGTTGACTTAAACACGCACCAAACTGCTGGTAACTGGAATGTAATTTGGAAATTGCAAGCACCACCGAAAATTAAACATATGTTGTGGAGAATCTGTCAAAATTGCTTGCCTGCCAGAGTTAGACTCCACAACCGAGGGGTTAATTGTGCAGATAATAGTGTTCTGTGTGACGAAGGAACGGAAGACAACATGCACATTTTCTTTAAATCTCCCAACAGGGTTTTCTGCTAGCAGTATGTCAGATTATGGTCTAATATTCAACCTATAGCACAGTCAAGCCAAAATGTCAGCACTGGTATTTTCAATGTGCTGCAAAGTATAGGCCCAAATAATGAAGCAATTTTCGCCTGTATTCTATGGTCTATTGGCAAAGTGAAAGCAGTTTGAGAGAGGGGCTTGACATTGCTTTCGAGCTAATAGAACAACGGTATAAGTGCAGGAAACGGTCAATCACAAATGGAGAAAATCGGCTGATGGGTGCTATAAGTGCAACATTGACGCAGCTTTCTCATCGTCAACCAATATAGTGGGATTAGGATTGTGCATTAGGGATGATCAAGGGAGTTTTGTACTAGCTAAAACCGAATGGATTCCCTCTATTCTTAGTGTTGACGAAGAAATATTGGGATCTAAAATCTGACTCAAGGACCAAACAATTTATTTCTTGTTTAATTTTAATCTCTGGGAACAAATTGCATCTTTCTCTATCACATAAACAAAGTGGACTCCAAAAATATAATTTGAACAAATGCATAGTACAACTCAGCAAAATGTATTCAATTTTGTGATAGAAGTTAATGTAGGGACTAGCGTGTCCAGTTTAAATTTATTAGAGACTACAAGTAAAGTTTATTTTTCTTAAGGACCAACTTTCGTCTCGCGATTCTTCTCTGAAACTATTAGGTCACTCTATATGTGTACTATTAAAAAGATTAATGGGTATGTTTGGAGATGCGGTAGAATGAGGTTGGGCGCGCGTCTGACAAACTCTACAATATGTAGCTAAAACAAGGTAGAAAACCTAAAAAAGCGTAAGGTGACAGTGAATTGACACAGATCCAAACACTATAAAATGAAAAGTAGGTTTGGAAAAAGAATAAACAACTAGTATTTACAGTCGTGAATATCTACAAATATCTAGTCGGTTCACGCAAGCTTAACAAAATGACAGTGATAACCTTCAAAGAGAGGGGAGCGGCATTCAATAAACTCTTCGCTCAGTAGCTTGGGCTTTACCCAGTTTGATTCATTGTCAACAAATAAAACTAAAAACTAACATTTGTCATTTTAACAAAGAATACTAATAAATGTATTGTATGAATCAAAAAACATGGACCTATGGTGTGACATAGATCAATGATGACTTGCAGTGCAAGGCAAACAACCTTACTATTCGTTGTCGACAGGTCTAGCATATGGCATAAATCTATGGTCCTTCGCAGCATTTCTCTTCCTCCTTTTCTCAATATATGAATCAAGTTTTCCAGATGCCTAAAATGGTGAAGAATAGATAGAACTAATGAAAAAGCCAAGCAATAAATGACAGAATACAATGAGAACAAGGTGAAGGGGGCACATAGAGGTGTTCTAAGATACATACCTTGAGATGCTTATATTTTTCAATAAGCCTTTGCCTTCGGATTTCGGCTGAAAACAAATTAAAAAATGTCATTATATGTAGTTGATTTTTCATTTTATTCAAATTTGTCTGTTTGATATGTTTGTCAGTTCATTTGTTCGATACTGTTAAACCATCAAATTCAAAGAATTGTATATCCAAGTTAACAAAGATGATATCCAAGAACTAGTGCCAGATGTAACACCTAAAAAAGTACTATCACTGTCCTTTACCACTAGTTTAACCAGCTAAAACTCCTCATTAAGAGAGGTATTCATTGAAAGAAAAAACTTATATCTAATTTATGAAGCACGGACACATGACATGACGCTGCTAATGTCAAAAACATAAGACACCGGCACCGATACATACATATATATATATATATATATATATATATATATATATATATATTTATTATAATTAAATAAAATATGAAACATTATTTATAAAAGATCTAAATTGAGAATCAAAATATATATGTGTGTCTAAATTGAGCACTTGGCAGTCTTTCGTATTCATTCATACCGAAAAGCTAAAAATGATGTAATCAAACTTAATGTCTTGAACTCCCTAATTGATCATCATTGGTACGATGCATCTTTAACCTCTGCAGATGTGTCTTAGATGTGTCTAAGGAGTGTGTAAGATGCGTCAAAGCAAAGAAAAAATGTTCTTTTTGGAGATACTGTTTCGGAGTTGTCAGACACGTGTCGTACATGTTTCGGACACTACGATACACCTAATTCCAGAGGTATCTGTGCTTCATAGTAATGACGAACTTCAGTTGATTTCCTAACTGAATCTAACTGAATAGCAACCTAATTAATTGCCACCCTTAAAACCTTATTTTTTGCTTCTTCCTATAGTTTTTTTTGAATGGCTAAATATTATTAATGCTCCCAACCTCATCAGAAAGAGGGAGGGGCGAAAGAGGCTTCTTCCTATAGTAAACCTATAACTTCTTATTACTCTAGCATATGGAAAGTGCTAGAAAAGGGAAACAAAATTGGCATAAGCAGAGATTTCATTTCTAACATATGGAAAGTGAGAGAAAAGGGAGATAAAGTGATGAGGAAGGAAGAGAAAAGTTACATTTCTTGAGATAAAAAGGACGCATTCCCTCCTTTGCTGCTTCTCTTTGTTTCTTCTTGTGCCTAGCCAATATCTCTGCCTCAATATTTCTTGCTGAATCAGGCTTCAAATGTTTATCCTGAAAAGAGATGTAAACGTGATCAATAAAACTAACAAGTGTCACACTTCTGGACAGAGAAGACAAACTTTGAAATGACATGTACTTACAATCCATGATACGAGTTCTTCTATTTCACTTCTGCGCTCTAGATCTTTGCATTTTTTCAGTTCCCTCTTAAGAGTCTGTTGTGTCCAGAAGATGTCATTAGAGGAAAGTCACAAAATATTATAGATAAAATTTTGTTGTTATAATCTGCAAGAATACTACCTTTCTTTCAGCAGGAAGATCATTTTCGTATAAAAACTTATATTTCTTTCTAAACCTGCAAGTCCAAGTACTTATATTATTAGTGCTACACAAAATAGTAACATCAAAAGCATAGTCCAAGTACAATGCAGATATAATTAAACATAGTATACTAAATTAAAATAAAAATTGTTAAATGAACATAGAAAATAAAGAACATCACTTAGCTAAGCATACTCTAAATTGGAAAACATAGAAAATATCATCATGGCTTTACACCGATATATGAAAATGCTTAAAATTTGCCATGTCAATTGCAATTAAAATATTAGCATTTCTCAACAAAAATGAACACAACAAGAAAAAGGTAGAACAACGAACACATCAGAGGTGAACATACCGATTAGAGTCGAGTAGATCACCACAATGGGATTCAAATCTTGGATCACATGCAACCTGAAAATTGTTGAAGACATGCATAACTCATCAAAATCATCCAGATATATAGTAAAACAGAAAGATCACATTTACATTCAAATTCAACATGAGTTTCCACATCAAATAGAACAACCCTTAAAATTTGAATATTTCTAAGTGTGCACGCAATTGTAGAGTAAACAATGAGCAATTGGTTTTCCTCCTCTCCACGAGCCCGTAAATTATTTTATAGGGAAAATAGTCTAAAATATTACCCCAAAAAATAAACTATGCAAGCTAATAGCCCCCATGAAACTATTTTGATTTGAAACTATTCGGTGTATGTTTGGATGAACGGTGAGTTTGATAAAATCACGGTGACACCATGATTTTGTTGAACCAACAAAGAGTAGGTTTTGTCAAAACCATGGAGCCTAACCATGATTCGTCCAGTCTCAACGCCAACCAAAACATAAAATCAATGTGTCAAGAATCAAGATCACCTTCTTAGGAGCATGGATGACATCTCTAAAAACAGGAACTGACTTCTTGCTACTAGCCTCCATTGGCCTATTCAAACATTAGAAATTATTTTATTTTCACATAGTTTCACGGACACAAGGATTGGAAGAAAATAAAAACCACTTTGTCAAATAGTCAATTGAGTACATGTTTGACATCACAGTAGCTTTGCCAAAATCAAGGTGAGCCACTGTAATTTTGCAAACTCACCGTGATACCAAACATGCACTAACTACTACTATGTTACAATAAAACACCTATTCTTATTAAGCCTTTTCAACTTCTTGTCTTCTCCACGTTTCTTGAAAAACGCGTGTCCCATTAGATCGAGCGTTTTGCAACTCCTCAAATGTTACATCAGCCAGCTCCTTCATTATCTCTTCCTCCTCCTACAACCAATAATAATACACAGTTACAAACTTACTATGACATGGTTATTTTTTTATTAAAAAGTATATAACATGATGATTTTTTTGAAGTTACTCACATTATCTGATATGCTAGAAGAAGACATTGACTCGTCAATATCACTCTCCTTATACTGGATTTCACTGGAACCTGGAATTCCACTTCTGAGCTTCTTCATTTTGAGAAATAAATCAAATTGGTTTTGAACATAATAAAACAAATATCAATATATAATCTTTGAATGTATCGAAATTACAAAACCTCCCCAAATGTCAATTTTGTTCATAATGTTAGGGACTAAATTGCCTAACAAAAAACACATTCAATGACTTAACCGCCTATATAAAGACACATTTGAAGACCAAACTTTCTAACAAAAATCGCATTAGGTATGTTTTTGTAATTTTTAATAAATTCAAAGTCTATAGTAACAGCATCTCACACATTCAGGGATAAAAAAAAAATCGTTTGCCCTGTTAATTTTAATCCTCAAATTCAAATATATATAAAGTGTTGTCACTATAGTCCCTGAATGTATCGAAATTATAAAATATATGCAAGTGTCTCTTTTGTTACTAATTTTATAGAACAAATCAACCAACGAAAAACACATTCATGGGCTAAACTGACTAACTGGAGACACGTTTATGGACTAAAATGACTAACGAAAAACACATGGCTTGGCCTGGTGACGTAGGCTTGGGACCTTAGAGTGTGCTTCTCTCAAGGTCTCAGGTTCGAATCCTCTATATGCCAATTTATGTGGGCTAGTCAATATAGAGTTTTGTTTTGCCTTTAAATGGGGCTTCAGCAAGTGGACTATGGGATTGGTCTCCTAGATTAGTTTGTCATTGTGTCGACCAAGTTTCCACAAAAACTCAGATACATTTTGACATGCCTATGCGATGTTATTAAATTCAGACACAATGTTAACGACGCCTCACACATTCATGGATTAAAAAGGTTGTTTACCCTTTCCATTTTAATCACCAATGCATAAAAAGGCAAGAGAAAAGAAAGAATGGTCGAATGAATGCCTGAGCCATCATGTATGAGGTTGAAGCGTGAGTTGTAGAGAGCGGAGAAAATTGGAGAAAAAGCAAAACCCTAGCACAAAAAGACAATGCTTCATTGGTTAATATTAAAAACGTTACATATATTAAAAATCCAATAAGGAAAAAACATCATAGTGAAAAAAGCTTCATAAAAAATACATTAGCAGAAGAAACTAGTTAGAAACCTGTGTGGATTTCTACGTGGTTGTTGATACCGGCGGGAGGTGCAATGGCGGCCGCGGTTGTTAGGCTGCTGGAGTGGTAGAAGGCTGAAGCGTGGGGGTCACGTTTTGTTGACGGGAATAGGAAAAGGAAACTTTCTATAACGGTTTTGGGATGGACTCAACTTGGGTTAGCTTATAAGAGATTTACTTTTACCACCCTGTTGCCTTCTCGTACGCCCTGCAAAAATTCCAATAATATCCCTGGTCCGGATTTTGTTTTCCGAACCAGATTGTTAGTATTTCCAGAAAATAAAATCCAGACAAATACGATATTATTATTTTGTGTCTTTCTTTGATGTCAAGGGTCTTTGTTGACCGTTATACGACCCCTGCATAAGCTGCAATGCAATTCCAGGGGTCGTATGAGCAGCCAACAATGACCACGACACCACAACCACTCCTAAAAGCTACCTAAAAAACTAAATTTTTTTTGAAGAAAATGTAAGAAAAGAGGTGAAGAAGAATGAAGGAAAATGTTGAAGATCCAAGCCTTTTTATAGCCTTAAATAAGTCATAGGTCTTAATTACAGTCAAATAAAACGTGTTCCACATTCAAAACCGTCAAAAAATGCATTCAAACTCCACTAACCGGCCTAACCTTTGGTGAAACGTCACCGGCCAAAATGTTACGGAGGGTTTCCGGATTTTATAATCCGGAATGCATGAAGTTGTTCCAGATTATAAAGTTCGAACTGCACCAGACCCTTTATTTGGATCATTTTCGTTGCGAATGCCTTGGAAAATAATAGAACAAAGGTACATAACATAAATAGAAGCAACATAAGACAAATAAACAGCTAAAAAAAATCATAATAACAGAAATGTTGAATCTTTTGGGAAGGTGTTTTCAAGAGGATTTCTTTGAGTTAGATCTTGCTGCCTTGCCAAATGACATATTCATCTGGCAGGTAGCAAGATCTAACTCATACCAACCTCTTGATATTTTTGAGTTATCTATCTATCAAGGAGGCAACAAAGAGTATCTATATATTTTTGACAGCATGTTGAGGATCTTCATAATGCAGTCAAATAGATAGCAGTCTATTTGCGACAACATTAAGAAGATCCTCAGCTTAATGACAAAAATTTGCATGGTTTTCTTTGGTGTGTTTGTGTGTTTTGCTGGTATTGAGCTGAAAACCGGAGAGGGTGTATTTATAAAGGCCCTTGAATGTTGTGAACCACATAAACTCTTGGTGCAATGTGGTCCATACAAAAGAATCCTATGTTGAAGTATTCCGGATTTCGTATTCCGGAATACACTTACGCCCTATGTTAATCCGGATTTCATAATCCGGAATGCATATTTTTGATTATTTTATCGATTAAATGAACATATTTGACGTAAATTAAAACATAATGAAAGTTTAAATAATATATATATTATTCAAAACATAATGCAACAACTTAATTAAACAACACATAACTAACACACAATTAAAACAACATAAAACACACGATTAATTAAAACATAACACATTATCATGGATCATCTAAACTAACTTCTTCCTCCTCTGGTCCCTCCAGCAGAGCCCAGATCTTATGTAAAAAGCTTCAACATTATTGTAATGTATTATTCAAATATCAATGAAATGAGTTGTTTTTATCTTTTTATTTCTGTTTTATATGTTTTTTTGCATTTATTTACGAATGTTAAAGCTTAAAAATGAAAAAATTCTGGAAAAAGGCCATTCTGGATTTTAAAATCCGGATAAATCTGACAAATTATAACAATTCAATCCGGAAAACGAAATCCGAACCAGGGGTAATTTTGAAAAAAAATAAAGCGCGCGATGAAAGTCGTAGGGTGGGAAAAGTAACTCTCAGCTTATAATGGGTATGGACATCTAAGTAACTGGTGGGTATGGACATCTAAGTAACTGGGTTGGGCTTAATACCACTTAAAATAACACTACATATACTTTTAAAACCCCACTCATTTCTTGAAAAGCGCACATCTTCAAATATACTAATTGGATAAAAAAAATGATGTTTATCGTTTTTTTTTAAAGTTAAACTTGTCCATCGAAATTGACACTGGGAAATCTGAGACTTTAGATGAGCATGCTCTAAGATACCAAACCAACACCACCAGATCAACCTAAGTGGGTTTGTTTTTTTCGCATTTGAATGGATAATTTTAGAAAAATTGTAATTTTTTTTTTTAGATAGATAAATCTGAATGATAGACGATTTTAAAAAATCATTGTAGTAGAGAAAGAAACTCTTGAGTAAAAAAAAAATAGTAGTAGAGAAAGAAACTTAAGTAAAACACACACAAACACCCATATCACATCTCGTTATTCTTTAATCATGATCCTCTAATTCTTGAATCAGTGGTATAAATAACAAACATAATTTTTTTAACCCCTCCCTCGACGCTTCTAAGAAACTCTACTATTTTTGTTTCGGAATAGGCCCGACTTGATTCTAAAGTTAAAAGGCTCAATGTTGTTGTTGGTATATAAACCGTGAGTAATATGTCTCACATTGAATGGAAAAGTGAATGTTAAATATTTTATAAATGAGTCAAACATTAACTAGATTCTTACTTCATCAACATTGTCTAAACGTTTTACATCTACCATGAACTTTTTTTTTACAATCCATGTGGAACCATTAACAACTCTTATAAAATGAGTATCGCGTTGTAAAAAAGGGTACATACTTTCATTATGAGAAAAATGTCAAATCTCATTGAAACCTCGGCGACTTAAGCATGGGAGTGATTTCTCATATCATCACCCCATTCCAGTGAAGAACAACTGCATTTCACCATCATCTCATATCTTAGCAAGATTAGTGACGTGGTTTGTGGGAAGAACATCTTCCAAGGCTTTATAATTATTTCCATCGAATGATCGATGGAAAAAACAACGCCATACCACAACAAGTTGTTGAACCATAGTGAAACTCACATCTCAATAATGTCAACCATCAGACGAAACACCACCACGATCTCTTGTTTTGCACCACTCCGAACCAAACGCTTATGGTTACGTTGACCTAACAGTGGAATTCGACCACATATCTATTTCTCTTAACCAGAAGACATGATGGAAGACTTGTATCAGGTGATTCAAAAAACGATCAAGTATAGTCAAATAGTAAGGCCAACCTCTGCCCAAATAGAGAATTACCAAATTGAGATATTGCAAACACCTCACATCTAGACGTTCAATCCAAAAACCTATAGCTTCAGAGGGAACGAGGAATTCCTTCGGAAGTGAAAGCGGTTCAACGCGTCACAATTTTCCCAAACCTTGTGATGACCATCAGAAGATGATCAAAAATTGTCGAGGGATTTGCACCATTGGATGCTTCTATTACACATGGGAATCTTTCATACAACGATGGTATTCAACGGACGACCACCCTAGTTCAGGCGAACTTGCATGGGGCCGATAAAAAGAAAATCAGTAAATTGATCATAGTCGAAAGAGACTCGTCCAACGTATACAATCAAGGTATAGCCCGGTAGGCCTCTGCAAGCCTTCTATAACAATGAGTCACACTCCCATCCTGATAAGACACTTCAAGGCCGATTTCGAAGTCCGAAGATATCTATGAAATTTCTAAAGGCACTCTCGGATGTCATTAAATTGCTTCACTTCTTTCTACAATGCGTTGCTTATTGATAGAACATACAAAACCAGCAAATATCGACCGTAGTAATTCACAATTGTTGATGTTCCTTCACTGAGCTAACATGCTAACATTCTTTATAACTCATAAGAAGAATTTCACCTAGACGTTGGAAAAGTTAGTAGGATCGGCTCTAAAAAAATGAGGTAATTCCTCATGTGATTGTGAACTTTGATACATGCATATATATATTTGTAGAGTATCATGAAGAAATCAAGCTACAATATCGAAAATGTAATTTGTCACTAAAAATTGAAGTATTTATTGAAATGTATATATAGAACTTGGGAGAAAACTCAATGTGCCACAAAAAAGTATTTTCTCAAAGACTCAAAACAAGAACATGTTCTGCATGCACTATGTTGTGGTTCAAGGAAAAAGAGATCCCATAACGTAGGGCCATAAATTGGGTGGTCCTATATGAGATATTTTGGAATGACGAAAATAATCGCCTTATCTAATCCACCATGATTTTACTTTATTAATAAAGCATTTGGTTCATGTCGGCATTGCAAATTTCAGTAACTTTGAGATTTGTACTTAAGCCAAATGTGCACATCTCAAAACTTGGAAACTGGAAAGGGACTTATGGCCTAATGAGTGAGTGTGATTGGTGTGACAAGTGGAATCGGAATTAATAAAAAATGATTGTACTAAAATTAATATATAGGCAAATTATATGGTACACCTAATATATTTAAGTGTATCGGTACACTCATTCTTTAAATTAATAACTAAATGAGTTGTTTTTTTGAAGAAAAATATATATTTTTATCACTCATAATTATAATAACTAAATCTTATTCATCAAAAGTGTCAACGAAATACAATTAATTTTTTTTGAATTTTTATCACTCATAATTGAGAACATTGATTATTTTTTACGATAATATGTAAAAAAAAATTACAATAATTTTTATAAACAATGAAATGATGTTTTTTCTTATAAAATGATGTTCTATAAAATATAAATATTGACAAATAGCTATTTATTACACAAAAAATGATCGTTTCTTTATAAAATTATGAAGGAAGAGTACCGGTACACCTCACTATGTGAGTGTACCACAGAAGTTCCCTATTAAAAAATACAAGATCGTGAATTCATCATGATATAATCTCTCGTGATACTTATCAATTCCCTTTAACCAATTATTATCAAGTCACTTATGTCATGTTTCAAACAAATACTCCCTTTGTCCCTGTATCTAAGCCCCCTTTGCATTTTTTTATATTTCTTAAGAAAAGTTATCAGTGTAATTAATGTGTATGTTTTGTGTGTTAATATTACCAAATTGTCCTTTGTTTGTATGTGTATTAAATTTGACTTTTCATATTTCAAGACAAGTTAGTAGTATTAATTAGAAGTATGATTAGGAAAAAAATAATAAATGCATCTAGTAATTTGAAAAAGGGTTTACATTTAGGGACAAAAATAATGTCAAATGGGTGCTTACATATAGAGACGGAGGGAGTATTTTTAACATTGGGTCAAACCATCAAACTAATATCCATATTCGAATGTTGTTTCACCACGTTACAAGAGGTCGGCCCCTTTCGCTAGACACAACCCTATTTTAGCATATACTTCTTGCAATTTGAGTGCAATTTCCCCTTTATTCTACAACAGAACTAAAAGAACAAGAAAATTGTTGTTGACACATCTTGTTAGGCTTAGAAACACGAGTAAAAGACGTAAATGCCCTCTCGGTAGTTAAATGCCGAGAAAAAATGAAACCGGCTGCAGTTAACTACCAAGGCGTGCTGAACATAAACAGAAGCAGAAACTTAGTTTTGCAGTTTCTTCTTTTCTTCAAAAACTTCCCAAATTCTCTCCAAATTTCATTTTCACGAATTGCAAGCCAATCATCCCCACATTATCACAAGTAAGTACCATTAATCATTTCAATCTTAATGTTAGTTGGTTAAGTTTTTTTTTAAAAATTGATTAGTTTGCATGTGGTTAGGGTTTATGAATGAATTGACAATTTGATCATTGCATGTGTAGTTGATGTATTGATAAATGAATGTAGTTGTTGCCTATGTTGTTTAAATGATGTTTAATAATAATGTGGCTTTGAATGGTGGCAAATGAACACAATTTGAATATGTTTTATACTTTGCACACAAAGTGTTTGATAAAATGCCTCAATGACAATTATATTGATTATTTAGTTAGTTTAGGTTATGAAAATGATAGAAATTATATTAATTATAGTTTGATTAAGTGTATATTGATTATTAATTTTTTAGTTAGTTTAGGTTATGAGAATTATGATGGACACAAATGATTAAGTGTATGTTAATTATTGAATGATGTTTAGGTTATGGAAATGATGTTAAGTTTTTAAATTATTATGTAGATATGTCTAATCAAGAGCCACCGATTGATCCATCTAAAATGATTGGTGGTAGGCGTGCGATGACACAAAGCCACCAGAAGGAGAGGCAAGGTGGGCACATCCCATAGAGGGGAAGAGGTCGGAGGGGGGATGGTTCAAGGACTTCTCATGAGGCTTCTCAAGCTTCTCAGGCTACACAGCCTGAAGAGTCGCATGTGGTTGACCCGAGCCAGGAGGTGGAGTACCTGAATTATCAGGATCACCATGATGTCACTGATGGTGGGTACGACGAGCAGTATATGCCAGAGCAGCAACATATACCAGACGAGGATGACATTGCAGCAGCGGCTGCCCCAGCGGTGTTACCTTTGGAGCCTCCTTTTCCTGGAGGACCGGGAAATATATCTCTGTTGCACTCTTATGCCAACCATGTGGCATTGCCGCTTTGGTATAATTCAGATAATGTAAGTATTATTTTTAATTGTCTTAAATTATCATATGCAACACAAATTAATGTTTTAATTTTTTTTACATGTGTGTTTGTTTAATTATTATATCAACTTTTATATGTGTTTTTGTTTAAGTCTTTTCTTTATGCTTAATTATGATTAAATTTTTTTTTGTTACGTGTTTTTTTTAAGTTTTACAAGTGTTATGTGTTTTTTTTAAGTTTTTTTTAAGTTTCTTTATTTTTGCATGTGTTGAGTTTTCTTTATTTTTTTTTAAACTATGTGTATTTTTCTATTATTTCAGGTTCGTAAGACACGTGTTGTAAAACCGATTAATCATGGGGCTAAGATTTTGAATCTCGGACGTCCAAATGACAATAATAGATGGTTTTTGGATCGCTTAAGGAGAGCGGCTTACATGATTTGGTTTTCTTGGGCTACGCCACTGTGCGTCATGCTTTGCTGATGACTTTATGCGAGAGGTGGCATCCCGAGACCAGCACTTTTCACATGCCGTTGGGGGAGATGACTGTGACTTTGGATGATGTCGCATGTCTTATGCATCTTCATATTGAAGGGCAGATGTTGAGCCATCCAACGAAGATGTTAAAACATGAGGGAGTGGCACTTATGGTGAGGCACCTGGGTGTGTCGGAGAGGGAGGCAGAGAAAATTGCCAGTACAGAGTATGGTGGGTACATTAGTTATCCAAAGCTGAAGGAATTATATATGAGGCACCTTGGTAGGGCTAACATATTGGCGGATCCAGAGGAGATGGAGGAGTTGGAGAGGGTTAGAAACTTTTGTGTGAGGTGTTATCTTCTATATCTTGTAGGATGCTTGTTGTTTGGTGATAGAAGCAACAAACGCATCGAGTTGGTCTATCTGACGACCATGGAGGACGGGTTAGCGGGAATGCGTAATTATTCATTGGGAGGGATGACGCTGGCATACCTATACAACGAGTTAGCTGAGGCCTGTTTGCCTGGAGACAGAGCTCTTGGGGGAAGCGTGACACTGCTCACTGTATGAAACTTAGAAACTTATAAATGTGAACCTTAACTTTTATTTTTTTGTTATATTTTTCGTGCGTAATAATTTATAAATGTGATTTGTTTGGTTTGTGCAGACATGGTTTTTGGCGCATTTTTCTGACTTTTTTAGTGTTGATCCAAACACCAACTATATTGAAAACTATCCGGTTGCGACGAGGTGGAAGCTACAGAAGGGTCATGGAGAGGGGTTGACGTATCAGTCTTTGCTTGATCGTATTCAGTTTGATGACGTATGTTGGAGGCCGTACGAAGAGCACAAGGAAATCTAGGGTTTTGAGGAGGTTTTCTGGTATTCAGGCTGGATTATGTGCGGTGTTCGTAGGGTGTACCATCACTTGCCCGAGAGGGTTTTGAGGCAGTATGAATACGTCCAGAACGTCCCTAGACATCTGACGGATGTTGTAGAGCTGACACCGCCTCAGATTGTGCAGACATTTTTTGACTTCCGCACTCACACGCTTAAGGAGCCTGACTGGGGTGAGCCGACAGGAGAGCAGACATGGCGTATGAGGGAGGGCTATGTGTTATGGTACGCTAAGGTGTCTCACCCTCAGATTTTGCCACCTCTTCTAGGAGATCTTCCGAAGCTATCAAATGAGGAGCAGATCATTGCAGAGCAGTGGGAGCGGTACGAGGCGAGAAGCTCACATGATACCTATGACATGGTTACTGGCGTTGTTGCCCATGCTGATGAGTATTTGGGTCAGGAGGTGATGAGCATGACCCCTCAGCAGTTGTATGCGGCCTTGCAAAATATTGGGGAGCAGATCGCGCCGATCATGACCAGGAGGCGAGGTCAGAGGCCGAGGAGGAGGCACCAGCATCAGCAGGACCAGGACCAGCAGTAGGATTATTTGTAGTTCGTTTTTTAGGACTTGTTTTTTAGTTTTTGTATTTTGATGGCATTGGTTTGTATGTTCATATTTTGAGGACATTAATTTCATTGGGATATTTTACTTTCTTTAATAGTAAAAATGTTGGTTTAATTAAGTTGTGCATTTGCGCCAATTTTGTTTTGTGATTTGCACCATTGTGTGTAAAAAAACAGGTCAATATGTTGTGTTTCTTAGCCGATTTAATTTTTTCTCGACAATTAACTACCAAAGGGTATTTTTGTATTTTACATGTGTTTCTTAGCCTTTGCATATGTGTCAAACATCACTTATCAAAGAACAAAATGATTTACAAAATTTACACACATGAGTGGGTCCTGTTGATTCAAGGAATGATGATATCCATCTAAAGGAATCCAATAAGCTACCGAGTCATTAGAATCCATGTTATCATCATTATTATTAAATCAGCTGCGTGATCTCAACGGATAATTGCTGCATTACTAGTAGATCACGATCCTCTAAAACATGCATTACTAGATCTGCATCAACAAAAAAGGGAGAGGAGAGAGAAAATGAAGATAGTAAAAAATGAAAAAGAGATAAAGATACATAATGAAGGTTCCAAAAGAAAAATAAAAGCATTTTTTTATATCCATTATTTCTTCTTTAAACTTTTAGTCAATCCATACCAACAATGTATTCTACATTTTGTTAGTCAAAAGTTTAGATTAGGTTTAATCTTGAGACTGAGACTTATACATAAGATATTACACCTAAATACTAGGCCTTAGCATCAATATCGTGATTTAAGTTTAGATCTTTGGGAATCGTAAATATTTTTTTTGTTCAAGTTGTCTAGTGGTTAGAATTCACCCTCTTTTTTAAGGTAAATAAGTGGGGAGTCCGGGGTTCAAACCTCAATCCATCTATATAATAATGCATGTCCCTGCCAACTGAGCTATGTTCACGGCGATTGCGAATCGTAAATATAATATGGTCAAAAATTATTTCACCAAAAAATTTAACATTTGTTAGCTGAACCGAATAAACATTCTTCGATTTGAACAATTTTATTTTGTTGCTGGTTTTTGGTTTGGTTGAAAATTTTCGTTATATCTCATTTATCGAAACTAGTAAAATACATGTGCATACGGATGGGTATTTGGTTGTGTGGATGATTTATTTAATTAGACAAAAAAATTTCTTGACTTTAAAGACTAACTAAAACACTTGTATAAATTGTTGATTGTTAATGTATTTGAAAAATTAATTTTTTTAAGGAAAGAAAATTAAAAATTTTAATAGTTTTTTTTGTCAAGAAAACATTTTCAGAAGTGTAACAATGTTTGTGAGTTGAATTGAATAAACAATCGTTGACCCGAACCATCTTATTGTGTTGCTACTTTTTGGTTTGATTGAAAATTTTCATTATATCTTTTTTATCGAAATGTATATCTTCCCTTTAGGGTATCGAAAAAATGCAGCAAATTGACAACCCATAACTTCCATAGATTACTTTACGTCTTGCATTCTTGGTTATTATTATTTTTAACTAACGCATCTTTCAAATTTGAAAGAATACTTCATACACAAATGTTAGTTGTTTGTATATATTGTTAAAGGTGAGAAAATGTTAGTAGCAAAGATCGATTTTTTTATTTTAAGCTAAGTTTATCAAACTTAAATTGACATAAAAGAAAATGTAATCTGACATCTTCTGAGAAGCACAACATACACTGCCATACCAATTCAAGGGGATGTAGAGATCGAACTCTTAAACTTCTTTAGTGTCAAAGATTGAATTTAGTTGTTTTTATATTGTTAAAGGGTAAAAAAAGTTAGTAACAGAGATCAAATAGTTAAACTTATCCACCTAAATTGACACATAGAAGAATCGAACCTGAAACATTTAAGAAGAGCACACCTGCACCACCAAATCAACCTAAATAGGATGCAGAGATCGAATTCTGAACCTTCTTCTTAAATTTCTTTAGTGTCCCAATCTTTTAACCACTAAACTTCACTTTATGAAATCCTTTCAAATTTAAGCATGAACTTAACTTACATATTCTACAACATGTTTTGATATACTTTTTCAAAACTCCACACAATTAGATCAAAAACTTGTATTTTGTAATTTTTGTTTAAACCGTGATTTGATTGAAAACGCACGCTAAGCCACCCTCATGCTTAACTACTTAATTGGTTTTGATCAAACAAATAAAATAAAAAACAAATAAAACCGACACTGAATGAATGAAACAAATGGTTAGGATAATAATACTTTTTATTTTTTGACGTTATATAACAAACAAGAAGAAGATACGTTATTGTCCAGTAATTATTCACCACCCATAAAAATACAAAACCGTGACATAAGATAAATAACATACACAACTTTTTCCCTTACCTAAAAAAGCAAATTTCACCAACTTATTAATTTAAACAAAGTTATTAATTTCCACTTCAATATATACTTTCACACGAGGCATGCAAGTACTTTTTATGTGTCATTGATATAACGTTGTCGGAAACTGAGACAAAAACACAACATCAAACCTTAATATCACAAACATAATATCTCTTGTTTTCTTCTCAGTTTCCTAACTCGTTCTGTTCTTACACGCTACGTTACTTTGTTTTGCTTCATACCAACGAGTTGAACCACCGAGTTTAGTGGTTTTTTTTATCTACATTGAATTGTTGATAGCTGGAACGGTTGTTTTTGGTGTTTTAATTAGTTGGTGGAGTAGTTGTTTGGGTGAGATGAAAATGATTAAGAGCTTATTTGAAACGTGAGTTTTGTGATGTGAAGTGAAGATGTTTCGTTCTTCAAAATGGAGGAGTGAGAAGAATAGGATTAAAGCTGTTTTTAAGCTTCAATTCAATGCTACTAAGGTATTCATTTTCTTTACTTTCATATTTCTCTGAATTTTTATTCTTTAATCATTTTAATTTCAATTGCATATTTCATAAAATACTGAATTATACTGAAGGATGAATAATCTAATGTATTGGTTCTGTTAGGTTCTGAGGGTTTTGATAATCTTTTATGATAATAAAATTTGATCTGATTAGATTAAAAGAGAGTTGTAAATTAGTCATTAGTGCTACCTTTATTAATAATAATTTTTTTTTCCTAGATTTCAATTATAATATAAAGTGAAAAAAGTAACATTTCTTAACCTATCATATTTCAATTTTCTGGGAAATGAAGATGGATTTTGTAATAGTGTGAATTATGATGATCATATTTTGATTCTCAATGGTATTAGGTTGGAAATTTTAAATTAATACAACAAGATAAGATGAGAAATTAAGTTTGGTGATGTAACTTCAGGTGTTACAATCAGGGGTAGATGCATTGGTGCTGTCAATAGTTCCTGGTGACATTGGAAGACCAACAAAGAGATTAGAGAAAGCTACGGTTCGAGATGGAAATTGTCAATGGGAGAATCCGGTATATGAAACAGTCAAGTATTATCAGGATCCGAAGACCGGAAAAATCAACGACAAAGTATATAAGTTTCTGCTCTCAACGGTATATAAAATTTTCTCTCTTGATAAGTACTAGTAATTGTTAATTTGTTTACTTTTGTCATTGTTATAAAAATTTTGGGGTTATATGCAGGGGTTATCAAAAGCTAGCGCCGTTGGGGAGGTTTCTGTGAACTTTACTGATTATGTAGATGCAACAAAGCCCTCTCAAGTTTCTCTTCCCGTCAGGAATTCTCATGGTGATGCTGTTTTGCATGTTAGTATTTGGTTTTTTTTTTTGTTCCGATGTGAAGTTGCTTGAAATTTCAGGGAAACCTAATCAAAATTTTGAGTGAAGCGTAAGTCAAAGCAATGTTGATGTGATTGAATTTGATTTGTTGCTTAATAAACAGGTATCTATCCAGATAATGCAAGAAAACAATGACCAAAGGTAATTGGCATTTTTCTATTTCAGGTTATACAAGATTGGATTTGCTACGACTTGGAGTTTTTTATGATGTGGTTTTATTGTGTGCAATAACATTTGCAGAGAGGAAGATGAATGTGAAGATAGAAAACTAAAACTCGATGATAAGAGCTCAAGGAACCAATTCAGCAACGGCGATACAGATGAAAGCACTAAAAGTTATTTTTCTGAAGTAAGCATTTCATTCATTAAGGCTAAAAATTCTTGTGACTTCTTACGGTGTATTGTTTTTTGCACATTTTTGAATTTTTCTGAAATTTTTGTTTGTATATATTGAACTGGCTTGTCCTTTCTCAGTACACTATCTATCTGTTTCTTTTGTTCTTTTGTGCTTTTCTTTTGTTCTTTTGTGCCCAAAGTAAAAACAATGTGAAGATGAAAATGATTAAGTTTCCTGTTTCTCTGCATAACAGGATGTCTCTTCCAAAGCAATAATCAACAGGACGTCTAGTGGATCCGACGTTACATTGTCAAGTTCTGATGACAGCTCTGGAGTTGATACTCCCTGCGAAATTGGACTGAGAAAAACAAACATTCACCCCACCACAAACCAGTTTGTTCCAGTTATGGCCCGCGCCGCAGAATCTCCAAATGCTGCTGTTAATGCCTCGACACCAATGCATGATTTACATCAGAGATCACAATTGGGTTGGTCATCTAGCTCAGAGCTCGGGTTAGGTATGGGCGATTCAACATACGGTTCTCAAAATGCCCATTCAAAGGAAAGTTCCCAAGAGGCATCCAATTTGGAGATTGAGAGACTCAAAGCTGAACTTGCTGCTTTGGTGAGGCACGTGGATGTGTCGGACATGGAACTACAGACCCTAAGGAAGCAAATTGTAAAGGAAAGCAAAAGAGGGCAAGATCTCATGAAGGAAATCATTATCTTGAAAGATGAAAGGGACGCACTCAGGACAGAATGTGACAATATCAGGTCTTTCCACAAACGCATGGACGATGCCAAAGTGAGAAACAGGTCACAGTTGGAAAGTGGAGATCATCATGCTTTTGTCGAAGAAATCAGACAAGAATTGAACTATGAGAAAGACACAAATGCAAATCTCCGATTACAGTTAAAAAAGATGCAAGAATCAAATGCTGAATTGGTTCTTGCCGTGCAGGACCTGGAAGAGATGTTGGAGCAGAAAAATACGAATATGTCTAAACATTCCAATGGACAGGAACACGATAAAAATTCCCAAGAGTTAGAGATGAAACTCTCACAATGTGAAACAAGTGATGATGAAGATCAAAAAGCATTGGATGATCTTGTCAAGGAGAAAAGTGATGCCAAGGAGACACACTTGCTTGAGAAAAAAATTATAGACTTGTATGGTGAAATTGAAATGTATAGGAGGGACAAAGAGGAGTTAGAGATGCAAATAGAGCAGATTGCCCTAGACTATGAGATATTAAAACAGGAAAACCACAAGCTTGTACATAAGCTAGAGCAAAGCCAACTGCAGGAACAGTTAAACATCCAATATGAGTGTTCATCTCCTCCTGGTGCTATGAATGGCATTGAAACTCACATTGAGAATCTGGAAAAAGAACTCAAGGAACAGTCAGAAGATTTCTCAAATTCTCTAGCTACCATTAAGGTACTAGAAACCCATATCAGAAGATTAGAGGAGGAAATGGAGAAACAAGTACAAGGATTTGAAGCTGATATAGAAGCAATGGCACGTGAAAAAGTCGAGCAAGAGCAAAGAGCCATCCAAGCCGAGGATGCATTGCGAAAGACCAGACTGAAAAATGCTAATACAGCTGAAAGGCTTCAAGAGGAATTCCAGAGACTCTCAATGCAAATGACTTCTACCTTTGATGAAAATGAGAAGGCTACCATGAGAGCATTGACAGAAGCATGTGAACTACGATCGCAGAAAACTGTACTGGAAGAAATGCTGCATAAAGTCCAAGAAGAGCTTCAGTCAACTAAAACTGATTACGAGGTAAAACTGAACGACCTTTCCAATCAAATAGATACAATGAAAGTTCAGATACAGCAGATGTTGGTGGAAATCGAAGACAAGTCCAAGCAACTCGAAAATCAGAAGAAGCTTGGGGAACAAGTTAATAGGGATTTCTCTGAGGAGTTTGATATGCTAAAAGCTGAGAATGAAAAGCTTAAACTAGAGATTTCGCTCTTAAATGAACAAGTAGAAGGAAAAGAAATCTTAAGAACTGACTTGGAACTGATGAAGAAATCAATTGAGGAATCTGAAACATTGTTACATCAAAGAACTGTGGAAAGAGACGAACTTGTGAGCACAATTGCATCATTGAAGAAGGAAGCGGAACATTCGCTTGACGGGCTAAGTAAAATGAGAAATCTCAAGGAAGAAAAAGAAGAAGAGGCTAGACTATTGAAGTCAGATTTGGAAGCTATTAGAGTTCAATGCAGTGATTTGAAAAAGTCACTTTTTGAGGATGAGGCTGAGAAAGAAAAACTAAGAAAGCAAATTTCCCAGCTAAAGAGTGAAATAAAGAAGAAAGGCGATGCATTAACCAGCATTGAGAAGAGATTCAGGGATAGTAATGGACGCAACCAACTTTCTGATGGATCTAAAACCATCCCAATCAACAAAAAAATTTCTTCCAGTCCTCATCATTCAAAAGAAATGGCAAGTCTGAGAGAGAAAATAAAAATGCTTGAGGTAACTATTCTAGCATCAATGATATGAAGACATAGGTTGTTTTGTTTGAGAAAATTTATTGCTACCTGAATGCTGTTTTCTCTTGTAATATTTCACATCATATACTATATATCCTTCATTTTCTCCTTTTTATGTTAATATAAAAGATTGTTTATGTCAGGGCCTGATAAAGTCAAAGGAAACTGCCTTGGAAACTTCAACAACTTCATCTATGAAGAAGGAAAAGGAACTCCAGAGCAGAATTGTGGAGCTGGAGAACAAAGTGGAGGAATTTAATCGGAATGTTACTTTACACGAGGTAAACTCATACTGATATACATAAACCCTAGAACTATTTGCAAATGCATTTTTTGTTCCACGAAACCTGAATTACAAACTTAGTCTTGCTTGGAAATATCATCTAGATCAAACTTTCATTGTTGAAATGTGGATTTATAATGAAGCTATTGAATTACATATCTTCAATAATTTGACTTTAACATACCCTTCAAATTGGTTGTTCAGGATAGAAGTATTAAAAGTTCAAATGAGATATCAGAAGAAGTGAGAAATAGATTGGAACACGCGGACAATAGTCTTAGTGACGTATTGACTGAATTGTCATCATTGAAGGAAAGAAACAAATCAATGGAAAGCGAACTCAAAGAGATGCAAGAGAGATACTCAGAAATGAGTCTCAAATTTGCTGAGGTAGAAGGTGAAAGACAAATTCTTGTTATGACTGTAAGAAACCTCAAGAGTGTCTATAAGGGCTGAGAGTTTTTTCCTCTTGATATATTGGAGCCTGCAGTGTATAGCTGTAGCAGGTGCACTTTGCAACAGTGGAACGCATTTTATAACGAATAAACTAATGTTTATAATGGTAAAATATGTTATTCTTCCTTCTTGATATTTGAAATGTTTTTTTTTTATTACATAAAAGTGATTGTTTAGAGGATATATAGCAATGCAGAATTCAAAGAATGAAACATTTGTGTTTAGATGTATTCAAGAGATGCATAAAAGTTCTTAATAAGTTACTACTTCCAAATATCCAATACTTTGCTTAACATGTAAATGCAGAATCCATTTGAACCATGTTTATAATTGCATAAGCCTTTGGTTTAACCAAATACGAATATGTTATATTTCAACCAAGAAAGAAGAGAGCGTTGGAGAAAGCACACAAAAACTTGTCTAATGGTTCACCCACAACTTTTAGACTACATCTATTCTCTACCTATGGAGCCCTTCTGCTGACACGGACACGATACTTAGATCGACACGTCATACCGATGATAATTTTGAAAAAGAGTTTATTAATTACATGCGTCATTGTCATGATATATCCTACACCAAGCACATCTACGATCGCAAGTGTTTGTGTTAAATAGTTCCCTACCCACGATATGATTTCCTACTATATCAATCGTCAAATACATATAGTCTTTGCATAAGCCTCCTCCATGAATGCATGTTCATCCAAAGATATCGGTTTTAACTTCTTTTTTTGCGCTAATCCTTCGGTTCTCAGGACAAGAGGATCCTGATAATTTAGAGTTTCATCGGTAGGTAAGTTAAGCGTTGGGTCACATGGAGTCTGGGAGATCACCCATATTGGGTCAAGAGCAACAATACCAGTGAGTTAGGCATCCAACTTTAACCCAAAACCTTTATGGATCATTTCACTTATAAAGTGTTTAACCTCCACTTTTCTAAGTCATGTGACACTTCTAACACACAATTTGCTACACAACAAATTCATTATGTTCCCCTCAAGTGGAAGCTTTTCATCCACAGACACTTACTTGCACTTGTCATTGCACTATCGTTGTCGTTGCTTAACGATACCTGTCGCTTGACCGTCATTGTCAGGAAGACTTTCGACACAAGGAACCGATCGAACCCTTGTCAAATCACAACTTTGATACTATTGTTGGGTCACGATGGGAGCTTGGAAGATAAGCATATTGGGCAAAAAGCAACCATACAGAGTGAGTTGAACACTAAACTTTAACCCAAAACCTAAGATGTTAAGTTTATGGATCCTCTCACTTATAAAGTGTTCAATCTCCACTTTTATAAAAAATATGAGACTTCTAACTCACACTTGCTACATAAATATAGTTTAATCTCCATTTAAAAATTGAATTCAAATTCTCCCCAACAATTTATTATAGGAAAAATCATTAAACACTCATTTGGATGAATTTAAAACTCACTTGGTTGAACTAAAACTAAATCTTCGGATTCTCCCCAACCATATATGAACTTAGGGGGGTGTATTGGATTAGGATTTTAAAGGATAATTTTTGCATAAAAAAGTCTCAAAGATTTTAAAAGATTTTGTAGGATTTGAATGACTTTCATGATTTTAAAAGACTATTAGGATTTTCAATTTGGATTTCAATGGATTTACATCATAAGATTTTAAAGGATTTTATGGATTTATAAGATTTCAAAAGATTTTATGAATTTTAAGGACTCATTGAAAAGAAATGATTACAACACACTCTCTATCATAATATTTTCAATGCATACTCTTATTTTTTATTTTATTTTTATGAGAGATAGAGAGAGGGGGAAGAGAGGATGGAGAGAAGGGAGAAAAGAGAGGGAGAAGAGAGAGATAGATAGAGAGAGAGAGGAAGAGAAAAGGGAGAGAGAGAGAGAACGGAGAAAAGAGAGAAGGGAGGAGAGAGAGAGAGAGAGAGAGAGAGGAAGGAGAAAAGAGATGAGAGAGAAGGGAGAAGAGAGAAAGAATAAGGGATAAGAAAGAGATAGTAAACTTTTAAAGAAAAACAATCCCAAGAAATCTTATGTTTTTATGGAAGACTTTTTCTTGTTAAAGTTTCACTAGAAAATCCCACAAAATCCATCAAAATCTAATTTATTAAACAATCCTTTGAATAATTTTGAATACCATGAGACTTTTTTTAAGTGATGAAAAGTCTTGATTGAATACCTCAAGACTTTTTTAAAATGACAAAAAATCTTGATTGAATACCACAAGACTTTTTTTAAATTGCAAAAAGTCTTGATTGAATACCACAAAACTTTTTTTAAATTGCAAAAAGTCTTGATTGAATATCACAAGACTTTTTTTAAATTGCAAAAAGTCTTGATTGAATACCACAAGACTTTTTCATAATTAAAAAGTTTTTTAAAATCCCTTAGAATCTTAATCCAATACATCCCCCTTAATTTTTCATAACAATAATTAAAAATAAAACATAATTAATAGGTAGAATTATTTCAAACGGTGACAAAAAGACAAATTTTACAAAGACCTTAAGTCAATAGAATACTAGTTTTGTATTCTTGTAAAACTTGAGATACGGTTGCTTGACGGTACGGCTACGATACGTTGTCAAACTCCAATGGTAGAAAAACTTTGACAAAATGGTTTGCTTGTCCGACTCTCTTAACATAATATCAAATCTTGTTTTGTGCTTAGCGAGAGATTTCTATTTGACTTAAAACTCTTCTTTGGGGAGCGGTGACAATGAGGACCCCCATTCTCTATGGTAAGATAGGATTAATAATGACTTATGTCGTTTAACGAGTAGTTATACTAGTCTACGTGTTAAAATTTTAAAATAGTTTCTGATTTTGTACTTTTATTAATCGAAATAGTCTTTGTATAAAAATGTTTCATCAATACTATCGTATTTAAAAATATTAACTTGTTGTCGAATCAATCCTTATAAGAAAAGAGTTAATGTCAACCTTGAGAAACTATTTTAAGGTTAGAGGTTATTTTGACTAACGAAATGCAGAATCAAAAATTATTTTGAAATGTTGATACATTTGTGACTATTCATTATATATTCAGGGATCAAAATGACTATTACCCCCAATAATATACTTCATTCTCAAATACATGTCGTATTTTGACAATAACTTATTTTGATAATATTTTTTTCATTAATATATAAATAGAAATGTTAACATATAAAATGTTCGATTTATCTCAATGAAAATTTTCAAAATATCAAATTTTTAAATTTTTTAGTATGGATGATTAAGATAAGGTCTTCCTAATGAGTGACTCCGGGACATATTTTAAGGATTCCTATGATCTCATATATATTAATAGTCCAAGTTGTATATTAGCATGCGTGAAGCACTTGACAATGACGATATTTATGAACAAAGGGAATAGTTCATATGGTCTTGTATATAAGTAAAAAGTTAAATGTATTTGATCCAAAATTTAAATTAAATACATTTGATTTTATGTTTATATATGAGATTGGAGGGAGTAATTGGTGGCGAATTGCACATAATTTATATTTTTTTTTATTTCTTTTCTTATTTTATTTATCTACCTTTATTTATTGTCTATTTCTAAAAAAAGATAAATACAAATGATAGATTAATAATAATATGATCTATTTCAACAAGTGGATAGCATTAATGTGTCATATTAATCTTTCACTTTTTTTTTTTTTTTTTTTT